>JACCDQ010196820.1_pt1 | contig 10468 bp, 8 predicted proteins | sample 7446031 | NCBI WGS metagenome assembly JACCDQ01 (sample SAMN15323442, study PRJNA562643) | freshwater metagenome | isolation source: river surface water | place: USA:Blue River Watershed | collected 2017-08-17
CATCTCTAAAAACCGGCTCTGCGATTGCAATATTATTTGCGACTTCTCCAAGTCGATAACCATCAAAAAAAAGCTTTTCTATTAAGTCAATTTCTTCCTGCGAATTATAATAGGTTTGATAACCTATATTGCAAAAATTAAATAAATTATTAGGTTCATCGATAATAATTCGACTCAAATAAGAATTATTCGACATCTCCTCATCTTCTTTCCCAAAGTCGAACTTACTATCAATCGCTACTAAATTTACCATCTGCTCTAATTCGTCGTATGCACGATACAGAGAATAGGTCAAATCCTGAGAACCTCCAATAACAACAGGAATTATTTTCCTTTTAATCAAATCAGAAGCTACTTTACGCAAAGCAAAATAAGTATCTTCTTTAGTATTTCCTGGCAAAATATCTCCTAAATCAGCAATTGTAGCATCCCAATTTCCGGGAAACATACTATACAAATCCTTTCTGATAACAGCTAAATCTCCTGCATTTTCAATTTCAAGCACACTGCCTCGATTTTCTAAAACTCCTATTAAAGCAATTTTTACTTTATTCAAATCCGGAAATTCATCCTTAGTATGAAAAACCACTTTGCTCCCAAGTTGCTGAGAACTCAGAGACTTTAACAACACCAAGAATTCATCACTTATTGGTTCCAGAAAATCAAATCCCATCATAATATATCTATTCTTATTATTTTGCTTCCCAAGAATAACAGAGAAATACCTAAATTATTTCTTTTTAGTCGTAGTTTTCTTTGCTGCTGCTTTCTTTGCAGGTGCTTTTTTCGCCGGCGTTTTTTGAGCAATCATTTCCTGAACTTCAGCCAATGTCAATTTAGAAGCATCCACATCTTTACTCAATTCAATTTTGATTTTTCCTTTCAAAATCACTGAACGTCCCCATCTGGCTTTCTCAACTACAATTCCTTCTTCTTCCCAATTATGAATTACCTTATCAATATTTTTTTGTAATTTTTCTTCAATCAAAGCTTCGATATCTGCTTGTGACAAATTATCAAAATCATATTTCTTACTCACATTGATAAAAATGCCATCCCATTTAATAAATGGACCAAAACGCCCTGTCCCCTTTTGAACCGGTTCTCCTTTATAGCTTGCAATTGGAGCATCGGCTTTTAATTTTTCATCGATTAATTCCTGCGCTCTTTCTTTAGTAACAGCCAATGGATCTTCACCTTTTGGTAATGAAATAAAAACACTTCCGTGACGCACATATGGACCAAAACGACCATTATTCACCTCTACTTCTTCATTTTTATAAGTCCCCAAAGCTTTAGGCAATAAAAATAAATTCAATGCATCTTCCAGAGTAATATTACCAATATTCTGTTCCTTCATCAAACTGGCAAATTTCTTATCTTCATCATCAGCATCACCAATTTGAGCCATAGGACCAAATTTCCCTAAACGAACAGAAACCTGTTTTCCCGTTGCAGGATCAACCCCTAAAATTCGCTCTCCGCTTTCTCTGTCAGCATTGGCTTCAACATCTTTAACTGTTGGATGAAACTGATCATAAAACTCCTGCATCATCTTAGCCCACTCGATATTTCCTTCGGCAATATCATCAAAATCCTGCTCAACTTTAGCAGTAAAATTATAATCCAAAATATTCCCGAAATTCTTAACTAAGAAATCCGTTACAATAGTTCCAATATCTGTAGGCACTAATTTTCCTTTATCCGAACCTGTATTTTCTTTCAACAACTTCTCAGCTACTTTTCCTGATTGTAAAGTAAGCTGCGTATAATTTCGTTCTTGTCCTTCTAAATTTCCCTTCTCCACATAATTTCTATTGATAATTGTAGAAATAGTTGGTGCATAAGTAGAAGGACGGCCAATTCCTAATTCCTCTAATTTTTTAACCAATGAAGCTTCAGTATATCTCGCCGCAGGACGAGAATAACGCTCTGTAGCAGTAATAAAATTGTTCTGTAAATTTTCATTCACTTTCAAGGCTGGCAACATACCTTCCTGTTCTTCCTCATCATCATCATGCCCTTCCAAATACACTTTTAAGAAACCTTCAAAAAGCAATACTTCACCAGAAGCTGTAAATAATTCATTATGATTATTCGCTGCAATTTTAACATTGGTACGTTCTAATTGGGCATCACTCATTTGCGAAGCTAAAGTTCTTTTCCAGATCAAATCATACAAACGCGCTTGGTCTCTGTCGATATCAACAGTATGACGTGACATATCCGTTGGACGAATCGCTTCGTGTGCCTCCTGAGCTCCTTTGCTTTTATTTGCAAATGATCTTGGGTTAGAAAACTCCTTCCCATAAGATTTTATAATTTCAGCCTGAGCTGCATCCATAGCCTCTTTAGAAAGATTCACGCTATCTGTTCTCATATAGGTTATCAATCCCGCTTCATACAAACGTTGCGCTAATTGCATTGTAATTCCAACAGGCAAATACAATTTACGCGCTGCCTCCTGCTGTAAGGTAGAAGTTGTAAAAGGTGCAGTTGGTGATTTTTTGGTAGGTTTTGTTTCTAAATCCGAAACCTTATAAGTAGAACCGATATTTTTATTTAAAAAATCTTCGGCTTCTTTTTTAGTATTGAAATTCTTAGGCAATTTAGCTTTAAATACTTTCCCTGCTTCGTTAGCAAACTCGGCAACAACCGAATAAGAAGCAACCGCTTTAAACTCCTGAATTTCACGCTCACGCTCTACAATCAAACGTACAGAAACCGACTGAACACGACCTGCCGAAAGTCCTCCTTTGATTTTTCTCCATAAAACCGGCGACAATTCATATCCTACCAATCTATCTAATACACGACGTGCCTGTTGTGCATTAACCAAATTATAATCAATTTCACGAGGATTATCAATTGCTTTTAAAATCGCATTCTTAGTAATCTCATGAAAAACAATTCTTTTTGTTTTCTTTTTATCTAATTTTAATTCTTCCGCCAAGTGCCAGGAAATAGCCTCTCCTTCGCGGTCCTCATCACTTGCTAACCAAACCGTATCGGCATTTTTAGATAATGTCTTAAGTTTGCTTACCAAAGCTTTTTTATCGGAAGAAACTTCATATTTAGGCTTAAATCCATTTTCTACATCTACTCCTATTTCCTTAGAAGGTAAGTCGGCAATATGCCCATAACTTGACTCCACCTGGAAATCACTTCCTAAAAATTTCTCTATCGTTTTTGCCTTTGCAGGGGACTCAACTATTACTAAATTCTTTGCCATTGCTTAATTTTTCTCAGACAAAAGTATCCATTTTTTTTAAATACAAATACTTTCCATTTTATTTTTGAAAGAATTGAACACCTTCCTTAATTATAGACATTCACTATTTTTTGTCAACTCAATGCGATACAATTCATTCTACCATATCCGATTCCACAGTATTTTTAAGTAAATTATCCTGAATAAATTTCCTAACGAAACGCAATCATTTTTCACAAAACATTTTCAACAAAAAATTATTTACCAAACACTACGTTATTGAAAAATCTTAAAATACAAACCGAAACAGCTTAAAAATAAATCAAAAATTACTGTTAATTCTTCATCTGACATCTTGTCATATCCGTTTGATTTCTCTTATCTTTGTACTTTGAAATAACTAAGAATGGAAAAGATTATAGAAGAGAGTAAACAAGGAGAAAGCCTTGTTCTGGAAAACAAACCTGAAAACAATAAAAAACTTTACATAGAAAGTTACGGCTGTGCCATGAATTTCTCAGACAGCGAAATAGTTGCATCTATTTTATCAAGTAACGGATACAATACTACTCAAGTTTTAGAAGAGGCCGATTTAGTTTTAGTAAACACCTGTTCGATTCGTGATAAAGCTGAGCAAACTATCCGTAAACGTTTAGAAAAATACAATGCTGTAAAACGCATTAATTCCAAAATGAAAGTAGGCGTTTTAGGCTGCATGGCTGAACGCTTAAAAAGTCAGTTTTTAGAACAGGAAAAAATTGTTGATTTAGTTGTAGGTCCTGATGCTTATAAAGATTTACCAAATCTTTTAAGCGAAGTCGAAGAAGGCAGAGACGCCATAAATGTTATTTTATCAAAAGAAGAAACCTATGGTGATATCTCACCTGTGCGACTAATGAGCAATGGAATTACCGCTTTGGTTTCTATCACTCGCGGTTGTGACAATATGTGTACTTTTTGCGTAGTACCTTTTACCAGAGGACGTGAAAGAAGTCGTGAACCACAAAGTATCATGGCCGAAATACAGGATTTATACGAAAAAGGTTTTAAAGAAGTAACTCTTTTAGGTCAAAATGTAGACAGCTATTTATGGTATGGCGGCGGATTGAAAAAAGATTTTGATAAAGCTTCTGAAATCCAAAAAGCTACTGCCGTTAATTTTGACCATTTATTAGAAATGGTAGCGCAGACATTCCCTAAAATGAGAATTCGTTTTTCGACTTCTAACCCACAGGATATGCACGAAAGTGTTCTGCATATAATTGCTAAATATCCAAATATCTGCAAACACATTCACCTGCCGGTACAATCAGGAAGCGACAGAATCCTAAAAGAAATGAACCGTTTACACACTCGTGAGGAATACATGACTTTAGTGGATAAAATAAAAACCATCATTCCGGGTTGTGCTATCACTCAAGATATGATTACGGGCTTCCCGACAGAAACGGAAGAAGATCATAAAGACACCTTAAGCTTAATGGAATATGTAAAATACAACTTCGGTTATATGTTTGCTTACTCTGAACGTCCGGGAACTTTGGCTGAAAGAAAAATGGAAGATGATGTTCCCGAAGAAACAAAATTAAGACGTCTTCAGGAAATAGTTGATTTACAACAACAACACTCTTTAATAAGCTGTCAGGAATTTATTGGTGAAACGGTTGAAGTGTTAATTGATAAAATTTCTAAAAAATCAGCAGCTGAATTTTCAGGAAGAAATTCACAAAACATGACGGTAGTCTTCCCTAAAGAAAATTACAAAATTGGTGAATTTGTAAATGTAAAAATCACTTCCTGTACCAGTGGAACATTAAAAGGGGAAGCGGTTGGTTATTCTGAAATGAATTAATTTATTTTTTGACCACTAATTGAGTTGAAATGACAAAAAAACAACTATTCATAGCAATAGCAACTTTTATAATTGGATTTGGAGTTACTTTCTATATTATCAGGACTTATTTCCCTAAACATAAAACAGAAAAAGCAGCTCCAACCGATATACAAACAAAACCATAAAGTACTTTTTATTCATACTTAAAGTCATCTTAAGATTTAAAAAAATCGGAAGAACTCGAAACCTGAAACAAAGAACACTTTAAACACAATAGCAATGGAATCAGTTCAAAATATAAAACAACGTTTTGAGATTATTGGGAATGACCCAAAGCTCAATCGCGCCATAGAGAAAGCCATCCAGGTAGCTCCTACTGACATTTCAGTATTGGTTACCGGAGAAAGCGGTGTGGGGAAAGAAAATATCCCAAGAATCATTCATTCGCTTTCGCACAGAAAACACGGCAAATACATTGCTGTAAACTGTGGCGCCATTCCGGAAGGAACTATTGACAGTGAACTTTTTGGTCATGAAAAAGGAGCTTTTACCGGAGCTACCAGCACTCGTGAAGGTTATTTTGAAGTTGCCAATGGCGGAACTATTTTCCTGGATGAAGTAGGTGAACTTCCTTTGACAACCCAAGTTCGTTTATTAAGAATTCTTGAAAATGGCGAATTCTTAAAAGTAGGTTCTTCACAAGTGCAAAAAACCGACGTACGAATTGTAGCTGCAACCAATGTCAATTTATTCAATGCTATCGAAAAAGGAAAATTTCGTGAAGATTTATACTATCGTTTAAGTACGGTAGAAATTGCTTTACCTCCTTTGAGAGAAAGAAAAGAAGACATTCATTTATTATTTAGAAAATTTGCCGCCGATTTTGCTCATAAATACAAAATGCCGCCATTAAAATTAGATGATAACGCAGTACAGCTTTTGCAAAAATACCGTTGGAGCGGAAACATTCGTCAGTTACGAAATGTTGCCGAACAAATTTCTGTCTTAGAAACCAATAGGGATATTTCGGGTGCTACACTACAATCCTACCTGCCTCCTACTGAAGGCAGTAATCTCCCTTCGGTAATTAATCATAATAAGAGCGAAAGTGACTTCAGCACCGAAAGAGACATTTTATACAAAGTCCTTTTTGACATGAAGAGTGATTTGAACGATTTAAAAAAACTTACTTTGGAGCTCATGAAAAGTGGTGCTGCCAAAGCACAGGATATCAATCCTAATTTAATCCAGAAAATATACGGCTCTAAAGAAGACAATGAAATTGAATTTGAAGAACAGCCTGTAACCGCAGTTGTAACACCAACTCACAACGAAAGTTATACCAATGCTGACGACAATTATCTTTTTGCCGAAACTATTGAAGAAGAAGAAGTATTGCGTTTAGAACAAAAAGAAATCGAAATGATTAAAAAATCCTTAGAAAAAAACAAAGGAAAAAGAAAAGCCGCTGCTGACGAATTAGGGATTTCTGAAAGAACACTTTACAGAAAAATTAAACAATTCGATTTATAAAATAATTAAACCACAACTTCAAAATTCCAAATTCCAATTATTATATTTGAACACAATTGGAATTTGGAATTTAATCCCGAAATTTCGGGATTGGAATTTCTCTAAGAAATATTATGAAAAAAATACATTGTCTTTTTGCATTGATTAGTCTTTTTATGTTGAGTAGTTGTGGAATTTATAACTTCACAGGAACAACAGGAAAAATCAACGCTAAAACCTTTCAGGTTAATTTCTTTCCAAATAATGCCGATCTTGTAGAACCCGGAATTGACAGAACCTTTACATTAGCCCTTCAGGACATTCTTCAAAATCAAACCAATTTGAACTTAGTTAAAAACGGAGCTGATTTAACTTATGAAGGAGAAATTGTAGATTACCGAATCAGTCCAATGACGGCTACAGCCGACCAACAAGCCGCTCAAAACCGATTAAAAATCAGAGTTAACGTACGCTTTATAAACAAAAACAAAGAATCCGACGATTTTGAAAAACCATTTGAGTTTTATTATGATTATCCTGCAACCACACAATTACAGGGAGCGGTTTTAAACACTGCATTAAAAGAAATTTTTGACCGAATTACACAAGACATCTTTAATGAATCATTAGCAAAATGGTAAATTAGAGTTTATTTGATTGACCGCTTATTTGTTTAATCGATTAACAAATAAACGATTCCACGATTAAACAAAAAAACAATGAATGTAACCGATTATACTTATTTAATCAACAACCCTAATACCATTACCGAAAAGCAAACACTTGCTTTAGAGAAAGTATTAGATGAGTTTCCGTATTTTCAAAGTGCAAGAGCCTTACGCTTAAAAGGATTGTACAACGAAAGTAGTTTTAAATATAATTCGGCATTAAAAGTTACTGCTGCACATACAACCGACAGAGCTGTCTTATTTGATTTTATTAGCTCAGATAATTTCAATGCAATTCAAAAAAAATTATTCGAGAAGAAAGCAACCGAATTACTATCGATTAATGTAATTGACAGCATCGAAATTATCCCTCATAAGTTAGAATCTGTTACCAATACTTTTGAAACAGAAACAAATGATTCTGAAGACATCCAAACAATTAATGAAACAGTCGGCACTGCTGAGGAAAAACTAGAATTAGGCAAACCTTTAGAATTTTCTAAAAACGAAACTCATTCGTTCCAGGAATGGCTTCAACTTTCAAGAATTCAACCAATAATTAGAGATTCCGAAACTACTAACAGCACAACAACTTCAAAATCAGAAGATGGTTCAAAAAAGAAAAAAGAAGCTATAATTGATAAATTCATTCAAAGCAATCCCAAGATTCCGGCTATTAAACCCGGAACTCCTTCTAACTTTAATATAGATATCAACAAAGATGATACTACTTCGCTAATGACAGAAACTTTAGCTAAGGTATATTTAGAACAAAAAAAATATCAAAAAGCGATTCAAGCTTATGAAATATTAATTTTGAAATATCCAGAAAAAAGTAGTTTCTTTGCAGACCGCATAGCGGACATTAAGATTTTACAACAAAACAATAATTAAGTAATAATGAGCACATTTTCAATTTTTTTAGTTTTAATAACTATAGTTTGTTTCCTACTGATTGTAGTAATCATGGTTCAAAACCCTAAAGGTGGAGGTTTATCATCTTCAATAGGTGGTTCACAAATGTTAGGTGGTGTACAAAAAACAACTGACTTTTTAGATAAAAGTACCTGGACTTTAGCCATCGTTTTAATTGCTTTAATTTTATTATCCAGCTTAAGCTTTACAGGATCAACAAGCGATAATAATTCTAAAATTATTGATGAGACTGAAGCCGCAGCTCCTGCTGCTCAGCCAGCTGCGCCAGCAACTCCTGTTGCACCAGCTCCTGCAAAATAATTACTATTCTAAATAATTAAAAAATGCCAGCCTGACAAAGCTGGCATTTTTCTTAAGAAAAAATGGCAGTAAAATTTGACTGGCATAATTTCTGAATAGCGAAAAGCAAATTTTAATTTAAACAATAAAAAATAAAAAATCATGACATTAAACATTAAACCACTTTCAGACCGTGTTCTGATTGAACCAGTTGCAGCCGAAACTAAGACAGCGTCAGGGATTTTTATTCCAGATACTGCCAAAGAAAAACCACAAAAAGGAACCGTTGTAGCCGTAGGAAATGGCACAAAAGATCATGAAATGACTGTAAAAGTTGGTGACACTGTACTTTACGGAAAATATGCCGGAACCGAATTAAAATTGGAAGGGAAAGACTATTTGATTATGAGAGAAGATGATATTCTTGCAATAATCTAAAAAAACAAACATTTAAGAATTAAGTACTAAGTATTACAGTTTTTAAAACAATAATAAACATAAAATGGCAAAAGATATAAAATTTGATATTGAAGCACGTGACGGATTAAAACGTGGAGTTGACGCATTAGCTAATGCAGTAAAAGTAACTTTAGGACCTAAAGGACGTAATGTAATCATTGGTAAAACTTTTGGTGGACCAACTGTTACTAAAGATGGTGTTTCTGTTGCAAAAGAAGTTGAATTAAAAGACCCATTAGAAAACATGGGAGCTCAAATGGTTAAAGAAGTTGCTTCTAAAACCAATGATTTAGCCGGAGACGGAACAACTACTGCAACTGTTTTAGCTCAGGCTATCGTAAAAGAAGGTTTGAAAAATGTTGCTGCCGGAGCCAACCCAATGGATTTGAAACGCGGTATCGATAAAGCTGTTGACTCGATTGTTACCGACCTTGCTAAACAATCTCAGGTTGTAGGCAGCGATTCTGATAAAATCAAACAAATCGCTTCTATCTCAGCTAACAATGACGAAGTAATTGGTGAATTAATTGCTACTGCTTTTGCAAAAGTAGGAAAAGAAGGTGTTATCACTGTTGAAGAAGCAAAAGGTACTGATACATTTGTTGACGTAGTAGAAGGAATGCAATTTGACAGAGGATATCTTTCTCCTTATTTTGTAACCAATTCTGAAAAAATGGAAGTGGAATTAGACAGCCCTTACATTTTATTATACGACAAAAAAGTTTCTTCATTAAAAGAATTATTACCGGTTCTTGAGCCAGTTGCCCAATCAGGAAAACCCTTATTAATTATTGCTGAAGACGTTGACGGAGAAGCTCTTTCTACATTGGTAGTAAACAAATTACGTGGTGCATTGAAAATTGCTGCTGTAAAAGCTCCAGGTTTTGGTGACAGAAGAAAAGCCATGCTTGAAGATATTGCTATCTTAACCGGTGGAACTGTAATCTCTGAAGAAAGAGGATACACTCTTGAAAACACTACTATCGAAATGTTAGGAAATGCAAAAAGAGTTGCTATCGACAAAGACAACACAACTATCGTAAGTGGTTCTGGTGATGCAGAGATGATTAAAAACCGTGTGAACCAAATTAAAGGTCAAATGGAAGTAACTACTTCTGATTATGACAAAGAAAAATTACAAGAGCGTTTGGCTAAATTAGCCGGTGGTGTTGCTGTTCTTTATGTAGGAGCTGCTTCTGAAGTTGAAATGAAAGAGAAAAAAGACCGTGTTGACGATGCACTTCATGCAACTCGTGCTGCTGTTGAAGAAGGAATTGTTGCCGGTGGTGGTGTAGCTTTATTAAGAGCTAAATCGGTTTTAAGTACTCTTGTTGCTGACAACGCCGATGAAGCTACAGGAATCCAAATTGTTTCCCGTGCAGTTGAAGCCCCTCTGAGAACTATTGTTGAAAATGCAGGTCTTGAAGGTTCAGTAGTCGTTGCTAAAGTAGCGGAAGGACAAGGTGATTTTGGATACAATGCTAAAACTAATGAATACGTTGATATGCTAAAAGCAGGTATTATCGACCCTAAAAAAGTTACTCGTGTAGCATTAGAAAATGCAGCATC
>JACCDQ011189331.1_pt1 | contig 10468 bp, 9 predicted proteins | sample 7446031 | NCBI WGS metagenome assembly JACCDQ01 (sample SAMN15323442, study PRJNA562643) | freshwater metagenome | isolation source: river surface water | place: USA:Blue River Watershed | collected 2017-08-17
ATTATAGTGAAAATGATGAATCTATTGATGAAGAACTTGATAATGTTGTTGAACTTGTTGTTCAACCAGTTGTTGATGCAGAAATTGCAGTAGTTCCAGTTGAAAATATTGTAGCTGTTGAAGCTCCGGTTGAAAATATTGTAGCTGTTGAAGCTCCAATCGAAGCTCCAGTTGAAGCTCCTGTTGATACACAAAATGAAATATTAAAATCATTAAATAATTTAGCATCTATTATGATGATGATGAATACTAAATTAGATAATAGTAAATGTCAAGGACATTAAAAAAATAAAAAAAAATTACATATAAATTATATATATATAAAAATTATATTTACATTATTTAAATAAAGTAAATTTTTTTTGTGAATATTTATAAAATATTTCTAAAATTTTTACAGATTTTTTATGAAATAAATAATTATTATTTTTATAATGTTTCCAATGTGATAATTTTAAAATTTTTCTTTTTGGAATTTTGTATTTATTTATTACATCTGTTAATGTAATAAATGAATTTTTTAAATGTTTATCACATAAAATTTTATTTACACCTTCTAATATTTTATAGTTGGTTACAAGATTTTTACAAATATTACATCTTTGAACTAAATTTACATTGTATTCAATAGTATTTATAGACATTGTTTCATAATATGTTAATATTCTAAACGATGCCATATTTATTTTTTTTTCAAAATTTTTAGATTTATACAATAGTGAAATATGTATAATATTATTGAAATTTTTATTTACAAGTTTTAAATATATTAATTCATTAACTGTTAAATAATATCCATTAGAGATCATTGATATTATAATATCAATTGCTTTATTGTTATCATTATTTGGTTTAATTTTTTTATTATTTTCGGTATTATTAATTATAATATCAATGATATTATCTTCGATATTATCTTCAGCGTTATCTTCAGCGTTATCTTCAAAGTCATTCTTAATATTAGATATAGAACTATTTTTATTTATTATTATATCATTTTTTTTAACAGAATAATATTTAGTAATATTTTCAATATTACTAATTCCATATTTGTTTTGCATAATTGTATAGATTTATTTAAATGAAAAATTATTAAAAATAAACCTATTATTGGTCTTTTTTTTATATTAAAATAATAAATCAAAATTATTTTTAATAATATATACTATTATTATATAAATATTTATTATGAGTTTACCAACTTTGTTAAAAAAGGGTATGTTAGTACCTCATATGGGAGAAACTGATTTAAATGATAAAGTACCAGTAGATTATATAGTTGGTTATATATCTGAATTAAATGATAAAAGAAACGATCTAACTATATCTGATAGATTGATTATTATATTGGCAAAAACAGGTGCTGGTAAATCAACAATATTACCTGTACAATTAAGTCATACATTTAAAAATAAAAAAATACTAGTAACACAACCAAGAGTTATAACAGCAATTGAAATTGCTAAAGATATTGCAGATAGAAAAGAAAATAAAATGACATTATATCAAAATATTGGCTATCAAACAAAAGAAAACGTTAGAAAACCACAACAACGTGGTGTTTTATTTGCAACATTAGGTATATTATTACAATATTTAAAAAATATTAAACCTGAAAATTTTTGTAAAATGTTTAAATGTATATTAATAGATGAAGCACATGATAATTCTATTGATAGAGATTTAATTGCTTTTTATATAAAAAAATTAATAAACAGTGTAGATATAATGTTATTACCATTTATTATATTTATGAGCGCTACATTAAATATTAATGAATTTTCAAATTATTTTAATACTAAAACTATATTTGAAGTTAATGGTGTAACATATCCAATACAAGCAATATATAGAGAACCAGACAAAGATTATATTTCTGAAATTTGTAATATTGTAAAAAAAATATTGATAGAAAATAATATACCATTAAATAATAGAAATAATGATAATAACAGCAATAACAACAATAGCAACAAAATGATTGAGAAAAAAAATGATGGAAATGATATTATAATATTTTGTACATCAATGGCTTCTATTATTTCAATTATAAAACAATTAAAATATTTTATAGATGAAAAATTTGTAAATATAATAGCACTTGATAGTACAAATTATGATGCAGTTGGAAAAGATTATGAACGTTTAATAAAATCAACACACAAATTAAAAATAATATTAAGCACTAATGTCGCAGAAACTGGAATAACTATACCAAATTTAAAATATTGTATAGATACAGGATTTTATACATCTGTTTCATATAATCCTATTAATAATTCTACTGTTATTTTAAATAAAATTGTAGATCAATCAATGGCTGTGCAAAGAAAAGGTAGAGTTGGTAGAAAAACACCCGGTATTTGGTATGCTTTATATTCTGAAGAAACATTTAATAAAATGAACGTTTTTCAATTACCAGAAATATATAAAACAAATTTAGATAATTTTGTTTTAAACACTATAGATTTATATGAAAATGATATAGAAAATAATATTTTTAATTTAGATTATATAAACAAACCAGCTTATGATTCAATAAAATCTTCATTGAATAAATTATTTTTATTAGGTTTTATAGAATATAAAAAGGATAAAAAATTAAAAATAACTGAAATAGGTAAAATGTCAAAAGTATTATTTAGAACACAATTAGAATATGTAAAAATATTATTATCAAGTTATTTTTACAATATAAATATTTTAGATATTTTAACAATAATTTGTATTATAGAAACAAAATTTACATCAAATTACATTCATGAAAATGTAAATTGTAATTTTATAAATAATTTAATTATTGTTAAAAAGATAGTAGAATTGTCTGATAAACAAGAAAGAAAAGAAATGTGTAAAAAATATAATATAAATTACAAAACAATAAAATATATTATTATAAAAAAATATGAATTGATAAAAGAATTTACATTTTCATTAAAATTAGAAATGTATAAAAATAATATAAATATTTTAGAACTTATTAATCATGAACTTGAATTTATAGAATATGTTACAAATATAAAATATTGTTTGTTTGAAGGTATGAAATTAAATTTATTAAAATATAATAAATATGAAAAAATATATAAAAATAGATATGGTAATAATATAATAATCAAATCTGCATTAATAAATAATTACAATTTTAAACCAGAATATATAATGACAAACTCAATAGTTAATGATACTGTAAAAGATAATGTATGTGTATTAGATAATTATGTTAATATAGATGTTACTTTTAACGTGTCATAATAAACAGTTTTAACATTATATATATTTGAAATAAATATATATATTATGTATATTTATTTTTAATATGTACGAATTAAAAATTTTAAATGTTGATCATGTTGAATATAAGTTAATTTCTATGGAAATTAACGATGGTGAAATATTAATTTATAAAAAAAATATGGAAATTTATCCAATTAATAAATATCCATCAGATAATGAAATTGATTTATTTATAAAAGAAAATAAACAACTAACTTTTTTAAATGATATAATTTCTAATGATTCCATGCAAATGGGTGATAATCATATTATTTTTCACATTAATGAAAATTCTGATAATTTATTTTATATACCATTAACACAAGATGAAATTAAACAATTTAAAGATGAATTTAAAAAATTAAAAATGTATAATTCTATGGATGAATTAGATTAATTATAGTATTATATTATAGTATTATAATAAAATATTTTATTATAATACTATAATATTTTTTTTATATTTTTGAATTATTATTTATAAATAAATAATATTAAATAATAGTAAAAAATAGTATTTTTGAATAATAAATATATAATTTAAAATAATGAGTATTTCACTTTTAAATTTAGAAACTAAAGATTTTTTACAACAATTTAAAAATAAAAAAAATAAATTTCCAAAACAAGAGCCGATTGATAAAAAAATTATATTATCAGCTTCAATTAAACCATATTATATCCCATATTTTAAACGGGATAATGAATGGAAGAAGATACATTTATCAGATTTATTTGATATAATGTATTATACATATAATAAAAATTTAAAAAAAAATAAACTATGTTCTATTGATGTTGGAGTTAAATACTTTTTATCTTGTTATACATTAACCGGAACTTGTTTTAAAGTTAAAATTAATTATAATAAAGTAACTGATATAATAGAAAATGATAATATTTCATATGAAGAAAAAAATATAAAATTAAAAGATATGATAGTTGAAATACATTTAAAAATATGTAATTTTATTTGTAATATGTTTAACGAAATTTATATTGGTTTAGTATTAAATGATGGATATATTGATTCTATGTTATTTAAAAACTATGAAAAAAATGAATATGGCGATCCAAAATATTTAGTAAAGTTTTTATTTCATACTGATTTTTTATATTGTTTAGATAAAGTTGCAAAAAATAAAAATAAAACAATACATATAGTAGATGAAAGTTATACAAGTAATATTTGCACAAATTGTGGCACTATCAATAAATTTAAACGTATTTTAGATGATGATGAGAGCATACGCCGTATGTATTCGTGTGATAATTGTAAGTTAGAAATATGTCGAGATATTAATGCAAGTCGTAATATTTTATTAAAAAACCTAAAAATATGAAACTTAAAAATTTGTAATATATTTATCATTTTTGATATTTTTTTTTGAAATAATAATTTGTTACATTTATTTTATATACAATTAAATAAATGCAACAAATATTAATATTACAAATGATTTTAAAGTTAATTGTTATAATGATGTTAAAATTAACTTTAATGATATTATCATTGTTAATGATAATATTAAAAATGATAATAGAGTTAATTGTAATAATGATATTTTTAATAAAAATAATAATAAAAATAATAATAAAAATATCATTATTATTTTTAATAAAAATAATATATATATTAGATTAATATATACTTTATATATGTTTATATGTTTATATGTATACATGTGTTTATATTTGATCATATGTGTTTATATTTGATCATATATGTTTATATTCGATCATATATGTTTATATTTGATCATAATTATTTTTGATTTTTTTTTAATATTAAAAAAATGGGCATGTTTAATATCTTGAATTCTGATATTATAACAATTATTGGGTCTTATTGTCAATCTTTAAATTTTATACATATTAATAGAATGTGTTATAATTTAAGATATAATTATACATTTGCATTAAAAAATAATAAAAACAATGCAAAAGAAATGAATGATAATATTATATCAAAATTAACTATTTTAACAGAATTAGATTTGGGAGATGTTAAAAATATTACAGATAATGGTATTAAACATTTAATAAATTTGCAAAAATTAGTTTTATGTAATAATAAAATTATTACTAACCGTGGTATTAAAAATTTGAAAAAAATAGAATCATTAGATTTAAGTGAAAATAATAAAATTGATAATAATTGTTTAAAAAAATTTACAAATTTAAAAGAATTAATTTTAATTTCTAATTATAAAATATCATATGATGGTATTGAAAATTTAATATTTTTAAAAGAACTAAATTTATCAGATAATAAAATCATTAAATCAAAAAGTTTAAAAAAATTAATAAATTTAGAAATATTGAATTTAGATTACAATGATATTATTAAAAACAATGATATTTTACATCTTATAAATTTAAAAAGTTTACATTTAAGTTTTAATAATTTAATTGATAAATCTATTAAAAATTTTAAAAATTTAACAGAATTAGATTTATCAGAGAATGAAGTTGTTGGTGATGATATGTTAATTAATTTGACAAATTTAACATATTTAGATTTATCTTTTAATACATGCATTACTGATTATTCACTTAGTAAGTTAATAAATTTAGAGTGTTTAATTTTATCTGGTAATAAACTTATTACTGATGATTGTATTAAAAATTTAATAAAAATAAAAATATTATATCTATCTAATGATTGTAATATTACAGATAATGGATTAAAATATTTAATAAATTTAGAAGAATTACATTTAAGTTTTAATGATGTAATTACAAATAATGGATTGCGTTATTTAAAAAATTTAAAAAAAATATATTTGATAAATAATAATATTATTGATGTTAATGATATAGATAATACTAAAATTAAAATAATAAAATATATCTAATATAATATATTGTATTAGATATATTTTATTATTTTAGATACAATATATATTCTATTTTATATTTATATTTTTTTTAATTTTAATATAAAAATTATATATGTTTATATTAAAACAAAATGATTTTAGACAATTATTCCCCTTATTACCAATCTAAAATCATTAATGATTTAGACCAAAATATTAAAGCGCGTTCAAGAATGAGTCTTGTTAGAGAAATTATTTATCATGAAGATAGTAAAGACTTATTACGTTTAAAAAAAAATACTAAAATTGATAAAACTAAAAATTATGATCATATTATAAAACTTGTAATTTTTTATGATAATGTTATTAATGATATAAATGATGTAATTTATGATTTTTCATTATTTCCAAATTTAAAATTTTTATATTTAAGTAAATGTAAATTTAATTGCAAATTAATCAATATTAATCAAAATATTGATTGTATCTTTTTAGATGAATGTGCTGGTTTTACATTACCATATATTGAAAAATTAGATTTATTGGTTTATACTGTTTCACTAGTTAATTCTTTTTCTAATTTAACTAGTGAATATCATAGTTTAAAATGTGATAATGTTAATTGGAATAAACATCCAAGTTTAAATATCGATTGGGACAAAACTGTTTTTGAAAAGAAAGTTGAAATGTTAGAAGAATTTAAAAAAAATGAATGTTATAATTAAAATATTATTTATGTTATTTTTTTTTATTTTTTTTTATTTTTTTTTAAAATTATATAATTTATGTGATTATCTATATAGTTTAACATGGATTAATTGTATTTATATGTTTTAAATTTAATATATTAATATGTTTACTGTTTCTACTATACCATTATTTTTTGTAAATTTTTTAATTCTTTGATACAATTACTAGTTATATTATTATTTCCACACATATCTAATATTTTTAATTTTTTTAAATTTTTAATACTATTATCTGTTATTTTTTTGCAATTTTTCATATATAATATTTCTAAATTTATTAAATCTTTAATACCATCATCTGTAATTTTAACACAATCATTTATATTTAATGTATGTAATTTTAATAATTTATTAATTCCATTACTTGTTATATTTGTATTATATGATATATTTAAATTTTCTAAATTTATTAAATTTTCAATAGATTTATCTGTAATTTTATTGCAACATATAATAGATAAATCTATTAAATTTATTAAATTTTTAATATCATCATCAACTAAATGTAAATTGTTACATATTGTTAATTTTTTTAAATATTTTAAATTTTTAAGATTATCTAACTCATGACTAAAAATATTACCATATAAACATAATTCTTTTAAATTTGTTAAATATTTAAAATATTTAACATCTATTTTAAAATTAATATTACGTTCTGTAGTAATTTTTAAAATATTTAATTCTGTTAAATATTTAAAACATGTTCCAATTATCAATGATGGACAATGTATATATAATTCTTTTAATTTTTTTAAATTCATTAATATTTCATCATCTATCATCTGTAATTTATAATTATAAATATATAATGATTCTAAATTTATTAAATATTTAATACCATTGTTATCATTTTTATCATTATTATTAATGTTATCATTGTTATAATTAATATCACTATAATTAGTATTATAAATTAACACCATATGTTTTAAATTTGTTAAATATTTAAAATCATCATTTTTTATTGATAATGATGTATCATTTAATATAATTAATTTTTCTAATTTTTTTAAATTTTTTAAACCATTTATATTAATATTTTTATTATTTAATATTAAAGTTTTTAAATTTATTAAATCTTTAATACCGTTGTTTGTCACTTTATTATTATATAATAATTCTAAATGTTGAAGATTTATTAATGACATAATACCTGAATCTGTTATTTTATTGTAATTATTAAGTTTTAAAGTTTTTAAATTTATCAAAGATTTAATACCATTATCTGTAACTTTACTATTATATAATAATTCTAGATGTTGAAGATTTGTTAATGGTATAATACCAGAATCTGTTATTTCATCGCAATTATTAAGTTTTAAAGTTTTTAAATTTATCAAAGATTTAATACTATTATCTGTAACTTTATTATTATATAATAATTCTAAATGTTGAAGATTTGTTAATGACATAATACCAGAATCTGTTATTTCATCACAACTATCAAGTTTTAAAGTTTTTAAATTTATTAAATATTTAATACCATTATCTGTAACTTTACTATTATACGATAATTCTAGATGTTGAAGATTTGTTAATGGTATAATATCAGAATCTGTTATTTCATCATGATTACCAAGTTTTATACTTTTTAAACTTGATAAGTAAGATATATTATTATCTACAATATTAGATTTAATCGACATTGTTATGTTTATATTAAATATAAATATCAAGATGATTTATTTTTGATTTTTTTATTTAATATTAATAATAGATCAAATAAATTACATTTTATTCGAATTATTACAATTATGTCGATTATTGCAACTACAAATGCACCAACTACAAAATTAAATAGTTTTAATTATTTTAATGTTTTAAATGATGATATTTTAATGATTATTAGTTCATATTGCAAAGCATTTGAGTTTATACATATAAATCAAAGATGTTATAATCTAAGATTTAATTATGATTTTACATTAAAAACATTTAATAAAATTAAAATTGATAATTGCAATGTTAAAAATTTACAAATTTTAACATTTATAGATTTTAAAAAAGGTATAAAACGATTAGATGATACTATTTTTACATATTTACCAAATCTAAAAAAAATAATACTTTGTACTTATGATAGAATTGATGGTATTGGATTATCTGAATGTAAAAATTTAAAAGAATTATCTTTAAATTTTAATAAATATGTTAAAGATTCAATTGTTAATGAATTAACAAGCTTGACATCTTTAAATTTATATGGTAATAAAATAATAACTGATGATGGTATTAAAAATTTAATAAATTTAGAAAATTTAGTATGTAATTTTAGCATAACTGATAATAGTATTAAAAATTTAATAAATTTAAAAGAATTGGATTTAGATTGTAATGAAAATATAACAGATGATATTTTTAAAAATTTAACAAAATTAGAAGTTTTAAAAATGAATACAACTAATATTACCGGATCTAATTTTGAATATTTAAAAAATTTAAAAAAATTAATATTAAATAGACATTCTAAAATAACAAATGATAATATTAAAAAATTGACAAATTTAGAAGTTTTAAATTTTAATTTCTTATATGGAATCAATAGATTTGATAATATACAAAATAGAATATGTGATGGTTTAAAATATTTGACAAATTTGCAAACATTATTATTAAATGATAATATTAGTGTAACTGATGATCATTTAAAATATTTGGTAAATTTGATAAATTTGAAATTAAATAAAAATACAGTAACTGGTAGTTGTTTTAAATATTTGAAAAAATTAGAATATTTATATATTGTTAATGAATTAAATATTGGTGATGATAATATTAAATATTTAAAAAGATTAAAATATTTAATATTATTTAAACCAAATATGATTACACATAATGGTTTAATGCATTTAACACGTTTGGAATTTTTATATATATGTGATAATAATAATGATATATTTGGTAATGATTGTTTAAAATATTTACCAAATATAGAAACATTACATTTATATAAATGTAGTTATATTAGTGATTCAATGTTTACATATTTGACAAATTTAAAAGAATTGACATTAAAACATATTACAATATCTAATAATAGTTTAAAAGATTTAAAAAAATTAAAAAAATTAAATTTATTAAATGGTTGTACAATAACTGATGATGGTATCAAAGATTTAACACAACTTGAAATATTAAATATTAATGGTAATAAAAAAATTACTGATGAAGGTATTAAAAATCTAATAAATTTACAAGAATTAAATTTAGCAAATAATCATGTAATAACTGATGATGGTATTAAAAATCTTGTAAATTTGGAAAAATTAAATTTAGCATGTAATAAAAATATTACAAAAAATGGTGTTGCACATTTATCTAAATTGAAAAATAATAAATTCATTTAAAATATTATAAATTTTGTATATTTTTTTTGATTTGTGTAATATGTAATATTATTCAAAAATACTTTATTTTTATTATTTTTGAATAATATTTTAATAAATAAAACATGACATTCAATAAGTTCAATATCGATATCATAGAAATTATTGGATCTTATTGTCAATCTCTAGAATTTATACATATTAATCAATTATGTTATAGTTTACGTTTTAGATATAAATTTCGTTTAAATCGAAAAAAAGCTTTATTAAATATGGAATTTCTTAATAAAGG
>JACCDQ010288542.1_pt1 | contig 10467 bp, 5 predicted proteins | sample 7446031 | NCBI WGS metagenome assembly JACCDQ01 (sample SAMN15323442, study PRJNA562643) | freshwater metagenome | isolation source: river surface water | place: USA:Blue River Watershed | collected 2017-08-17
GCCGCCACTGGGATTGCAATCCATGATCGCCACCACGTCCGCTTCCAGGCCCTTGGCGCCGTGGATGGTCATGATGCGCACCGCATCGAGGGCCGCATCGACATCGGCCTCATCCGGCGCCTCCTGTTCCTTGCCGCGGCGCAGCCGATTCACCTGGTCGAGGAAGCGCGCAATGCTCGGATAACGTCCGGCATCCAGTTGCAGCGACAGCGCCACAAAGGCTTCGAGGTTGCCCAGCACTTGCGCGCGAATCTCGGCAGGGGTCGCGATCGCATAGGCCTGCAGCAGCCCGCCTTCGTGCAAGACCAGATCGAGCAGGTCATGCACCGGCAAATGCTGTGCCGCCTGCTGCCAGGCTTGCAGCTTGCCGAGGATGCCGGCCAGCGCATCCGATGCCTGGCCGCTGCCGACATGACGCTGCAGCCGCTGCCACCAGCTGCCCTCCTTGTCGGCCGCCAGCGAGACCAGCTCGTCATCGCTGGCCCCGGCAATCGGCGACTTCAGCACCTGAGCGAGCGCAAGGTCATCAGCGGGCATGGTCATCCAGCGCAACAAGGCCACCAGGTCGCCCACTTCCAGCGCATCGAGCAAGCCGCCGGCGCGGCTGGACGTGAACGGGATGTGCATCGCACGCAAACCGGCTTCGTACGCGCGCAAGTGGGTGCGGCTACGTACGAGGATCATCATGTCCGACCACTTGAGCACCTTATCTCGCGCTGGCACCAGCTGCTGCCAGCGTTCCCGCGCAGCCCACAGCGCCGCGCCGACCTGGCGCGCCTCGCGTTCGCGGCGCGAGTCTTCGTCCTCGGGCGGATCTTCGGTCAGCGGGTTGCGCAGCGCGAACGACACTTCTTCATTACCGCCGGACGCGGCCGCTGCCGCGTCGTCGACCCCGGCAGCCTGCTTATCGTCACCCTTGCCTTCGCCCTTGCCATCGCGCGCATCCTCGTCAGCGGCGCCTCCCCCGGCCTCGCCGTCGTCACCGTCAGCCGTAGCCGCGCCGGCTTCCGGCCGCACCAGCGGCAGCCGCCAGACCACGCTGTCCGGGTCGTCCGACAAGGTGTCCTGCGGCTGGTACAAGTCATTGATGCCTGCCATTGCCTGATTCAGCACCTCGACGATGGCCGGGCCGTTACGGCGCGTCTGCCGGGTGCTCAGGTCAGCGGCACCCAGCGCGCACAGCATCTCGCGCGCGGCCTTGAACACACGCGGCTCGGCGCGGCGGAAACGGTAGATCGACTGCTTCGGGTCGCCGACAATGAATACGCTGGGACGATCGCCATCCTCGCCATACGCATCCAGCCACGCGCGTACGATGTGCCATTGCAGCGGGTTGGTGTCCTGGAATTCGTCGATCAGTACATGGCGGTAACGGGCATCGATGCGCGCATGCAGGTAGGCGGCGTTGTCGCCGCTGGTCAGCAGGTTCCACGCATGCATTTCCAGATCGGCGAAATCGAGCTTGCGGCGATCGTCCTTGATCTTCTGATAGTGGCCTATGCAGGCCTCGCCAATCTGGAACATCGCTTCGTTCAGCCGGCGCACTTGCAGGTCATGCGCACGCTCGCTGTATTTGAGCAGAATGGCGCACAGCGCCAGCCATTCATCGACGAGGGCCTGTGCCGCGTCAGCCCCGAGGTTCTTGTTCAGCTCCTTGTTCGTCTTCACGGAGCTGGGCTTGCCGGCCTTGGTCAGGCAAACCTCGTACAAAGCCTCGAAGTCTTCCAGGCTGCGGCCGTCGGTGACCCTCTGCTCGACAGCACTGGCCTTGTTCTTCTGGGCGGCCGTGCCCTGAGCCAGTGCGCGCGTGAACGCATGGAAGCGATCGCGCAGTTCGGTGTCTTGCCAGAACGCGAGCCGCGCATCGCGCTCGCCATCGGCGCCGCAGGTTTCCCTGAGCGCGGCCAGCGGATCGGATTCCTTCTTGAAGATCTGCCATTCGGCACGCTTGGCGACAAAGGCTTCGATCATTTCGCGTCCGCTCCAGTCGCCGGCGATCTCGTAGACCGTCATCAGCGCGTCGCGCAGTGCACGATGCTCGGCACGATTGAGCGACTGCATGAATTTCAGCCAGGCCTGCTCGCGCAGCTCGGCCGTGTTTTCTTCCAGGCCGTAACCATGAGGCACGCCCGAGGACAGCGGTGCAATCTGCAACAAGCGGATGAACCAGCTGTGGAAGGTATCGACCGACAAGCCGTGCGGGCTGGCCAGCACGCGCCCATACAGCGTGCGCGCCGAAGGCAGCGCGGCACGCGCCTCGGCCTCGGACAATCCGCGCAGGGTCAGCGCTTGCAGCAGCTTGTTCTCGTCAGTCTCGAGCGCGAGCTCGCTCAGCAGCGCAATCAGGCGCTCTCGCATCTCCTGCGCGGCCTTGCGCGTAAAGGTGATGGCCAGCATTTCGCCCGGCTCGGCGCCGGCCAGCAACAGGCGCAGCATGCGCGACACCAGCAGCCAGGTCTTGCCGCTGCCTGCGCAAGCTTCAACGATCACCGAGCGCGACGGGTCACAGGCGGTGCGGATGAAGTCTTCGCGCGCGATCGCGCGCCCGCCATCGAAGAAAGCCGGAAACTCGTCGCTCACCAGTAACCCTTCCGGCACAGGCCTTTTACGTCGCACCAGGTGCAGCTGTCGCCGCTGCCATTGGCGACCAGGCTGGCGCCATCGGCAATGGCCGCGAAGTTGTCCTGCAACTGCGCGCGCAGCATGTCGCGCCAGGCATCAAGGTCTGGCACCGGCAACAGCGCCGGCTTCTCATCGTCGATGGCCACATAAGCGGCTTCGCTCGCCTGCGGTTCAAGCAGCAGGCCGTAGAAAGGCAGCTGCTGGTCGCTGTGTTGCTTGAGCCGCCGGTTCAGCGTTTCCTTGGCCGTTGTTTTGTAGTCGAGCACGCGCTGCTGGCCATTGGCACGGACGTCAATGCGGTCGATCGTGCCGAACAGGCGGATGCTGGCTGCGCCATAGGCCAGCGGCATGCCGGCCTCATGTTCGCCATGCGCATATTTCCAGCCTTCGGCTTCCTGATCGTTGGCCCAGTCGACATAGGCATCGCGCCGCGCCTGCCAGCGCGCCTGCCAGGACAGCGCCGCCGGGTTGTGCAGCAGTACTTCGCCGAAGATGGCATCGCTGATCGTGGCCATCAGTGCGTGGCGCTCGTCGCGCGGCACCGGTTTCTCGCTTAGCGAGTCGTGATATTGCTTCAGGATCGCATGCAGCCAGTCGCCGTAATCGCGCTTCTCGGGCAGTTCGCGCAAGAGCTCGTTGGCACGCAGGCCGAGCATGCGCGAAGCAAAGAACTGGTAAGGGCAATTGACCAGCGCGTTGTAGCCGCTGGCCGACAAGGTCGCGGGGATCAGCTGCGGCGCCGAGGGTTGCGGTTGCTGCGGCAGCGCCGCGGCCAGCTTGCTGGTGGCGCGCACCGACACATGCGCTGGCAGTTCGTCGAGCCCGGCGCGCCTGAGCGTCAGTTGCAGGCGCTGTATCCACGGGCTGGGAGCGACGGCTTCGCCATCCTGTAGGTGCTGCCAGGACAGCACGACCTCGGGGCAGGTGCTCAGCAGCGCTGCGAATTCGCGCAACTGCTGACGCTGCTTGTCTTCGCGGGTCGCCAGACCCAGCTCGCGGCGCACCGCATTGGCAAAGAACAACGCCTCGGCCGGACGCGATGGCAGGTGCTCGCTGTCGGCGCCGACCACGATGGCCGCATCGAATTCGCGCAGCATGGTGCCGTTCAAGGGCACCATCATCACGCGCCGGTCTTCGCGCGGCGCTATAAAGACAGTCTGTTCCAGTTCCAGATCCAGCAGCACGCGCCACTCGGCGAGCGAGAATTCCTCGCTCAGGCTTGCGCAATCGGTCTCGAGCCGGGCCAGCATCTCGAGCAGTTGCTCGCCGGCCTTGTCGGCAGCCAGCGTCGCGTTGCAGCCGAGCGCATCAAAGACCTGCAGGGTCGCTGCGACCCAGTCGGCCACGCTTTTCTTCGCCCGGTAGGTTTGCGCCTCACGCGCGATCGCGCCGACCAGCGCCTTCACCTCCGGCAGCGCGGCGACGGCTTCGGCCACCGACGACCAGTTGCCGGAATGGCCGAGCTTGACCAGCGCGCGCTCGAGCGCATGGCGCGATCCGGGCTCGTCGAGGGCGGGATGACGGACGAAGGGTGATTTCAGGAAGTCGAGCAAGGGCGCGATCTCACCACCGCCCGATACCAGCTCCATCCATGCATGGATGACGGCTGCGGCGCGCGTGGTCGACAGCTTCCAACCGGTCTCGTCGGAGACCACGATGTCGGCGCGCTCGAGCAGCGCGCGCAGGCGCCGCGCCACCACACGGTCTTGCGGCACCAGTGCGATGCGCTTCTTGCCGGCGGCGATCCAGTCGACAATGGTCTGGGCCGCGGCCTGCGCCTCGTCTTCCATGCTGCGCGCCGGGTAGAGCTTGAGGCCTTCCGGTGGCACGGGGTCGGCTGCCTCGGCCAGTCCTTCGTCGAGGATCTCGGGCCAGCTTTGCGCCTGCAACGCAGGCAGCGCATCGGCCGACCAGTCGACCCGCACGCGCAGCACCGGCTGGCGCTGCGACCATGCGTCGAGGAACGCAGCCTCGAGCGCATCCGGCTCCCACGGCGCGCACCACAGCAGCGGGAATTCGGCCGCGTCGGCCGCACGCTGCATTGCGGCGTGCCGCATCAGTCCCGGGTCGCGCGCGTCGCGCTCGGCCTGCCAGAGACCCCACACCAAATGCGCCTCGTTCGACAGCAAGGCCGCTGCGCGCGGCGACAACTGCGCCAGCGCCGCCTTCCAGCGATCCTCGACCTCGTCGGGCTGGGCCAGCGCCGACGGCAGCAGCGCGGCGCTGAGTTCATCGTTGAGCGACAGCAGGGTTTGCGCCAGCGGCAGCAGGTCGGCATTGCGGCGCGTGGCCAGCAGGGTCTTGAGCCACGGGATCTCGCGCAGCTTTGCGTACAGCACCATCAGTCGTTCACTGGGGGTGGCGGGCGCAGCGCGGCCCGGCTCGGGCAGCTGCTGCTCCAGCCAGGAAGACAGCGTGCGTATCTGCGGCGGTATAAAGCTCGGGCCCAGCTCCCTGGCCAGCGCGGCACGCAGTGCGCCGATGTGCGTGAAGGTCGGCACCAGCACCAGCCATTGGGACAGCGGCGGCGCCGAGGCATCAGCCTCGGTGTCCGCCGCGCCCAGCAGCACGCGCGCGAGCTGCGGCCAGAAGCGGGGGCCGGGGGCGATTGCGCGGGCAGAGACGGGCATGGGTCAGGAGCGGGAGGTGTTCTTGTTGGTGCTTGTTGCTTTTTGTTGGTCCTGGTTGGCCAGGAGTGCTGACCGGCATTTTATGCGACCGCGCAAGGGTCGCGCCGGCGGCGACCGTGTCGGGCGCACTTTTCTTGAAAATGCGTTATGATTTGCTCCATTCCCGCCGCGCCACCTCCTGTTCCGATCCCATTCCTTGAAGTTTCAGCGCGCTGTCTCAACGTGCGCATAGCAGGATCGCCACAGGTCCGGTGCGATTCACATCCGATATCAGATGCCAGGGCGGGCCGATTTCCACCTCAGTTGAGGATTACATGAGCGACAACATCAAACACATTTCCGACAGTTCTTTCGAAACCGACGTGCTCAAGTCCGACAAGCCAGTGCTGGTCGACTTCTGGGCCGAATGGTGCGGCCCCTGCAAGATGATCGCTCCCATCCTCGAAGAAGTCGCCAAGGAATATGACGGCAAGCTGCAGATCGCGAAGATGGACGTCGATGCCAACCAGGCCGTGCCGGCCAAGTTCGGCATCCGCGGCATCCCGACGCTGATCCTGTTCAAGAACGGCGTGCCGGCAGCACAGAAGGTCGGCGCACTGGCCAAGGGCCAGCTGACCTCCTTCATCGACAGCAATATCTGATGCTTCGGCGGCAGCGCGCCCGCGCTGCCGCTTCTTCTCTTTTCCAGCGCAGTTCCCTCCCCCACCTTTGTTTGCCCGCCACGGGCCCTGACCATGCATCTTTCTGAACTCAAGGCACTCCATGTGTCCGCCCTGCTCGAGATGGCCATTGGCCTCGAGATCGACAATGCCGCACGCCTGCGCAAGCAGGAACTGATGTTCGCGATCCTGAAGAGACGCGCCAAGTCCGGCGAGCAGATCTTCGGCGACGGCGTACTCGAAGTGCTACCGGATGGCTTCGGCTTCCTGCGCTCGCCGGATGCGAGCTACATGGCGTCGACCGATGACATCTATATCTCGCCGTCCCAGATCCGCCGCTTCAACCTGCATACCGGCGACTCGATCGAAGGCGAAGTCAGGACCCCGAAAGATGGCGAGCGTTATTTCGCGCTGGTCAAGGTCGACAAGGTCAACGGCGAACCGCCGGAAGCGTCGAAGCACAAGATCCTGTTCGAGAACCTGACCCCGCGGCACCCGAACAAGCCGCTGCTGCTTGAGCGCGAGATGCGCGGCGAAGAGAACATCACCGGCCGCATCATTGACATGATCGCGCCGATCGGCAAAGGCCAGCGCGGCCTGCTGGTGGCATCGCCGAAGTCGGGCAAGACCGTGATGCTGCAGCACCTTGCGCATGCGATCACCGCCAACCATCCCGATGTGACCCTGATCGTGCTGCTGATCGACGAACGTCCGGAAGAAGTGACCGAGATGCAGCGCTCGGTGCGTGGCGAAGTGGTCGCCTCGACCTTCGACGAACCGGCGACCCGCCACGTGCAAGTGGCCGAGATGGTGCTGGAAAAGGCCAAGCGCCTGGTCGAGATGAAAAAGGATGTCGTGATCCTGCTGGACTCGATCACCCGCCTCGCCCGTGCGTACAACACCGTGATTCCGGCCTCGGGCAAGGTGCTGACCGGCGGCGTGGACGCCAACGCGCTGCAGCGCCCGAAGCGCTTCTTCGGCGCGGCGCGAAACATCGAGGAAGGCGGCTCGCTGACTATCATCGCTTCCGCGCTGATCGAGACCGGCAGCCGCATGGATGACGTGATCTACGAAGAATTCAAGGGCACCGGCAACATGGAAGTGCACCTCGAGCGCCGCCTGGCCGAGAAGCGCGTCTACCCGGCGATCAACCTCAGCAAGTCCGGCACCCGCCGCGAAGAGCTGCTGATCAAGCCGGACGTGCTGCAGAAGGTCTGGATCCTGCGCAAGCTGCTGTACGGGATGGACGAGATCGAAGCGATGGAGTTCATGCTCGACAAGATGAAGGCCACCAAGACCAATGCGGAATTCTTCGACCTGATGCGTCGCGGCGGTTCCTGATACCGCTGAATCGCGGTTCTTGATTTGGCAACAAAAACGGCGCCCGCGGGCGCCGTTTTTCATGGCGGGAGCGTTTTTACCGACCCGCCGAGACTTGTCCAAGCCCTTGATTTCCCTATATAATCCGCGGTTCCCTTAACCGGGCAAGTGATCACTGATCGGGTCGAGAAGCAGCACGGACCGCCGAAGCACTGATTGGCTACCCAACGATAGCGAGAAAACCATGAAAGAAGGCATCCACCCGGATTACCGCGAGATCGTCGTTCACGACCTCTCCTGCGATTTCAAATTCATCACCCGTTCGACGGTCCAGACCCGCGAGACCATCAACTTCGAAGGCAAGGACTACCCGCTGCTGAAGGTTGAAGTGTCGTCGGAATCGCACCCGTTCTTCACTGGCAAGCACAAGATCGTCGATACCGCCGGTCGCGTCGACAAGTTCCGCCAGAAGTTCGGCAAGGTCGGTTCGAAGACCCAGGCAGCCGGCCAGTAAGCCAGCCCTGCCCCGAAAGCAAATGCCGCCTTGTGCGGCATTTGCTTTTCTTGGGGCACGATTCATGCGGCACAATATCGCCAAACCAACCACAACGATCCACATCGCCCTCCCCCGGATGAAACCCGTACGCCTACCTGCTGCCGCCACGCACGCCTTGCCGCGCTGGTGGCTGGTTGCGATGTGCCTGTTGTACATCCTGCCAGGCATCATCCGCCGCGACCCGTGGAAGGTCGATGATGCGGCCGGCTTCGGCATCATGTGGACGATGGCGCACGGCACGATCGCCGACTGGCTCGCGCCCAATATCGCCGGCCTGCCGATGCCCGACGAAGCGCCACTGGCTTTCTGGACCGGCGCGCTGCTGATCAAATTGTTTGGCTGGCTGACCGGCGACGCGCTCGCCGGCCGGATCTCCATCGTCGTCTTCTTCGCGATCGGCGCGCTCAGCGTCTGGCGCACGGCCTTCGTGCTCGGCCGCCGCGCCGAAGCGCAGCCGCTGAAGCTGGCGTTCGGCGGCCAGCCGGCCGCGCTCGACTACGGCCGCACGCTGGCCGATGGCGCACTGCTGATCTTCGTCGCCAGCCTCGGCCTGCTGCTGCGCAGCCACGAGACGGCCGCGCCGGCGCTGTTCGTCGCGCTGGTGGCCGCCACCTTCTATGGCGCAGCCTGCGTGTTCGACCAGCCCACGCCGCGTGCCGGCGCCGGCCTCGGCCTCGCGCTTGGCGCGCTGGTATTGACGCATGGCTGGACCGCGCCGCTGGCATTGATGATTGCCTTCGCCGTGCTGGCCGCGATCCACTACCGACAGGCGCTGCGCGCGGTACTGCTGAACGCGCTGCCCCTGGCGCTGCTGCTGCCCGCGCTGTGGCTGATCGCGCGCCAGCAGGTCGTGCCCGAAGGCCTGGCCGCCACCTGGCTGGCCGGCGACCTGAAGGCACTGGGGATGCCGACGGCGAAGTCCCTGTCCGAACTGCCGAAGGTACTGGTCTGGTACGCGTGGCCGGCATGGCCGATCGCGGCCTGGACTATCTATGCATGGCGCACGCAAGTCTCGCTGCACGTGCTGCTGCCGGCGGCCGGCATCGTGATGCTGCTGGCACTGGCCGTGTTCTCGCCGCGTCTGCATGACTATGAATTGCTGGCGCTGCTGCCGCCGCTGGCCATCCTCGCGACCTTCGGCCTGCCGACGTTGAAACGCGGCGCGATCAATGCGATCGACTGGTTCTCGGTGATGACGCTGACCGCGCTGGGTGCCTTCCTGTGGCTGGGCTGGATCGCGAAACAGACCGGCTGGCCGGCGCAACTGGCGAAAAATGCCTTCAAGCTCGCGCCCGGTTTCCAGCCCGAGTTCAACCTGCTGGCACTCGTGGTCGCGCTGGCCACCACGGTCGGCTGGGTCTTGCTGCTGCAATGGCGTCTCGGCCGCCGCCCGCCGGTACTGTGGCGCGCCGTCGTGCTGTCGACCGGTGGCCTGGTGCTGTGCTGGGTGCTGCTGATGACGCTGTGGCTGCCGTGGCTGAACTACAGCCAGAGCTACGCCGGCGTGGCCGCGAGCATCGAATCCAACCTGCCCGCAGACTATCGCTGCGTAAATGCCGATGGGCTGGGTCCGGCGCAGCGGGCCTCGTTTGCCTACCTCGGCAATGTGCGCTTCGCCAGGCCGGGCGGCAGCGCTTGCGAATTCCTGCTGGTGCAGGATGATGGCCTGCGCCGTCGCGGCGCCGAGATGAAGAAGGTCGATGGCGACCTGAGCTTGCTGTGGCAAGGCCGCCGCGCCGCCGATCGGCATGAATTCTTCCGACTGTTCCGACGCAAGCTCCCATGACTGACACCGGACACGCCGGCGCACCGGCGTCGTTCACCCGTCGCGTCGCATCACTGGCCTGGCCCATCCTGGTGGGCCAGCTGGCCGTGATCAGCAACGGCGTGATCGACACCGTAATGACTGCCCGCTACTCGGCGACCGACCTCGCGGCGCTCGGGCTGGGCGCGTCCATCTACGTGAGCTTTTTCGTCGGCCTGTCGGGCGTGATGCAGGCGCTGTCGCCCGTGATCGGCCAGCTGTATGGCGCGAAGAAGCATGAGGCAATCGGCGACGAGGTCCGGCAAGGCGTATGGCTGGCGCTGTTCCTGTCCGTGATCGGCTGCCTGCTGCTGTTGTTCCCGCAAATTCTGCTCGACATTGCCAAGGCGCCGCCGGCGCTCGAAGATCGCGTGCGCGAATACCTGCGACTGCTGGCGCTGGCCCTGCCGGCCACGCTGGGCTTTCGCATCTATGGATCGCTGAACACGGCCACCTCGCGGCCGCGCATGGTGATGGCCATCCAGATCGTTGGCCTGCTGATCAAGATCCCGCTGAATGCGCTGTTCATCTTCGGCGCGCCCGACCTGCTGGGCATACCCGCGCTCGGCACGCCCGGCTGCGCAATCGCAACCACGATTACCGCCTGGCTGGCGGTCGGCATCGCGTGGGTGATCGTGCGCCGTGGCGCGCACTACCGGCAATTCAACTTGTTCGGTCGCGGCCTCGGACGTCCGGTATGGCGCGCGCAGTCGGAGCTACTGAAACTGGGCGTGCCGATGGGCCTGTCCTACCTGATCGAAGTGACGGCCTTCACCTTCATGGCCTTGTTCATCGCGCGCCTGGGCAACGAGACCTTGGCCGCGCACCAGATCACCGCGAACTTCGGCACCGTGCTGTACATGCTGCCGCTGTCGA
>JACCDQ011020743.1_pt1 | contig 10466 bp, 5 predicted proteins | sample 7446031 | NCBI WGS metagenome assembly JACCDQ01 (sample SAMN15323442, study PRJNA562643) | freshwater metagenome | isolation source: river surface water | place: USA:Blue River Watershed | collected 2017-08-17
ATTTCAGCGGACACGGTCAACAGGTAATGGATAATAATGGCGACGAAGCAGATGGTTACGATGAAGCCTTGGTTACCTACGATTCGCCAATGGAATACGAAGGCGGCGTTGAAAAACATTTGCGTGATGATGAGTTTGGCTTTAAACTGGAAGAAGTAAGAAAACATTTAGGCAACAATGGTAATCTGCTGGTAGTAATTGATGCCTGCCATAGCGGAACAAGCACACGCTCCGGGCTTGGTACTTACAGAGGTACCACAACAAAATATGCACCCAAAGGATATAAACCTGTTGCTAATACAAAAACAATTAATGAAGGCTTGTTCAGCTTGGGCGAAACGAAGCCGGGCCTTGCACCAATGAGTGCTTTTTTTGCATCGGCGGCATCGGAGTTAAACCAGGAATGTGGCGAAGAACATTGCGGCAGCTTATCACTGGCATTTTCAAAAGCATTGGCAAAGTGCGATACCAAAACCAGCTATCGTGGTTTGTTTGACAACATTCGTTTAGAAATGAGTAAGATGGTGCCCGGCCAAACACCCAATGCCGAAGGCGATCTGGATAAAGAAATTTTCGGTGGTGCTGCTTTAGGTAAGCCCAATTACTACACTGCCGAACAGATTATTGGTAAAAAGAAAATAACCATTGGCTGCGGCAAAATTTACAGTGTGTTTGCAGGCACAACTTTGCTCATCTATCCATCAAACACCTACAATAAAGAAAACGTAAAGCCATTGGCAAAAGCTGTTATTACTACTGCAGGCGATTACAGCAGCGAAGCAGAACTGGATACCGAGTTAAGTGAAGATGTATTGAAAACAGTCTGGGTATTTTTAGATGAAGTAAGTTTTGGCGACTTAACTGTACCGGTTACTATTAACATAAAAGATCAATCGCTGTTGCAGCAGGTGAAGCAAGCACTTACACAAAACAAACAGGTAAAACTTACAGATGCGCAAGGCGATGTTTTTATTGAACAGGGAGCAAATGGCTTTTCAGCTGATTCACTCTATATTTCTACTGCAGGCGATTATCGTTTGGGCGCATGCAGCAAACAGATGAGCGAAGCACAACTTGCTGCTTTTATTAATGCAAAAATAGCTGCCTTTGGCCGTGCAGCTTACCTGCGCAACTTAAATATGAAGAATGAGGAACTGAATGTTGTATTTGAATTTGTTCCCATCGACTATAAAAAAGCAGAAGGAAATAATAACGCCATCATTAAAGACCTGCCTGAAAAAACAATTAAAGATGCATCAGGCAATATCGTATTCCAGCATGATGATCGTTATAATCTCCGCATCATTAACAACGGACAGGAAAGGCTTTACTATAACATTCTCGAAATACAGCCGGATAATATTGTGAATGTATTGTTCCCAGCAGCCAATCAGCAACCAATGGATTGTTTCATTAACCCCGGCGATACGGTACGCTTAACACGCATCTTTCGCATTGGCCCGCCCGATGGTATGAATGTAATTAAACTGGTTGCTGCACGCTCGGCTTTAAATCTGCGGCAGGTGTTTGCTGCCAATGGCCTTTCCCGTGGCGAGCTACCCAAGCCAAATAATCCGTTTGAAAAATTAATGCAGGGCATCAATCAAACAGAAGCTATACAAACAAGAGGCAGTGGCGAAGAAACCATACAACCCGATGCGGTGAATATTTATTCAGTTCCTTATAAAATCGTTCCTAAAAAACAATAATTCTTTCATCATCATTTTTTAATCTCAACAAAAATCAAACAGTATGAAAAAGTTAGTATTTCTCATGTTCGCCGTTATTGGTTTAACGGTTGCGTTTGGCAACAAAGCAAGTGCGCAGGCACCAGTTAGAAAAAAAGTGGCTGTAGTAGCACAGGAAGTAAAAGAGAAAAAAGATTTACCTGGTCCTGAATCTGGCCCACGTGAAAAGAAAACCCGTGGTTATTGTTACGCTTACTTCGACAACTTTACCGGACATTATGTTGACATTTGGGTAGAAGGTATTTACCAAGGCCGTCTTTCGCCTTATGCAACATCTGTACGTATTGATGTTTGGGTACCCGGCAACTGGACCAAGTGGTATGCTGAAACAACGGATAAAAGTTTGTATTGGAGCAACAGCAGCTATTGCAACGACAGCCGTGTGTTTACTTTGAATTTGAAAAAGTAAGCGTAAGGAATACGTTATAAAAAGAGAGGGTATAACAATTTGTTATACCCTTTTTTATTGGCAAGCAATTATCCTGATTAAACAAAAAGGATAGGTCATCATCAGTAGTTGAACGAGTTGTTCAATATGTTCACATCAATTCAGCATTTCTGCCAACAGTGATGGTATTTTTTCAAAGTCGGATGTTTTATCAAGAAAATGTTCTGCTCCCAGCTCCAGACATTTTTTTCTGTAGCTGTCAAAAGCCTGATTCGTAATCATAATTACCCTACATGGCTTATTGTTGCTTTTTATATAATTGAGGATATCGATGCCGCTCTTACCCGGCAAATTAATATCGAGCATTGCCACCTGTAAATCAATGCTATCGATACAATTTACTGCATCTTCAAAGTTAGCTGCTGTGTAAAACTTTACGGATCGAAAATCTTCTGACAGAATTTCAACCATACGTTCTGTATAGCTAACATTATCATCCACAATCAATACCAAGGGAAAAGCAATTTTGGTTGCAACGGCAAATTATCCTGTTTAAACAAGATTACGTATCGTGTCTTTAACGTAGAAACTGTAGTATAAAAACCTCAGATTGTAGTATGAAAACTACAAAACAGGTCAAATCAGTTTCTTTTCAAGCGCATATCTGGTAAGATCGGCATTAGACTTCATGCCCATTTTTTCCAACACTCTGGAGCGGTAAGTACTTACAGTTGTAACACTTAAAGCAAACTGGTTGGCAATTTCGCTTACAGCCTTTCCGCTGGCCAGCATTTTAAATACATCAAATTCCCTGTCGGAGAGTTTTTCGTGTAACTGATCGGCCGAATCTTCTTCAAAGGCTTTAGCCAGTTTTTCGGCGATGGTGGGAGTAATAAATTTTTTACCTAATTCAACTGTCTGGATGGCCCTTACAATATCGTCGTGTATGGTTTCTTTACCTAAATAACCTGCTGCACCTGCTTTCAATACCCTTAAAGCATATTGATCTTCGGGGTACATACTCATAATTAACACAGGTAACTTGGGCGACATTTGTTTTATCTGAGACAGTGCATCAAGACCACTTCTGCCCGGCATACTGATATCGCAAATAACAACATCCCAGTCTTGCTGAATAATTTTATTGATCAAGGTCTCGGCGTCGCCTGCTTCTCCAATCTCTGCCGATGGATATTCTTCCAACAGCAATAAACGAAGTCCTCTTCTTACAATAGCATGATCGTCTGCAATTAAAATTCTTTTCATAACGCTGTTTCTAGGTCTTAGCTCAATTAGTTTAAAGGCACCCTCACCTCTACTTTTGTTCCTTGTCCAGGTTTACTTTGTATGGTAAATGTACCATGCATTGCAATTGAACGTTCACGCATCCCCAATAATCCGAGAGTTTTTTTGCCAGATATTTCGCTCATATCAAAGCCCTGCCCGTTGTCTTGTATGCACAAAATAAATTCTTTGTTTTGATTTTTCAAATGTATATCTACTTGAGTTGCATTTGCATAACGAGTAATATTGGTTAAAGACTCCTGTAAAATACGAAATAGCCCTGTTGCAGAGGCATCGGGTACCACTAATCCTTCCTCCGATTTTTTGAGGTTTACAGGAATGCCCGTACGTTTAGTAAACACATCAATCTGCCATTCAATAGCTGCAATCAGTCCAATATCATCCAACAGGCTGGGGCGTAATTCTGTTGCAATTCTCCGTACGGAGGCTACTGTACCGTCCAGAATTTCCAGCGTTTCATTCATTTTTTCATTTACAGCCGACAGGTCGCCGTTACTGATTTTTTTCTTCATCCACGAAACATCCATTTTAATTACGGTAAGTTGCTGGCCAAGTTCGTCGTGAATTTCTCTGGCAATATTTGCCCGCTCCTCCTCACGAACATTTTGCAGATAGGTTGTTAAACGCCGGATTTGCTGATAAGACTCCTGTAACTCCAGCTCGGCATGTTTACGGTCGGTAATATCTATTCCCATCCCAACCACACAATCTTCCTGATTCACTTCAATTCTTGCTCCGGTAAAAAAGTACGGAACACGTTTGCCGGATTTGGTAATGAAATTTGCCTCCGCATCTCCTACGCCTTTTGTAAACACTTCGCCTATACGTTTTTCGATGTATTGCTTTTCATCACCTTCAAAAAAATCGAGTGGATGCATCTTACCAATTTCTTCGTTGCTATACTCCGTTACATCTTTAAACTGTTTATTCCAACTGATGAATTTTCCGTTTTTATCGTAGAAATAAAAAATACCCGGTAAGCTGTTAATAATTGAATCCAGCAGATCCTTTTCTTTTTGCAGTTGCTGCTGCGCCTGTAACCGATCGGTAAGATCACGGATGATGGCGAGATAAGTACCATCGTGTAAACGTTTTGCTCGTATTTCGGTTTCAACAAAGTTTCCTTTACGGTGTTGCATTTTGCGTTGCCGTATAATCGATTCTCCTCTTGCAAGCAAATCGAACCGGATGGGTATCGTCTTAAGTTCATTACGATCTAAAATATCCGAAAGCGTAAAAGCAATCAGCTCATCTTTTGAATAGCCTAATAAAGCCGAAACACTTTCATTAACGTCGAGGATGGTTCCGTCTGCTTCAAAAATAATAATACCATCGCCGGCCTGTTCAACCACATTGCGATACTTTTCTTCGCTCTTGTATAAAGCTTCCTGTGCTTTACTTCGTTCGGTTACATCACGTATGATTGTGTTGGCTTTTTCTTCGCCTGAAGCTGTTTTAAATTTCACGGATGTTATTTCGGCAAGAAACGTTGTTCCATCTTTTCTAAAATGCCGCAACTCTCCTTTCGCTTTTCCATGCAACACTCGTGTTTCATGAAAGAGTTTCCAGTTGGGATCGGTTTCATCTAAAATGCCTTTACGTCCAACAGAACAGATCTCTTCTTCCGACATTCCAAAAATGTCGCAGGCAGCTTTGTTTGCTCCAAAAATTTTACCTGCGCCATTTGTAATTAAAATACCATCCATACTGTTTTCGAAAAAGAGGCGATACTTTTCTTCGCTTTCATTTAACTCCCGTAGTGCTTTTTTTCGGATTGTTATATCACGCATATAAACCGAAAGTCCTGAAGCGGATGGATAGATATGCAGTTCGAACCATTTTTCAAACTGCGGCAACAATGTTTCGAGATAAATATATTCACGTACCTGAAGCGCTTCACGTAAGGCTGTTTCTACTTCGCCTTCGGTTTGCTGAAACAGGTTGAAGATAGATGTATGTGTTAATTGTTTACCCTGTGCTTGAAACAACTGTTCTGCTTTTTTATTGGCATAAACAATGTTGCTGTTATTATCAATACCCAAAAAAGCTTCGGATATCCGTTCAAATACATCCCGCAGTTCCTGTGTTTTTGCTTGTACTTGCTGTTCGAGTTGATGATTAAATTCCTGTAATTGCTGTTCGAGTTTTTTCCGTTGCGAGATATCCCTGTGTACTGCAACGTAACCGGTTACTTCTTTGTTTGCATTACGCAGCACAGTTACCGAGGCCTGCACATATATAATGTGTTGCTGTTTGCCGTAAAACTCATACTCTGCCGTATAAAATCCTTTTTCCAAAAGGTCGGCCAATAATTGCTGTGTTGTTTCCGGCGATAATGTGCCACGCAAAAACAAGCCCATTGGTTTATTCAGCACTTCCTCTTTTGTAAAGCCGTAAATTTCTTCGGCTCCTTTATTCCAGCTCTTGATGTTAAAAGCAGTATCTGTAGAAAGAATTGCATCACTTGTTTGCTCAACTAAATTTGCCAGATGATTTTTTTCAGCAATGGTTTCGCTTTGTTTCTCTTCTCTGGCGTTTAATAAAAAAGTGTTGAGCCATATAAGTGCAAGAAAAACCACAATTATACTTGTAACAAATAAAGCAGATCCAAATTCCAGATTATACAAACCTGCCCGTTGACCTCTTAACCGGATAAGCCCAATAATAACCGGCAACATAAAAGCAGGAATAAACAACCGCCATGCTAAATAACTACCCGAATAAATACTGGTAAACTGCCGCATTACACCTACAGAAGGACTTCCAAACAAAACGGCCAGCGAAAACAAAAAGAAACTAACTGCTGTACCCGGCGCCATAGGTATATAACTCTGTACTTCGTAAAACTCTACAGCACCAAACAAATAACCCAATATGCAAAAGAAACCAAGCATTAACGATAGTATGGTAGCTGTTTGACCAATGACACTTAAGCTTTTGTTTCCGTTATTAATGAGAATAACCGAAATGGAAGACATCATAAAACAAAAGGCAGTATTTGGTGCCATATTGTTAACAAACCCACCTGCAGTATCGCTTAAAACCGATTTTTGAAACAACATTAAATCGAGCGTAAACGGTACTTCGTAAATAACAGAAATTACTTTCCATGTGGTTAGACAAAAAACAACAAGCAGTATGCTGTTACAAACCAGATGTACAGAATTACTTTCTTTGAATTTAAGTTTTACCAAAGTTGTTGCCACTAAGCAAACAAGAAATACTGCTGTAAGCGGGTTCATTGCTACTGACCCGGAAATGAGATACTTTAACCAGTTAATGGAAAACTTCCAACCTGTAAGTGCAATTAATGCAATTAAAAGAACAACAATAAGCAACGTATTGGCTGCTTTCATTAATTTCTTCTGTAATGGAATATCGGGCGATAATAACAACATTCTTTCAGTCGAGTTTCTTTTATAAAGTAGTAGAACTACAAACTTCTGTTAAACCTGTAATGTTTCAAAAGGTTCGGTTGCAAGCAAAGGTAATTTTACCTCAACCTGCATTCCACCCTCAGAGCTTTGGGTAATACTAAAACTTCCACCCATCATTTCCGCACGCTCCTTCATACCCAGCAGCCCAAGCGTTTTACGTTTACCCACATTTGCAACATCGAACCCCTTGCCATTGTCGGAGATCCGCATAGTTAAGCAGTTATCTTGTGTTATCAGTTCAACATTTACTTCTGTAGCTTCAGCATGCCGTGTAATATTGGTCATACTTTCCTGGTAAATACGAAAAAGACCTGTTGCCTGCTCTGCCGGAAGATTTGTATGCCCCTCGGAAGTGAAGAAGTTGGTTTGAATACCGGTTCGTTTACCAAACTCGCCAAGATGCCATTCGATGGCTGCTGTTAAACCAAGATCATCTAACAAACCCGGACGCAAATCTGCAGCTATACGACGTACAGATTGTACGGTGTTGTTTAACAAAGCAGATATTTCATCGGTTTTTTGCGTAATGGCCGGAAGGTCCAGCGCCTTTATTTTTTTATTTAACCAGGAGATATCCATTTTAAGCACGGTAAGTAACTGGCCGAGCTCGTCGTGTATATTACGGGCAATGTGTTTCCTTTCTTCTTCCCTTGCGTGTTGCAGATGCGATGTAAGTTTACGAATGGCTTTGTAAGAGTTGTTAAGTTCATCTTCTGCTTTCTTACGCTCAGTAATATCTCTGATGAACGCAAGGAAACGCCCATCCGATAAAAATTTCGCATTTATTTCAATATCTACAATTGCCCCATCTTTTCTGCGCATCCGCCGCTCACTGCTGGCTCCCCTTTCCGTTTTCATTTCGGCAAAAGCAAATGGCTTTACTTTCAGCTCTTCAGGATCGGATAAATGATAGATCGTCATTTGCAGCAATTCCTCCTCGCTGTATTTCGAAAGTTTTACCGCCGCCGGATTAACAATTATAAACTTGCCGGTTTCATCTGCAATAAATATGGCATCAGTTGCCTGCTCTACCAACGTACGATATTTTTCTTCGCTGTTAACCAATGCTTCATTCGCCTTCTTGCGTTCGGTAATATCTGTCATACTACCCATCATCCGTACTGGCTTGCCCTCGCTGTTTCGCACAATGTAAGTACGATCGTATATAGCTATTTCTTCTCCTTTATAATTAAACATTCTGTATTCACTGATCCACACATTTTCGGTGGAGTTAAATACATCATAAAAACTTTTTAATACCGCTGCACGTTCATCGGCATGTATACTCAACTCCCACTGTTGTTGCATAGGAGCTTTGTCTTCCAGAGTTAAGCCATACAACTGCTGATGTGTTTCGTTACTCCAGGTATAACCGGTAACAATATCCATTTCCCATAACGCTTCGTTGGTTGTTCGGGCAATTAATTCGAACCGCTCGTTGGAATGAATAATTTTTTCTTCGGCCAGTTTTCGTTCGGTAACATCCATCATACTTCCCGTCATTAAAACGGGATTGCCGTTACTGTCTCTTTCTATATAACAACGATCGAAAATGTATTTGTATCCATCCCTGGTACGAAACCTGTATTCGGATATAAATACGTTGGTATCAGATGCCAAAGCTTCGTCCTGTAAATCAAGCAAACGTTGTCTGTCTTCCGGATGAATACGATCTACCCATACCTGTTTTGCCGGCACAGGATCTGCCACAGTTAAACCATAGAGATGCTGATGATTTTCATTTGCCCATAGACTATTGTCTTCCAGATTCCACTCCCACACTGCATCATTTGTTGTACTGCTGATGCGGATAAAACGTTCGTAGAATTTTTGCAAATCCGGTTGTATCTGTATCTGTGGGGCTGCATTGGATGCAAACTTCACCTGTTGTTTGCTTAAACTAAACAGAATGCTTTTGCTCACTTTTTCTGCTGTTAAAGCAGATAGAAGTAAACAATCATCAAAGCCGGAATGGAGCAGATGAATTGCTTCTTCAAAATCTGCAGCGTTGCCTAATAAAATTTTAGCAACATGAGGATGCTGCCTGTTTATATGATTAGTAAAACCGGGGAAAGAGTTCGTTACAAAGTCAACATCTGCAATGCATACGTGAAACCGGGCTACATTCAACTTCTGCAGAAACGCTTCTTTGGTTTCTGCCCGCTCAACAGAGTATCGTATTTGATCATTTTCCTTTAAAAGTGACAAAAGACGAACAGCGGCTTCACGGGAAACACCTAAAAGTATGTTTACCTCATTTTGCATATATCTAACGCAAGAGTTATTATGATTTGTACAAGGCTTTGTTTGGGTGCTTTCATGAAGAACGGATCAAATTACGGGCATAAGTTACTCAATATGAGACAATAACTGACAAGTCGATTCTTTCAATCTGTTATCTGGTTTTAGAAATGTGTTTCCACCCATCTGTTCCGTAGTTTAAATACTACAAAAGTCCTTGTTTATTACTTACAATTTCTTTAGATGTATTACGATTTTCCTACATAAGTTTTCGGCTTTTCTTTGCACTATCAATTACGATAATAATTGGAAAACCACATATAGCCATCCTTTAAAGGAATTACCCGCTGGCTGAAATCACAATCCTATGATAAGATAAAGAGTTTACCCTGAATCCACAATTGTAAGATCCGTATCCTATTTATTTTAAGTGTTAATTTGTAGGCCATACCCGCTACTTCGCTTTACTTATTATTCGCATGTGTTACAGTTAACACTTTTTGTGTTGCGGCTGCCACATAATTATTCCACCTTATGCAGAACTACAATTAACTATTGTTGTTGTAAACATCCTTACAAGTACTTTATTCTATACTTCAGCATTCGTTTTTAAATAAGTATTTATACCTGCATTTATTAAAATTCTAAGTTTTAAGCACCTAAATATTACACTTAGTCGATTATACGTGCATTTTGTCGATTACCCCCATCACATAACAAACAGCTGAAATATATTTGAATTCTGAAAACTAAAACGCTGCTCCATGCAGCCTGAAGTAAATCTAATTCCTCCGAAGATCCTACCGACTATTTTAAGTAGTCACCGTCCACTTCCTGCATGTTTAAAACCGTACCTGACGCCCTGCGTTATTTATCCATTTTTCAAAAATTAAACATGAAGCAATTTTTTACTCTCGTACTTTTTGTAATTCTTTCATTTGTAACAGAAGCACAGGTTGGCACGATTTACCGTTTAGATGGCACTTTAGGCTCAACTATTACGGTTGAATCGAATGGTACTGGTACAACTGGTTTTCGTCGTTCATCAATTTGGCGGGTGGTTAGTAGTACCACTAACCCTGCTTGGATTAACACTCTCCGAACTCCTACAAGCGGGGCTACACTCCAGATTTTTGGAATTACATTAAGCATTCTCGATGTGGCCGATATTGATTTGAGTGCGTTCAATTTTAACATACAAATCCGAAGTGAAGGCACTTCTGCTACTACTCAAAACGTAGGTATGTTACACTCAAATGACAGACCTATTACTTTAGGTGCCGGATCAGCAATCACTTTGGGTTGGAGTATGGCAACATACAGCAATACCGTTTACTTTTATCCTGG
>JACCDQ010278712.1_pt1 | contig 10465 bp, 6 predicted proteins | sample 7446031 | NCBI WGS metagenome assembly JACCDQ01 (sample SAMN15323442, study PRJNA562643) | freshwater metagenome | isolation source: river surface water | place: USA:Blue River Watershed | collected 2017-08-17
GACCAAGTACATATAATGCTTATTACTATTCTGTTCCCGCTAAGCAATACGGACTAAAAGTTCAGTACCACTTAATAGACAGATATATCTACGCTGGCAAAAGCCGCTATATTGAACAAGGAGCTAGTGGTCAAAACTGCCTGCAAGCCGAACTGTATGCACATATTAACCTGAAAAAAATTCAATTGCATCAGGAACTTGCCTATCAAACTTTTTCTAATAACTTAAAAAACACAGTTCAATTGCCGGCGGTAATTTCTAAAAGCAGTGTGTATTTTCAATCTTATGGTTTTAAAAAATCAGGTTTTTTCCAGATTGGATTCGATGCTTCTGTAAGCAGCAGTTACAAAGCCAGTATCTACAATCCTGCTACTTTGCAATGGGAACTAACTGACTATAGTGTAGGTGCCTACCCATTTATAGATTTCTTTATTCATGCAGAGGTTAAAACTGCCAGAATTTTCTTCAAAATGGAACACATTAACATGGATTTACCAAACAAAAGATATTACGACAACTATCTTTTTGTTTCACCATTTCAACCAGCATCCCCAAGAAGATTCAGATTAGGATTTGCCTGGAAATTCTATTACTAATATCAGATTAAATTACTCGCTAATCTTAACATACTTCACGACCTGTAGTCCTGACGCTGTTGACACTTTAAAATAATACACACCATCAGATGCATCAGGCATTTGAAAATTATTAGACTCCTGAATCAGATTTACTAACTGACCTGAACTGTTATAGCACTCAACTGAAACCAAGGGATCAGCACTTTGTACAACTACACTTCCGTTTCCCGGATTGGGATAAAGCGCCAGGAAAGCTTGATCTGCGATCGTTCTAACACTTACCTCGCCAGTGCAATATTGATTGAGCACTTTCAATGCCTTCAAAATATTGAGTCTGCCAGAGGTGGCATTCTTTCCGGCTAAAGCATCTATAGGATCAACACTTGACAGGATTATTTTACGAAGTATAAGATTCCCTTTGTAAGGATTCATGCGTATTGAATCAAGAACCCGATCACAAGCATAACTATGAATAACACCAATTGCAGCCGTTACCATTGGCGCTGAATAAGAAGACCCTGTATAGCCATCATGAAATAAATTATTGGCAAGAATATTTGATTTAACATAATTGGCAGTCGAAAACACATTGGTACCTGGAGCACTTAAATCCACATGCATGACACTAAAGCCTCCTCCTCCATCATTGTCGTAGCGGGTTGAATTACCAACGACTATTAATTGCTCACTCGGACACAGGCTAGGCAGATCCCCATAAGAATCAATCAAAGCTTGAGCATTACTGGCCGCCGAAACATTTAATATACCATACTTGCCTAAAGTATCATAAAAAGCACACCACAGAGGCGCCTGATGAGGAAACCTTTTATCTATGCCCCAGCTGGAATTTGCGGCTACTACAAAGGCTCCTTTTGCTCCATTTGTTGAGTTATACAATTTACGTTGGTGTAATACATAACTATAAGCCCTCAGAACATCAGACTGATACCGGATCATATTGAGAGAAGTATCTGTCACATTTACAATCATTAATTTAACCTGCCACATTATACCACTGATTCCTGTGATATTATTAGTTCGTGCTCCAATAATCCCCGCAACCGGAGTGCCATGTCTGGCTTTAAAATAATTGCTATCGCTAATATCTCCATTGCGACCCAGGAAATTCCACCCATAAGTATCATCTACAAAACCATTGCTGTCATCATCGATACCATTGCGCAAACTATCTGCATAATTGATCCAAATACTCCCCTGGAAATCGGGATGTTTGATGTGCAAACCATCATCTATGACCGCAATTACAATAGTGTCTCCGCGACGATTCACGCCACTTTTGGTGACATCCCAGGCTTCATTGGCTTTTATTAAGGGTAGATGCCATTGCTTACTAAACAAGGTATCATTAGGAACTGAGCCTCTTAGTTCAATGGGACTGTCATCCTGGTGCAGTTCGTAAAATGGCAGATGATTAACTATGTAACTTGCCTGATTATAGTCTATAACTTTGCTTGAAAAGGTAAACTTATAGAGCGTTCTTTCAGGATTCAAAGCTTCAATTTCCTGAAACTGGTAGTTTGATAATTCTTGTAAAACCTCGTTTTGCTGAGATTGACTAAACTTAACGATAAACGACTTTACTGCATTAGGAAGAGGATTGGCAATGGCAGTTCCAAAAAACACAGTCAAAAACAAAAAGAGCATAAGTCGCTTCATGACACAAAAATAGTTAATTCTATTACTTTATTAGACGCAAAAAATAGTCAGAAGTTGCAATTATTAAAAATAATGACCACTGGATGAGAATTATTTTTTTAAATACCTAGGAATATGGATTTTTGCAGACAATATGAACAGAGCGGCATTAATACAGGAAATTGAACGTAAACAAAGCTTATTATGTGTAGGCTTAGATACAGATATTGAAAAGCTTCCAGCAGGAATTCCTAAGTCAACCGAAGGCATGATAGCGTTTAATAAAGCCATTATTGAGGCGACTGCCCCCTACGCTGTATCATATAAAGTAAATACAGCATTCTACGAACAATACGGCATGGAAGGTTGGGCCTGTATGGAAGAAACATTAAAGTTAATTCCTGAGAACTGCCTGAGCATCGCCGATGCCAAAAGAGGAGATATTGGCAATACCAGCAGCATGTACGCTCGTGCATTTTTTAAACGTTTAAATTTTGATGCCATCACTGTCGCTCCTTATATGGGAGAAGATTCCCTAAAGCCATTCTTCGAATTTGAAGATAAATGGGTTATCTGCCTTGGATTAACCAGCAATGCCGGCAGCAAAGATTTTCAGACATTGAGTTATAACAACCAGCATTTGTATGAAACTGTAATGCAAACCGTCAGTCAATGGGGCAATACCAGCAATCTGATGTTTGTCACTGGCGCTACCAAAGCAACAGATTTAAAAGCCATCAGAGCTCAATTTCCAGAGCATTTCTTCTTGGTTCCTGGAGTTGGTGCTCAAGGTGGCACTGTAAAAGATGTTTGTGACAATGCCATCACCAATTTTGGCGGATTATTAATCAATGCCAGCAGAAGTATTCTATATGCCAGCAATGGCGAAGATTTTGCAGAAAAAGCCAGACTCGAAGCAATGAAACTTCAACAAGAATGTTCAGAAGCTTTAAGTAAAAGATAAATAAAAAAGCCCGTTTAAAACGGGCTTTTTTATTAGACGATTTTTATAATATCTCGCTTGTCTTTCTTTCGCATTTTATTAGGAACCGTTGCGATAATTTCTTCAGACAGTGTTTTGATTAGTTTCTTCTTAACAAAGTGACGGTGTGTAAACATGCTAATTTCTCTGACAGGTTCAGGAGATTTAAAGTAACGCACCAAATCCATCTGATCATCGCTCATATCCATTACAGCCATTTCCGGAATAATAGTAACTCCATCATCCTGCTCAACAATTCTCTTTAAGGTTTCTACACTGCCTGTCTGATATTCAAAGCGTGCTTTGGTATTGTCTTTTTTGCGCTCACCACACAAGTTGATCACTTGATTACGCATACAATGACCTTCATTCAGAATCCAGACATCTGATAAATCCAATTCGCCTGCTTTTAAAGTGGTTTTCTTTGATAGTTTATTAGATTTAGATACGTAAGCCACAAATTCCTCGTAGTAGAGCACCTCTTCGTTCAAATTTTTGTCTTTGATTGGAGAAGCCATGATGCCACAATCCAGCAAATCGTTTTTCAACTGATGTATAATTTGCTCGGTTGTAAGTTCGTTGACCACCAGGTTAACATCTGGATATTTATCAAGGAATTTTACCAAAAAACGAGGAATTAGATATGGTGCAACTGTTGGTATAATACCCAGCCTTAAATCGCCTTTTATAACACCTTTTTCATCTTGAATTAACTCAATGATTTTACTGTGTTCTTTAAGAACATTTCTCGCCTGAGCGATAATATCCTCGCCAATATGAGTCGGCACAACCGGCTGCTTACTGCGGTCAAATATTTTAACCCCAAGCTCATCTTCCAGTTTCTGAATTTGCATACTTAGAGTTGGCTGAGTAACAAAACAGCTGTCAGCGGCATTGACGAAATTTCTGTGAGTATCCAGTGCAATGATATACTCGAGTTGTGTTATAGTCATAATTTATATTTACTAATGCAAATATAGATGAATATTTCTGAACTATGCAAGAAATTAGCCCAACATGCCTAAAACTACCATTAAAGCATGAATGACAGCGGCAAGGATAAGTAATTTAAAGACTGGCCATAAAACAGCTGCAAGAACAACCAGTAAAATATTTAACCAAAACTGGCCGTTAAGCTCCATGTAATAAAGGAATACGGCTAAAGGAGGTACTATAATTGCCAGGATAATCAAAATTAAAGTCTCTACATCTGCATCGGCTTTCTTTGCTGCTTTTAGGACTTGTTTCACATGGCGCAATTTAGAAACCTCCGGCGTTTGAACCTTACTTTCCGATACCTTAGTTTTCTTCAGGAATTTTGAGATTTTCACCTTGTCTGACTTCTGAGTAGGCAGAACCTCTGCAGGAATTTCATTGGCTAGTTCTGCAACCTCAACATTTGGTTCAGATTCGGGAGCAATTGTTTGAATTTCTTCAGGCTGATTTCCAGCTTCAGGCTTAGCGGCAATTGTCGTCTTAGACTGTTTTCGAGCAACTTTAGTTGTTGTCTGCTTCTGATCGTCTTTACCAGCAAACCAGTCGATGTTTAAACCTCTGCTGTATCTCTTCTGAGAAATACTCAGACTACCGCAAGAAGATAAGAGTATCAGCATGGCTGATACGATGATTAAGTGTTTAGTATATTTCATAAGCTGTTTAAATAAAAGTTATCAGAGACTGATTTTTATCAACGGCTTGTTTCTCTGACACAACGACTTGCTTGATGACACCATCGATTGGCGACTTAATAACATTTTCCATCTTCATTGCTTCGAGAATCAAAATTGGATCTCCCTTTTTCACTTCCTGATTTTCGCTAACTTTAATACTTAAAACCAGTCCAGGCATTGGAGCTTTCACTTCGTTGATTTTTGGTTTAGTCGCCTGATCAAGTCCCATACTTTTCAACAACTGATCAAAACGATCTTTGATGCCAATCTCATAGCTTCTGCCGTCGTATCCTATCCTGTAGGTTTTAGTTTCCTTATCAAATCCTAATATTTCAAACATATAGGAATGCTGATTATAAATCAGATGAAAATATTTTCCATCCTGGATTTGTAATATATCCAGAACAGAAGTATTTCCATTGACTGAAACTTCATTTCCAGAAAAGTCTACCTGTACAGTTTTGCCGTTGACGATTGCCTCTAACATCTTAGTGCAAAATTACGCATTTGCGTTTACTCAACAACAAATTTTATCAACCCTCCTCCAATTTTAACAAAATAGACCCCGGCACTTAAATCGCGGATGTCCACCTGGGTATGTTCTTCCTCTAAAAGCTGAGTCTTAATCATTCTACCATAAACATCGCAAATAGACATTTCTATCATCTGACTGTTTTTTAATCTTTGAATATTGATAAAATCACTGCTGGGATTTGGATAGATAATAACATCTGAAACTGAGAAATCGTTAATATTGTTAGTGCGATTAATTTTAAAGGCAATATTGGTCTTATCATTATTAAACACCTGATCAAAAGAACTTAAAACATCCACATAACATTTGTAATCGCCATTCAGCATGGCAGCAACATTAAATGACCTTAGTAAATCGAGCACCTTGCTAGCCCCGGCACTTAAGCCATCAACTGTGATACTATCACGATACACTTCAACTTCTTGTTTGTTAGCTGTATCCTGATATTTAATAATTGCTCTGGCATAAAACACCGGCATCACAGACACCCCATTGCTTTTTACAGTCATTTTTGGATTTAGGGTTGTAGTGGTGTTGGTATATACCGCCCCAGAAGCTGGCACTTGCACTGACAATGCCTGTGCGTCATATTTAATCATAAAGCGACTACTTTCTCTTGTTGTATCATTATAGTTTTCCTGATCATTTAAAGCCGTTACATAACACAACAACTTAATTTGAACCGGAGAATTGCTGACACCGAAAATCGGAAAATCAAGGAACATGTGTCCAGTATCCGACATTGTTGTATCAATTGATTTATTATAAAACACGACCCCGTTAATGGCATTACTAATTTTTAATACCACCTGAAAACGACCTTTATAAAGACTATCTCCCAGGTTTCTAATACTTACCCTTGGGGTTACATTCTGCGTGTTTACCAACAGAGTATCAGACGATGTCGGGAAAACAATTTTCTCTGCACTGATGTCAAAATCTTTGACTACTCCAAAGACGCCGTTAATGGTATCATTTACTTTATTAAAATCTTTACTTAAGCTTGTGTAAACAGAAACAGTATATGGATTCATATTATCCAATTTTAGTGTTGTATCAATTACAAAAGTTTTTGTCTCTCCACTATCAATGGTTACCATTTTAACTTTAACGTATTTAATACTGGCTCCCTGAGTTACTTTATAAATTACGGGGAATGGTGTATTTTGAGGATTGTAGCCATTATTCTTCAAGGTAAAACTGGTAGGTATAGCAGCATTTAGTTGAAGAGAAGTGGCCGGTGATGGCGATATAGCAAGCATCTGAACATCATCTGGTAATCCAACTGCAAAGACACTAATCATGGTATCGTTGGCACGGAATTGATCTACATCCAGACTAGTGTATACTTTTACTTTGTAATACCCTTTAAAAGTCGGCTGAAAGTTTTTAAACAATATAGTTTCTGGACTACCTTTAAAACTACTGATACTAAATGAATCGCGGTAAATTTGAGTGTTATTGAATTCAATTTCACAATAACTCCAGAATGGTGTACCTTGATTAAAATCTCCGAGATTCTCGAGCACAGCAGAAGGTTTTCTAACTGATACTGGGGGCGCATATGACTTGCCATTCTCAGGGTAAATTACCGAAGTTATTGCAACATCATTACTTCTCACAATGCTAAAAACTCTAAAAACAGTATCATTGGTTTTGTCAACATCTATCCCTAACTGAGTAAATGCTCTGAAGAAATATTTACCTTTAACATCGCATGGAAAAGGCTTAAAAGAGGCGAGAATACTATTTAAAGCTGTCAAAGTATAGCTTTTTGAATCCGAATAAATCAAAGTATTAGTACTGTCATAGATTTCGGCCCTTACACCAAAAGGCCCTTGATTATCTAATCCGTAATTCTGAATAAATACTGTTGGGAAGATGGTATCTACAAACTGCTCATAGTTGTATCCGTTACTAGGATCAAAGATGGTGGCAGGACCAACATCTTTGAATGCTGCAACGATTATTCTGGTTTTTAAGGTATCATTGTCTTTGATCTGATCAGAACTTAAACGAGTGATTAATTGCACATCATAAATACCGGCGAGTTGCGGATTGAAGGTAGAATCAAATGTCACTACTTTACTTTGAGAAGAAGTAAGGGTAATATTCCTTGAAGACGTATATTCCAAATTTCCATATCTGAAAATATTCATTTTGACAGGGAAAGCAGTTGTCTGATCGTTGGCGCCATAATTAATGAATTTTGCTTTGGGAGCCATTGTCTGAACACCATTGAGCCATACAGTATCGCCTGGCGAAGCCATAGACAATGCAGCAACATCATCTGCTGCCTGAATACGAGGCTCAATAACAAATTTAAATGGTGCGTCTGGGGCAAAATCTACCCAGTTGGTATCACCATAAGGAGCTGCGTAAAAGAAAGTATTTTTCCTGACAGGAACATCGGGCTGATATCCAAACCCAACATTAATTGTTCCAACCTGACGAACACCTACATAAAAATTACCATTCACTGTAACCGGAGGATCCACTGGTGTTATAAAACTTGGCTGAGGCATCATAGTGTCAGAATTCCACACATTTGTTCCTGGTTTCCCGTTGACACCATCTGCTTTCCATATCCCTAACTGAAATCGTTGATTCGCTCCAGAAAAAGCAACACTAATCTGATTGATTTTTTTAGAAGACGAAGAATAGAATTTTGCTACAAAATCTCCGGTAGTTCCGTTAAATCCTATACCGCCTGCGACTGGGCGAGTTGGATCTCTGTATGAATACATAAACTCCGTTGCGATGCGATAACTCACCGATGAGTTATTTGAATTATCGTCGTCGTTCTGCATTCTGGCTATCAATGTATCAAAGCCAAGATTTGTTGGGTTCAACAATGGCAAATTAACCGTCCTTTCTTCCAAAGAACTTAGTGTATAGGAGGCTGAATCAATCAAATTATTGACCCCCCTACTCTCTAAAAACAGTTTAAAATTAGCAGATTTCTTTCCAACATTTATTACAATAGCTCTTACCGTATCAGGATTACCTTGTGGAATTGGCAATTTACCTAGACTGTAAACTTTGGTAAGCATGATATCAAAATCTGTCCTTGGAAATTCAATTCTTAGACTAGGATGTAATTCAGTACTCGAATTAGTGGTATCTGTGAGTGTTCCTCCGTTAGTTCTAACAAATTTACATTGATTTGAGGCAAAGCCATTGACCGTTCCACTGCTTTCATAACTCCAGAAAATACTCTCTGATTGTGCTGATGCCTGTGTGTATTCTACCAATAGTTCAAGATTCTTCCCTAGTACAGTATCAACCACAAATGGTGTTGAAAAGGTAAATCGCACCCAGGTGTTACTGGATCCAATGTCTGATGAAGGGTTTTGATCATACACCTTCTTCATCCCTGTAGACTGAGTTAAATTCACCCAGTTAACATTGCGGTTACCGTAATTAGTATTCACTGTGGTGCGAATAAAAATACGCATATTGCTATTTCCACCTATGCTGGCCCCAGAGTTTCTGAAGAATGCGATACTTCTGATGGTATCACCATGTAACAATCCTGTAAGAGTGTTGGCTGGGTAAATGTAAGCATAACGCGAAGCCGCATTAGCAATGGTGCTAGTGTTGGCCGGACCTGCAAAATTTGACCCTGTAAAACTGCCATTACCGATGGTCAGCACCTGAGCATTGACTATAGCGGGTGTAGAAATTAACAATAAGCAAGTGATTGCCAGTTGAAGGTAGTGTCTTTTCATAAGCATCTATAAAACTCTGTCATCTTTTTGTGACAAAAGAGAGCATGTACTCTGTAAAAATATAATAATTCGAACATTTTTCAAATTATTATTTTTATAAAAGTAATTCCTAACTTGAGTGCAGACTAGTTAGCGTGCTCTTTAAAAATCTTATTCAGCCACTTCAACAACGCAAAAATGATGATTGCAGCGCCAAGAAGCAACAGAGTATTAGTTAGGAAAAAATTAGATTTATGCTCGTAGCCATCCCACATGGAAGCTAAGATTCCTGAAAGTTTATTTCCAATAGAGGTACTTAAAAACCAACCTCCCATCATGAGGGCCGTCAGGCGGGGCGGACTCAATTTTGAGACCAGACTTAAGCCCATCGGACTTAAAAACAACTCGCCTACAGTTACTACTCCATAAGTACCCCACAACCACCAAGAACTTGCTTTCTCGGCTCCGTTGTGACAATAATATACTGCTGCTACCATGACCAAAGGCGACAGAGCTGAAATAAACAAACCCCAGGCGATTTTAGAGGGCGTACTTATCTCTTTGCCTCTGCGTTTCATCCACATAAAAAAGGCTACTACCAAAGGTGTTAGTGCAACAACCCAGAATGGATTTATAGATTGATATAGCTCTGTATTGGCTACTTTAATTTCAGCTTTAATGTTACTGGTATCGTAACCTGAATTACGCAAATAAATATCCCGGCCTACTTCACGCTGTACAACTTTTTTAACCTTAACAAGATTGAAATTGGCATCAAAACGATCTACCGAATCCACTCCCGTCTTAATGGTTTCCATCAATTTTAAACTATCAAGTCCCGCCTCTGCATATGCCGGAACTTCCCTGTCTGTATAATATTTTGCCCAGGTGGTTAAAGCAGTTCCGTTTTGTTTAAACACTGCCCAAAACATCACTGACACAAGCATTACCACTAATAAAGCAGAAATTGGTTTCTTATCTTTATCTGAGGCTTTGACATATAAAGAAATATAAAAATAGATCACAGGAAGTGTAGAGAAAATAAAGGCATCTGAGCTATCACTACCTAAAATATCTCCTGGAATAAACCAACCGATTGCCCCAAAAACGATGGCAGGTAAAAAGATGGTCAGGAAAATTTTATTTAGTGGTACATCTTCTGGTGTGACCTCCTTGATAACATCCCCTGCTTTATAATGTCTCATACCTATCAAAAACACTGCAAGTCCAAGAAACATCCCTATGCCTGCTCCAAGAAAAGCATAACCCCATCCATATTTATTCCTCAGATATGCTGCAATAAAATTACAAATAAGAGCACCGACATTAATACC
>JACCDQ010211694.1_pt1 | contig 10464 bp, 10 predicted proteins | sample 7446031 | NCBI WGS metagenome assembly JACCDQ01 (sample SAMN15323442, study PRJNA562643) | freshwater metagenome | isolation source: river surface water | place: USA:Blue River Watershed | collected 2017-08-17
GGCACCCAGATGGACACATGGGTGCAGCCTTCTTCTTGCAGGCCTTCGCGGGCGGCGTCCCACAGGGCTAGGCCCACGCCTTTGCCCCAGTAGGCGGCATCCACATAGATGTCCCAAATTTCGCCCAAGGTGTTGGGTGTGCCTTTGTCGCGTGAGCGGTCGTAGCCCACAAAGCCTACGATCTTGCTGCCGTCTACGGCCACTTGCACTTGGGGTTCGGCGTATTCAATGGCTTCGCGCCAGTAAACGGTATTTTTTTCTTCGGGCACAGGCAGCACTTTGGCGCCGGTTTGCATGGTTTTGAAAGCTTCTTTGGCGGTGGCGGCGTACAGCTCGGCGATTTTGGCGGCGTCGCGCATGGTGGCGGGACGGACTTCAACAGTTGTCAATTCGGACATGGAGAGGGGAAATTCGGTAAACAGATAAGACCGCTATTGTCCCAGTAAAACTGCTCCTTGCTTGGAGTTAGGTAGAGTAGCACCTTCGCTGCTTGCAGCCTTCTTTTTCAAACTCCCAAACCCATGCTCATTCTTGCCCCGATGGAGGGCTTGCTCGACTTTGTGCTGCGCGATGTGCTGACCCGCATTGGCGGGGTGGACCGCTGCGTGTCGGAGTTCATCCGCGTCACCAACACCTTGCTGCCCGAGCGCACGTTTTTACGCATCGTGCCCGAGCTGACCAACGGCGGCCGCACCTTTGCGGGTGTGCCTGTGCGCCCTCAGTTATTGGGGTCAGACCCCCAATGTTTGGCTGACAACGCCGCGCGTGTGGCGGGCATGGGCTGCGATGGGGTGGACCTGAACTTTGGCTGCCCTGCCAAGCAAGTGAACCGCCATGGCGGCGGTTCGGTGCTGCTGCAAGACCCAGAGGTGCTGTACCAAATTGTGCGAGCCGTCCGTGCCACTGTGCCTGCCCACCAAGTGGTGTCGGCCAAGATGCGCTTGGGGTTTAACGATGACAGCACCGCCGAAGAATGCGCCTTGGCGCTAGAGGCGGGTGGTGCAAGCGAGATCGTGGTGCACGCACGTACCAAGGCAGATGCCTATCGACCACCGGCGTATTGGCATCGCATTGCTGACATCAAAGCCAAGGTGAAAACACCGTTGGTGGCGAATGGTGAAATTTGGAATGTGCAAGACGCCATCAATGCGCGTGCTGAATCAGGTTGCTTTGACTTGATGCTGGGCCGCGGCATCGTGACCAACCCAGGCCTAGGCTGGGACATTCAAGCGCACGATGCTGCTACGAATGGTTTGGCCGCACCCTCTAAGCAAGTGGGCTGGCAAGACCTGCCGCCACACCTGCACACGTTTTGGCAAATCGTGTCGGGCCATGTGAGCGAGCGTCACCAAGCCGGGCGCTTGAAGCAATGGCTGAATTTTTTGCGCAAGCATTACCCCGAGGCTGAGGCCGCCTACATGCATGTGCGCACCTTGACCAGCCCCAAAGACATCAATGCATGGTTTGACGCCATGCCTGCAAAACAATGACCGACAACAACACCCAACACGCTCTCGAAGACAACGCCTTCGCACAAGAGCCGCGCCTGTGGCAAAACGAAACGTGGACGGCCAAGGTCATCAAAAACGACGATGACGATGGCTGGGCGGTGGCCATGTTCAAAGACGGTGAATCCGAAGCCGCGCTGATTGGCCCATGGACCATGGGCCGCGATAAAAAGAACCCCAAGCCGCTGGACGGCAATGCGTTCATCACCTTGGTGAAAACCGCCAGTGAGTTTGTGCGCCGCAGCGAGCAGCAGCTGCACGCCACGTTGCACCAGTCGGTCACGGTGAATGGTCGTGATGGGCGCATCACGGTCCAGCTAGACATCGTGCCCGACGATGACAACCCCTACGCCACACTGAGCGCCCAAGACGAGGGCGGCGACACGTTGGCCGAAGTGCGCGTGGACGCAGGCTACAAACTCAACCGCAATTCGGCACAGGCTTGGGTGGATGCAGGCTTTACCAAGCCAAAGGGCGCGAGAGATTAATGCTCGGCGCACTCGCGTGACAGCATTCTGGCTCTGAGTGCCTGCGTGCGCGGCATACTGTCTTCACCCATGTCGCACAAACACCTTCATCCTTGGCAAGTTCTCACAGGCGGCATTTGCGGCTTGGTGCTAACGATTGGCTTGGCGCGTTTTGCCTACACACCGCTGCTGCCCAGCTTGCAAATTCAAACCGGATTGACCGATGCCGCCGCCGGTGGCTTGGCCGCGATCAACTACGCGGGTTACATGAGCGGCGCATTGGCGGCCACATGGATAGACGATGTGCGCTGGCGGCATTGGCTGTACAGCGCGGGCTTGTGGATGGCCTTGGTCACGGTGGCTGCGATGGCGCTGACCACGTGGATGCCTGCGTGGGCTTTGATTCGTTACATCGGTGGCCTGTGTGGCGCAACAGGTATGTTGCTGGGCTCTGGCTTGATTTTGGGTTGGTTGATGCGACAAGGCCGCAGGCCTGAGCTGGGCTTGTATTTCATTGGCTTGGGGCTGGGCATTGTGGTGTCGGCCTTGGGCGCGTGGGGCTTGTCGCAGCTGTGGCCCACATGGTCGGACCAATGGTTGGCATTCGCTGCGCTGGGCTTGGTGTTTTTTGTGCCTGCTTGGAAGTGGCGTCCGCCTGTGCCACCGCAGGTGGTGGTGGCGCATGACGCAGCGCCTGCCGCAGGCTTGGGCTCGCGCCGCTGGGCTTGGACCATGTTGACCAGTTACTTTGCGGCGGGTTGGGGCTTTGTGATCAGTGCCACCTTCACCGTGGCGATTGTGGAGCGCGAGCCAGCCCTTGCAGGCCAAGGCCCGTTGGCGTGGGCGATGGTGGGATTGGCAGCCATGCCCGCGGTGTTCATTTGGGATTTGGTGGCGCGGCGAGTGGGTGACAAGCGGGCTTTGCTGTTGGCGTTTGGTTTGCAAACGCTGTCGGTCATGCTGCCAGCTATATCGGGTGAGTTGTGGGCGGCGCTCGCAGGGGCTGTGGGCTATGGCGCGACGTTCATTGGCATCGTCAGTATGACCTTAGCTTTGGTCGGCAGACGCGCACCCAACAACCCAGGCAAGGCGATGGCCAAGCTCACGCTCAGTTATGGCGCGGCGCAAATGCTGGCCCCTGTTGTGGCGGGCTATATGGCGCAGACCACGGGCTCGTTCAAAGGTGCGTTGTGGTTGACTGCGGGCGTGATGGCGGCGGGCATGGCCCTGTTGGCAACTTTGCCTAAAGACGACTGAAAGCACAGTATTCCGCAAATGATTTGAGCGAAAACCCCAGCCTGTGACGGGGGCGCTCAGGCCCCACAATAGGGCGTTAGCTCTAGGGCGCCCCTGCTGTTTTTTAAAGCGATTTACCGTGCCCACTCAAAGTTTTATTCTTGGCAAAGACGCGCCACTCGAATCCACCATCAACACCATGCAGGCCAAGTTGCAGGCGATGGGGTTTCACATTCAAGAGAAGAGTTGGCTCAATCCCGTCGATGGCATTTGGTCGGTCCACATCCGCGACCGCGATTGTCCCGCCTTGTTTGCCAACGGCAAAGGCGCTACGCGCATGGCGTGTTTGGCCAGTGCTTTGGGTGAGTTCTTTGAACGCTTGGCCACCAATTATTTTTGGACGCATTTCTACCTTGGCCCCCTCACGGCGGATGCCTCGTTTGTGCACTACCCGCAAGAGCGTTGGTTTGATTTGACCGACGATGGTTCGTGGCCCAAGGGTTTGTTGAATGCCGAGCTGCACACCTTTTACAACCCAGAAGGCAACATCGACTGCGCCAATTTGGTTGACTTCAATTCGGGCAATATCGACCGCGGCATTTGCGCCATTCCGTATGAGCGCCAGCGTGATGGCGAGACGGCCTACATCCCCGTCAACATCATTGGCAACTTGTATGTGAGCAACGGCATGTCAGCGGGTAACACCGCACTAGAGGCACGCACACAAGCTTTGTCTGAGATTTTTGAACGCCATGTGAAAGCCCAGATCATCAGCGAAGGCATTTGCTTACCCGATGTGCCTGAGGCGGTCATCAACCGCTACCCACGCATCGCTGCAGGCATTGCCGCTTTGCGTGCCGCGGGCTTTGGCATTTTGGTGAAAGACGCATCGCTTGGCGGCAAGTACCCCGTGATGAACGTGACCTTGCTACACGCCGAAGATCAAGGCTGCTTTGCAAGCTTTGGCGCACATCCACGGTTTGAGGTGGCGCTAGAACGAGCCCTGACCGAGCTGCTGCAAGGCCGCGCACTCGACACCTTGGGTGGTTTCCCTGCGCCCACATTTGATTTAGAAGAGGCAGCCAGTGCGCCCAATATCGAAATTCATTTCGTGGATTCGAGTGGCGTGATTCACTGGGAGTTCTTAGGCCAAATTCCAGATTACGTGTTTGTCGATTGGAACTTTGCCAACACCACGCCTGAAGACTATGCGTATTGCGTGAAGCGCATTCACGACGATGGCTTTGACATTTACATCGCCGACTTCGAGCATTTAGGTGTGTATGCCTGCCGCGTGCTCGTGCCGGGCATGTCTGAGATTTACCCCGTGGACGACCTCGACTTTGAGAACAACAGCATCGCCAACGAAATGCGCGAAGCCATCCTCAACTTGACCGACCTTGACAACGAAGAGTGCTCAGACTTGTTGGCGTCGTTGAATGAATCGAACTTGGCCGATGAGCGCCCTGTGGCGGGCTTGATTGGCATGGCTGCTGACGCAGGCAGCTTTTGGGCAGACCTGCGCGTGGGTGAACTCAAAACCATGTTGGCCTTGGCCTGCGGTGATGAAGCCGCCACGGTCGAAGGCTGCGAGTGGATTCGCCACTTTGACCAAATCCCGCAAGAACGTCGCGCGGTGTATGCGTGTATCGAAACCTTGGTGTTGCTCACAGACCGTGGTGACACCGCGCCGTATGTGGGTGCGATTCGCCAACTGTTTGGCGCGGGTGTATTTGAGCAAGCGCATGCGCTCATCATGCAGACCGATCGTTTCATGGGTATCTCAGCGCCTGGGCTGATGATGGATGGCTGCGAGATGCAACACAAGTTATGGGCGGCTTATGCAAAAGTTCAGATATTGAAGTGATTGACTCACATGTAAGTAATTCTTTTGAATTAAAATATAAGCACTTTTCGAGTTGCAAAGGGTTAAATATTTGAATTTACAACGATGAAGAAAAGCATTTTGTTAATCACGGCATTGATTGTTGCCAACACTTCTTTTGCGGGCCTCTTTGATGATCTCAAAGCCGACCTCAAAGCAGAAGTCAAAACCATGAAAGATGATGCAAAAGCGGAAGCTAAAAGCATGAAAGATGATGCGATGACTGACGCAAAATCCAAAGCAAAAGACACAGCAGCAGATGCAAAATCTAAAGCCATGAACAAAGCCGGTGAAATGGCACCAGCTAGCCTCAAGTAATCTTTGACGCTGAAATGAAAAAGCCCCCTTGGGTCACCAAGGGGGCTTTTTGATTTGCGTCATCAAATCCCGTCGCTTGATAAAACGATCAAACCTTTGGGTGTTTGAAGTGTGGCTTTGAGGCAGGCAGGCCCCTCGGTCACAGTGACGCGGTTGAGCTCAATCGCGTCATAAGCCGCTTGCAGTTTGGTAGCGCTGGGATGAATCACCTCTAAGCTTTGCAAGGTCACGCCAGAACGCGTGAGGGTGTTACGTGGATGGAGCTTGAGTGGGTCGGTGGCTTCAGGCTTGCCCCATTGAATAAGCGAAGGCATGCAGCCGTCAAACAAGCGTTGGCCATCGGCGCGCACCGAAATTTGCCAGTTGAGCGTGCCGCGGTTGGTGCGGCGACTGGCCGAAATGGCGGGGCCGCGGTCAATGCCTTGCATGCGAATGGCCATGCGTGCGGCGCGGATGTCGGGTGTGTTGACCACAAAGTGCACCAAGCGCGGCTCTTTGGCCACGGCCTTTTGCAAGGCAGGGTCGTCCATGTCGAACCAACGCGTGGGGCAGGCGCGTTTGGGGCGCACGGCGGCTGGATCGATGGCGATGATCTCGACATAGGCCATCGGTTTAGCGGTCGAGGCCACTTTGAACAGGCGGTTGTGTGTGCCGTACAGCGTGTGTTCGCCGCCAGGGCCAGGCGTGATGCCCAGTGTGTCTTCGCACCATTGAACGCCTTGTTCTAAGGTTTTGGCAACGATGACGAGATGGTCTATTTGTGTGTGCATGGGGCAGCACGATACCACTAGGTCTGAGCGAGTCTTTGTCGCAGCTCGGTTTTCAGCACTTTGCCGTAGTTGTTCTTGGGCAGGCTGTCGACCAATTCGTAGCGTTTGGGGCGTTTGAAGCGGGCGATTTCGTTGAGGCAATACGTGTCTAGGTCATGGGCGCTGACCGCGCTGCCTTGCTGCAGCACCACAAATGCGACGATGACTTCGCCCCACTCGGGGTCGGGTGCGCCGACCACGGCCACCTCGCTCACGCCTGGGGCTTGCAACAACACTTCTTCCACCTCGCGTGGGTACACGTTAGAGCCGCCGCTGATGATGAGGTCTTTGCTGCGGTCTTTGAGGGTGAGGAACCCGTGCGCGTCTAAGCAGCCCATATCGCCCGTGAATAACCAACCATCGCGAATGGCGGCTTGTGTAGCTTCTGGGTTGCGCCAGTAACCTGCCATGACGCTGTCACCTTTGATGAGTACTTCACCCACTTCGCCTAGGGCCAAGTCGTGGCCGTCTTCGTCGGTGATGCGGATTTGCACTGGCGTTTGCGCCATGCCGATAGAGGCCATGCGTTGGGCGTGTTCAGGGTGGGTGGTGTCGCTCAAATGAAAGCGTGACAGTGCCGTGCCCACCATCGGGCTTTCGCCTTGGCCGTAGATTTGCACAAAGCGCGGGCCCATGATGCGCAGGGCGCGCTGAATGTCTGCCGCGTACATGGGCGCGCCGCCGTACACGATGGTCTTGAAAGCTAGGGCGCAAGCGTCGGGTGTGCGTGAGGTTTGTTCGGCGTGGTCGACCAAACGTTTGACGATGGTGGGCGCTGCAAACATGGAAAGCGGGCCAACCGACTGACCGAGTTCAAACAACTCCGCTGCATCAAATCCGCCTGATGATGGAACGACATGACGTGCGCCAGCCATCAAATGCGGAATGGCGTACAAGCCAGCGCCGTGTGACATGGGTGCGGCGTAGACGATGGCGTCTTGCGCAGTCACTGCGTCTACATCGGTGAAGTAGGCGAGGCCCATGGTCATCAAGTTGCGGTGGGTGATCATCACGCCTTTGGGCCGACCTGTTGTGCCGCTGGTATAGAAAAGCCAAGCGAGTTCGTCTGCTTGCCTTGGTGTGATGGGCTTTTCTGGCGGAATGTCTTCCTGCGAAGGCATCGTCCATAAGGCATTAGCCTCCGAGCTGTCCACATCGATGACGCGTTGCAAGCCCGTCAATTGATGACGGGTGTTGGTGGTGTCGTCGGTCATCACGTCAGATGTCACAAAGGCCCAGCTGGCTTGGGCGTTGTCAACAATCCACTGTGCTTCGCGCACATGCAGCTTGGCGTTGATGGGTACTACGGCCAAGCCTGCCCACCAAGCGCCAAACAGAACCTCTAGGTAGCGCGGGTGGTTGTGCATGAAGATGGCCACGCGGTCGCCTGGCTGCAAGCCTGCGTCTTGAAACTGTTGGGCCAAATGCGCGCAGCGTTGTGCCCATTGCGCATAAGTAGCTACAGCCTGTGTGCCATGAACAATAGCAGCGCGTTTGGGAAACTGACGTGCCATGCGCTGGAGTAAATGAGCCAAGTTCAACGAAATCTCTCCACAAAGAGCTGAATAGGTGAACGATACAACGATTAACTGTGGGAGGATTCAGCCCTTATGAATTCCAGCAAATCCGTGGGCGAGCGCCCAGCCGAAGGCGAACGCCTTTCCAAACGCATCATGCAACTGCGCGACTGTTCGCGCCGCGAAGCCGAGCAATACATCGAAGCAGGCTTTGTGCGCGTGGATGGGGTGGTGGTGCAAGAGCCGCAGTTTCGTGTGACTACGCAAAACGTCGCAGTGGACGCGCACGCGAGTTTGCTGAATTTGTTGTCGGTCACGTTGATTTTGAACAAGCCAGTGGGTTGGACGGATGGCTTGGAGCCCTTGACTCTGCAAAAGCCAGATCGCCGAGACGCGCAGGGTGGCCGACAAGGTGGCCGCTCGACAGGCCATCTATCCGGGCGTGATTTGCCTCCGGCGCGTGCGCCCAGAGGTCCGCAAAACGTGCGCAGTTTGCTCACGGCTCAGCATCACAGTCCACACGATCACAGTGGTGTGCGCTTTATGAAAAGTCACCTGGCCAAACTGGATGCCAGTGTTCCCTTGGAATACGAAGCCAGCGGCTTGATTGCCTTCACGCAAGACTTTCGCGTGCAGCGCAAGCTGATGGAAGACATGGCGTTCATCGAGCAAGAGCTCATCGTGGATGTGCGTGGTGAGGTGTTGCCCGATGCGTTGCGTCCGATTGAGCGTGCAATGCGCGACGAGCGTCTGCGTTTGCCCGATTTCAAAATCAGTGTGGGCAGTGCCAACCCTGAGCGCAGCAAATTGCGTCTGGCTGTGAAGGGTTCACAACTGGGTTTGGCCGCTTATTTGTGCGAATTGGCTGGTTTAGAAATCTTGGCGCTGCGACGCATCCGCTTAGGACGCGTGAGCTTGGGGGATTTGGAAGAGGGGACTTGGCGCTACTTAGCTGAAGGCGAACGTTTTTAACGCGTTGCCAAGCAAGTGCTTAGTTGTTGTCGTTGCTTGCTGCAGGCACGCGACGGGCACCGGTAAAGCGGCGCTCCCAGTAAGCATCGCGCATATCTTCTACTCGCACGCTTTTGCCTGTGCGTGGTGAATGGATAAATTTGTTATCACCCACATAGATACCAACGTGGCTAAACGTTTGGCGCATGGTGTTGAAAAACACCAAGTCACCAGGTTTTAAATCTTGTTTGTCGATTTTTTCTGTGACAGCAGCCTGTTCGCTGGCTCTGCGAGGTAGTATTTTTCCCACAGATTGTTCATACATCGAACGTACAAAACCACTGCAATCAAAACCGGTGTCTGAACTACTGCCACCACGTCGGTAGGGAACTCCCAAGAACCCCATTGCATTGACCACTAAGTCAGAGGCCGTGTTGCCCATCGACTGACGCATCTGGTCCATCTGCGCGACGATGCCGCGCTCGGCCAAGTAGCGCTCAATATCGTCCGCAGCATTGTTCGCCGGTGCAGCATGTGCACTCGCGACGCAGCAGAGTATGAGGAGGGTACGTTTCAACATAACTGGCTAGTGTAGCTGATTTATTTACGAAGATTGATCAGCTTCGGATCGTAAGTGGTTGATTTAATGAGGGTTAGTTCTGTATTGACGACAGATATTTCTCTGTAGTTGTGTATATCGTCGATACTTACTGTTTTCTTTAGCTTTATTCAATTATGTTGCTCGATGATCAAGAATCCCAACTCGTGCTGGTGGACTACCAAACCCGCCTGATGCCCGCTATTTTTGAAGCCAATTTGGTCTTGGCCAATGCCATGCGTTTGGCCCAAGCCGCGCATTGGATGGAAGTGCCGACCTATGGTACCGAGCAAAACCCAGACAAGCTGGGTCAAAACCCTGCCGAGCTGCGCGCCTTGTGTCGACGCACCATCCCCAAGATGAGTTTCAGTGCTTGCCCAGACGGCTTGAGCGAAGTGTTGCGCCCTGCAGCGCGTGCCCCCGCAGGCAACGCCCGCAGTTTGCCTAAACATTTGCAAAAGGCCGTGCCGCAAGAGCCTACGCGCCAAAGCATCGTCATTGCGGGCTGCGAGGCGCATGTCTGTTTGCTGCAAACCGCCTTGGACTTGCTGGAAGAAGAGTATTCGGTTTGGGTGGTGACTGACGCTTGTGGTTCGCGCACCGAGCGCAATCGCGATGCTGCGTTTGACCGCTTGGCTGGCGCTGGGGCTGAGCTAGTGACCACCGAGATGGTGTTGTTTGAATGGCTGCGTACGGCCGAGGCTGATCCGTTTAAAGAAATTCAGGCGCTGATTAAGTAAACCTGCAAATAATTTTCGGGGGAGGGTATTTACCCACCCGAAAAGTCAGCTTGTTGCAAGTCCGTCCTTCTCATAATTATGAATTCAGTACAGATTCGTTTTTAGGAGAGATAGATGGTTGCGTATGCAGATTTTCACCGCCGTTCCATTGAGGACCGTGACGCTTTTTGGTCTGAGCAGGCCAAATTGGTGGACTGGGAGACCCAGCCACAACAAATCTGCGATTACAGCAACCCTCCGTTTGCCAAGTGGTTCGTGGGCGGCAAGACCAATCTGTGCCACAACGCCGTTGACCGCCACCTCAAAGACCGCGCCGATCAAGCGGCGTTGATTTTTGTCTCAACTGAGACAAACCAAGAGCACACCTACAGCTACCGCGAGTTGCACGCCGAAGTGCAGCGCATGGCTGCGATTTTGAAAGACTTGGGCGTCACC
>JACCDQ010387728.1_pt1 | contig 10464 bp, 10 predicted proteins | sample 7446031 | NCBI WGS metagenome assembly JACCDQ01 (sample SAMN15323442, study PRJNA562643) | freshwater metagenome | isolation source: river surface water | place: USA:Blue River Watershed | collected 2017-08-17
CCTTCGGCCCGGCCAAGGGGATTCTGGCCTTCGCGCCGCTCGACGGGGTGCGCGCCTGGGTCGGGGCTTTGCCGTTCCTCGTGCAGTTCGCGGCGATCATGTTCCTGACCGACCTCGTGCAATATTGGGTGCACCGCGCGTTCCACCGCGTGCCCTGGCTGTGGCGCTTCCACGCCGTCCACCATGCTGCGCGCAGCATGGATTGGATGGCGGGAGCCCGCCTGCACTTCCTCGAGATCCTCCCGCTGCGCGCGACGACGGTGATCCCGAAGGTCGTGCTCGGTTTCGATGCCGCGGCGATGAACGCCTACATTTTCCTCGTCTACCTCTACTCGACGTTCGTGCACGCCAATCTCGGCTGGCGCTTTCCGGTGGTGGAGAAATTCCTCGTGACGCCGCGGTTCCACCACTGGCACCACGGCATCGAGCGCGAGGCGATCGACGCGAATTTCGCGATCCACTTCCCGCTGCTCGACCGCCTGTTCGGCACCCACTTCCTGCCGAAGGACCGATGGTCCCGGGGGCTACGGCATCGCGCACCACCCCGTGCCGCGCGGCTACCTGGCGCAGTTCAAGTATCCGTTCCGCGGCGACGAATAGCCCCGCGACCGCCCGCGGCACTCAGCGCTTTTCTTCCATCAGCCCGACCAGGTTGCCGTCGGGATCGCGCACGAAGCCGATCCACAGTTCGTGGTCCGGCATTTTGGCGGTGAGCTGCGGCGCGCGTTCGTTCCGGGCGCCGCGGGCGACGATCGCGGCGTGCGTCGCGACGACGTCGGCCACCTTGAAATAGGGCACCGAGTTCTTCCCGGGTTCGCCGTGGCCTTGCGGCGTGGTGAGCATCACCCGCACCTCGCCCGCCGCGAGAAACGCGAGGTTCGGGCCGGCCGCGAAAAGGAAACGGAGGCCGAGGACGTCGCGATAAAACATCGTGGCTTGGCCGACATCGGCGACGGTGAGGGCGAGCTGGCCGAGCGAGGGGTGGGGGGAGTGCATGCGGAAAATCGGGTGGGGCGAAGGGAGCGATGCGGGGCCTGCCTGCCGCGCGGACGATGACGATCGTGGCACTTTGGTTGCCGGGTGGGCGGTGTCGAGTGCCCGGTCTGCCGAAGGAAAGTGGAACCTTTGTCGGGGATTCCAGACCGGTCTGCGTTGAGCTGCGCCGGCCGGGCGGCTCCCTTCCGCGGCTCTCCTATGACCGCTCTCACCTTGTTCCCCTTCGCCGACTACTGGTGGTTCTACGCGATCTTCACCGCCGGTGTGATCGGACTCCTCGCCCTCGATCTGGGTGTTTTTCACCGCCAGGCGCATACCGTCGGCTTCAAGGAAGCGCTCGGCTGGACGGTCGCGTGGACGACCCTGGCGCTCCTGTTCTGTTTCGCGCTTTGGCGCTACGCCGAGTGGAAGCTGCCGCAGGATCCGCGTTTGTTGGCGGCCGGCGTCACCGCCGAGGCTGCGACCGGACTCGCGCGCCAGACCGCGCTGGAGTTCCTGACCGGCTACGTCATCGAGCTGTCCCTCTCGGTCGACAACATCTTCGTCTTCATCGTTGTCTTCACGTTTTTCGGCATCCCGGCGCAGTATCAGCACCGCGTGTTGTTCTTCGGTATTCTCGGCGCGCTGGTCTTCCGTGTGCTCTTCATCGCGCTCGGTTCGGTGCTGATGCAGTTCCACTGGGTGATCTGGGTGTTCGGCGGCTTCCTGGTCCTCACCGGCCTCAAGATCCTCTTCGCGCCCGAGAAGCCGATGGATCCGGAGAAGAATCCGCTGCTGCGCCTCGTGCGCCGGTTGGTGCCCGTCGTGCCGCGCTTCGAGGGGCAGAAGTTCTTCGTGATGGAGAACGGCGTGCGGCACGGCACCCCGCTGCTGGTCGCCCTCGCGGCGATCGAGTTCAGCGACATCATCTTCGCCGTCGATTCCGTGCCGGCCATTTTCGCGATCACCAAGGAGCCGCTGGTGGTTTTCACCTCCAACATCTTCGCCATTCTCGGCCTCCGCTCGATGTTCTTCCTGCTGTCCGGCGTCGTGGACAAGTTCCGCTTCCTCAAATACGGCCTCGGCCTGGTGCTCATCTTTGTCGGGCTGAAGATGGCCTGGCTCAACGGGCTCTTCGGCGGAAAATTCCCCATCGCCTGGTCCCTCGGCATCATCGCCGGTCTGCTCGGTGCGTCGGTCGCGGTGTCGCTGCTTGTTCCGCCGAAGGCCGGGAAATCCGCGCCACCCGCGGTGTGAGGCGTCGCCGCGGCGGTCCGGCTACTTCATCCACGCCCAGAGAAACTCCACGGCTTCCCGGCCGAACAGCGCGATCGCGCCGAAAAACACGATCGAGGCCAAAGTCATCCCGTATCCCGCGATCACGAACAGGCCGTCGCGCTCGAGCAGGCCCGCCGCGACGAGCATGATGCTCCACGCCGGGATCGAATTGCTGAAGGGCACCGGCAGCGGCAGCAACAGCAGCGCGGCGCCGATCGCGATCGGCACCGCGTGCAGTTGCTGCAGCAGGCCGGTCGCGGTCAGCCACGGCAGCCGCGGTCGCAACAACCGCTCGAACGCGAGAATGATCCGCCGCGTCACCGCGAAGACTTTTTTGAAGACCGCCGGCGGCAGCCGGGTGTCGAGCAGCCGCTGCGGCAGCCACGGCTTCGCCCCGCACGCCAGACGCACGCCGATCAGCCCGATGATGAGCCCGAGCGGGGTCGACAGGCCCGGCAGCGGGATCGGCGTGCAGAAGGGCAGGGCGAGCAGCATCGTCAGCAGCACGTAGCCGCGCCCGTGCAACAGCCCCAGCACCTCGCGCAGTGTCACCGTTTCGACTTCGAACTCGCGCAGGATCAGCTCGAGCTCCTCGCTGAGTTTGCGTGCCTGCCCGGGATCGGCGGCCGCGATCACCGAGACGCCGGCGGCGGGCGGCGCGCCTTCCCGCGGCGTGGCGGCCTCCGGCTCGCGTCCGGCGGGCTCAGGTGCCGCGCTTGTTGCCATAGAGCTCGATGTGCAACCGGTGCGCGTAGCGGTAGCCGCGGGCCTTGCAGAGGTCGCCCAGCCACGCGGCCCGGCCGCGCATTTTTTCCAGCGTCGTCGCCTCCGGCATCAGCAGCACCTTGTGGCGCGGGATCTCGCGCTGCAGCGCCGCCAGCATGTGCTCCAGCTCCTCCACGTCCTCCGGACGCGCCACCACGAACTTGAATTGATACGGATAACGGTCGATCCAGGCGCGCACCGCCTCCGGCTGCCACCGCGTCGCCTCGTGTTTCTTCCGCCACGCCAGGTGCTCCGCCGCATCCGGGGCGGAATTGAGCAGTTTGGGCGAGAGCGACGCCAGGTCGCACGCGATGCCGCCGGGCGCGACGGTCGCCGCGGTCTCGATCGTGAGGTGCCGCCCCGTCTCCCGGAGTGCCGCCGCCAGCGCATGGATGTCTTTCGCGATCATCGGCTCGCCGCCCGTGAGCACCACGTGTCGGGCCTGCGGATACGCTTCGACCGCCGCCACCAGCTGCGCCACCGTCCGCTGCGTGCCCTCGGGGTTCCACGACGCGTAGGGCGTGTCGCACCAGGCGCAGCGGAGATTGCAGCCGCTCGTGCGCACGAACACCGACGGCACCCCCGTCAGCTCGCCCTCGCCCTGCAGCGAAAAAAACGTCTCGGAAATCAACATGGCCGGAAATCTCCCCGCTCAGGCGCCGCCCCGCCCGGGGCGTTCGCCGGGCCCCGGCTTGGCGGGCAGCGGTCCCGCGGCCGCATACGTCGTCGGATCAGCCCGCCCCGCCAGGGCGAAGGCCTCGCGCCGCTCCACGCAGGTGCCGCATTTTCCGCAGTGCTCCGCGCCGCCCTTGTAGCAGGACCAGGTCCGCCCGAGGTCGACGCCGCGCCGGGCCGCCTCCGCCGCGATCGCGCCCTTGTCCATCGCGATGAAGGGCCGCAGCAGCGTCACGCCGGCGTAGGTGCCCAGTCGCATCGCGTCGCCCATCGCGCGCATGAAGTCCTCGCGGCAATCCGGGTAGATGGCGTGGTCGCCGCCGTGCGCCGCGATCACGAGGCCTTCCGCGCCGACGCTCTCCGCGAAGCCGCAGGCGATCGCCAGCATGATCGCGTTCCGGAAGGGCACCACGGTCTGCTTCATGTTTTCCGCCTCGTAATGACCTTCGGGAATGTCGCCGCCGCTCCTGAGCAGGTCGGAGGCAAAGAGCCGGTTCACGAAGTCCAGCGCGATCACTTCGTGGCGCACGCCGAGCGCCGCCGCGTGCTCCGCCGCGAACGGAATCTCCCGGTGGTTGTGCTTCGCCCCGTAGTCGAAACTCACCGCCGCCGCCACGGTATGCTCCGCCCGCGCCCAATGGAGCGCCGTCACGGAATCCATCCCGCCGGAACACAGCACGACAACCTTCATGCCGTGCAGCATGGCCACAAACCCGGCGAAAGTGACACAAAAAGAAGCCGCGCCGTCCCCGTCGCCGCGGGCGGCTCGTGCGGTTCCGGGGCCGATCCGATCCGCCCCGGCTGATTTCCCTTTTGCGCCGCCCGCGGCTTTTTGCGGCGATTTCCGCCGCCCCGCGCCATCTTCCGCTCCGCCCATGCTGATTCTCCACGACCCCCGCTGCGCCGACTACGGTTCCTCGATGCGGCCCGAGCAGCCCGCCCGGGTCATCCGCTCCGCCGCCCACCTGCGCTCCGCCCACCCCGACTGGACCTGGCGCGAACCCGACGCCGCGCTCGTCACCGACGAGGTGCTGCTCCTCGCCCACACGCCCGCGCACCTGCGTCGCCTCGGCCTCGGGCGTGATTTCGACGCGGATACGCCGTATTTCGAAGGCATCGGCGACCACGCCCGCCGGGCCGTCGCGGCCGCCCTCGGGGCGGCCCGTCACGCGATGGCGCAGCGCGACGCCGCCCGCGGGCCGGAGCCGGTCTTTTCCCTCATGCGCCCGCCCGGCCACCACGCCACCGCGGAGAAGGCCATGGGCTTTTGCTACCTCAACCAGATCGCGCTCGCCGCGATCTACGCCCGCGCCCGGCTCGGGGCCGCGCGCGTCGCGGTCTGGGACTTCGACGCCCACCACGGCAACGGCACCGAGGCGATCCTCCATCCCGCCACCGCCGCCGGTCCGTTCGCCGGATCCTATTTCTTCGCCTCCATCCACCAGCATCCCTGTTACCCCGGCACCGGCACCCGGGATCTCGGCCCGCTCACGCGCAACTGGCCCGTGCCGCCCCGCGCCCCCCGCGCCGACCACCTCGCCGCCCTGCGCGCGTCGCTCGACGCCATCATCGCCTTCGCGCCGGACCTGGTGCTCGTTTCCGCCGGTTTCGACGCCTACGCCCGCGACCCGATCACGCAGATGACCCTTGAAGCCGAGGACTTTGCCCAACTCGGCCGCTGGCTCGCCGCTGCCCGCCACCCCGCCACGGGCCGCCCCATCCCGGCCGCCGCCCTGCTCGAGGGCGGTTACCACGCGGATCTCCCTTTGCTGATTGATGCTTTTCTCTCGGCGTGGAACATCCCCGGCTAGTTTTCGCATGATTTCGCGCTTCCTCCCGTCGCCGCTCCGCCGTTTTCTCGGCGTGAAAGTGACCGCCCGACCGCCCTCCTACCTTCTGCTCGACCAGCCCGGTTCGCTCGGTCCCCTGCTCGCTGCCCTGGAGAAAGTGGACGAAGTCGCCCTCGATACCGAGGCCGACAACATGTATCACTACAAGACGCGCGTCTGCCTCCTCCAATTCCTGGTCGACGGCGAAGTCTACCTCGTCGACGTCCTCGCGCCCGGGCTCGATCTGGGCCCGCTCTGGAGCGCCCTCGCCCGCAAGCACCTCGTGATGCACGGCAGCGACTTCGACCTGCGGCTGCTCCACGATCTCTGCCGGTTCAGCCCGCACAGCCTTTTCGACACCATGCTCGCCGCCCAGCTGCTGGGCCTCCAACGCATCGGTCTCGCCTCCCTGCTCGAGCAGCACTTCGGCGTCGCCCTCGACAAGGACGGCCAGAAGGCCAACTGGTCCAAGCGCCCCATCACGCCGAAGTTGCTCAACTACGCCGCGCTCGACGTCTGGCACCTGCCCGCCCTGCGCGACATCCTCCGCCGCGACCTCAAGAAACTGGGCCGCCTCGACTGGCTGGAGCAGCAATGCCGTGCCCAGCTCGCCTCCGGCGCCACCGGGTTTTCCCCCGCCACCGAAAACGACTGGCGCATCGGGCGCAGCGAACGCCTCCGCGGCCCCGGCCTCAGCGTGCTCCATGCCGTCTGGCACTGGCGTGAAGCCCAAGCTCAGCGCCTGGATACCCCGCCGTTCAAGGTCTGTGGCAACACCTTGTTGCTCAAGATCGCCGAGACCGCCGAATCGGGCGCGTCCGAGTCCGCCATCCTCGCCGACGTCCACCTCGGCAAACGTCACGACCGCATCTTCCCCTCCCTCGCCGCCGCCGTTCGCGCCGGCCTTGCCCGCGATCCCAAGTCCCTGCCGCGCCGTCCGGGGCGCGACCCCAGCCATATCTCACTGACCCAGGCCGAGATCGAACTTCAGGATCGTATCCGAGGCGACCGTGACCGCGTCGCCAAGGCCCTCGCCATCGAGGCCACGCTGATTGCCAATCGCTCCCAGCTCGCCCAGATCGCCCGCGCTCCCCGCAAGCTCGGCGAGATCCTCCTGCCGTGGCAGGCGGCCCTGCTGCGCGACGAACCGTCGCTCAAATCCTGACGCCCCGCTTCTCGGCGCCAGGGCGCCTGCGCGCCGACCAATCCCCGACCTTGCGAAACTTCTTCCGCTTACCCAGCGTCCTCCTTCGCCGTTCCCCATGAAATCCAAGCTTCCGCTGGCCGCCACCCTCGTCCTCGTCCTCCTCGCCTCCGGCTGCGCCACGCGCAACACCGGCAGCGGCGGCAAGGAAACCACCCTGCTCGGCGGCGCCATCACCTACTCCAAGGACTCTTTTCAGCCGACCACCGCGGCCACCGTCGATGCCGACACGTCCAAAATCATCGGCAAGAACGGTCCCTCCGGCAGCAAGACCACGCTCCTCTGGGGCTTGATCACCCTCCGCGACTACTGAGCTCCGGCCCCCCGCCTCCGAAACTTCCGTAAAATCACCCGCCGCTCCCCTCCGGAGCGGCGTTTTTGTTGCCCCGTCCACCGCGCCCCCCGCACCCTCGCGCCGAAATGCCCGAACGCGCCCTTGCCGACGCTGCCGGTGCCGATGCCAACATCGCGCGCCACCTTGCCCGCATGGCCGCCGCGCACCCCGACCGCGCCGCGCTCAAGATCCCCCGCGGCCGCACCGCCGCCGGTGACATCGACTACCTCGGTCTTTCTTTCGCCGAACTCGACGCCGAGGTCGCCGCATGGTCCGCCCGGCTCGCCGCCGCCGGAATCCGCCCCGGCGACCGCACCTTGGTGATGGTCAAGCAGGGGCTCCCGCTCATCGCCTCGGTCTTCGCGCTCTTCCGCACGGGCGCCGTGCCCGTCGTCATCGACCCCGGCATGGGCCTCAAAAACTTCCTCGCCTGCGTCGCCCGTTCGCGCCCCCGCGCCCTTCTCGGCATTCCGCTGGCCCAGCTGATCGGCCGCCTCTTCCGCCCGTCGTTCCGCACCGTCGCCGTGCGCGTCCCCGCGTCGTCCGTGCTCACCGCCCGGCTCACCGCGCCGGGCGCGCGCGCCGCCGCCCCCGGCCACGCACCGCCGGCGTTTGCCGCCGGCCCGGATGCCCTCGCGGCGATCCTCTTCACGTCCGGCTCCACCGGAGCCCCCAAGGGGGTCTGCTACGAGCACGGCATGTTCGAGGCCCAGGTCCGGCTCATCCGCGAGACCTACGCCATCGAGCCGGGCGAGATCGACCTCCCGCTGCTTCCGATCTTCGCCCTCTTCAACCCCGCCCTCGGTATGACCACCGTCGTGCCCGAGCTCGATCCGCGCCGACCGGCCGCCCTCGACCCCGCGAAAATCGTCCAGGCCATCAATCAGGAGCGGGTCACCAACTCCTTCGGGTCCCCCACACTCTGGCGCAAGATCGGCGACCATTGCCGCCGCGAACGCCTCACGCTTCCCACGGTCCGCCGCGTCCTCTGCGCCGGCGCTCCCGTCCCCGCCGACCTCTGGCGCCAATCGCGCGTGTTTCTGCCCCTCGGTCGCCTCCACAGCCCCTACGGCGCCACCGAATCGCTTCCCGTCGCCACCATCTCCTCCGACGAGATCGTCCCCGGCTCCGTCGCCGGCGCCTGCGTCGGCCGTCCCGTCCCCGGCGTGGCCGTGAAAGTCATCGCGCTCACGGACGCCGCGCTCCCGAGCCTCGCCGCCGCCCGCGAGCTCGCGCCGGGCGAGGTCGGCGAGTTCATCGTCGCCGGGCCGGTCGTCACGAAAACCTACGACGCCCTGCCCGAGGCCACCGCCCGGGCGAAAATCCCGGAAGCCGCGCCGCCCGCCGCCCCCGGCGCTCCTGCCCACCCGCCCCCGACGGTCTGGCACCGGCTCGGCGACTGCGGCTATCGCGACGCCGAGGGCCGGCTCTGGTTCTGCGGCCGCGCGGCCGAGCGCGTCGAGACTCCCGCCGGCTCGCTGCACACCGAGCCCTGCGAGCAGGTCTTCCGTTCCCACCCCCGCGCGACGCGTTGCGCCCTGATCGGCCTCGGGGAGCGTCCCCGCCAGCGTCCCGCGCTCGTCGTCGAGACGAGGATTGAAAACGCCGCCGCCGGCCGGACGCTGGCCGCCGAACTTCGCGCCCTCGCCCTGGCCCATCCCCACACCGCCGCCATCGGCACGTTTTTCTTCCGCGAAAAATTCCCGGTCGACGTCCGGCACAACGCCAAGATCCACCGCCTCACGCTCGCCCGCTGGGCCGCGAGCGCCCCGGCGCACACCGTGGACTGATCGACGGCGACCCGCGGAAATGGCTTCCGCGCGCTTCCGTCCCTGTATTCCGTGGCGTCCGTGGGCACCTCGTCTGTTCTCGTCACCGGCGGCACCGGCTTCCTCGGTCGCCGCCTCGTCGAGCGCCTCCTTGCGGCCGGGCGCCCGGTGACCGTGCTCGCCCGCCGCCCCGATCCCGCGCTCGCTGCCCGCGGGGCTCGCTTCGTCGCCGCATCGCTCGACGACGCCCCCGCCGTCGCCGCCGCCTGCACCGGCATCGGCACGATCTACCATGTCGCGGCCAAGGTCGGGGTCTGGGGCCGCTACGACGATTTCTTCCGCACCAACGTCCTCGGCACCCGCGCCCTGCTCGAGGGCGCCCGCCGCCACGGCGTCCGCACCTTCGTCCACACCAGCACGCCGAGCGTCGTCTACAACGGCCGCTCTCTCGCCGGCGCCGACGAATCCCTCCCGCTCACCGTCGACTGTCCCAGCCCGTATCCGCTCACCAAGGCCGTCGCCGAGCGCGAGGTGCTCGCCGCCGACTCGCCCTCCCTTCGCACCGTCGCCCTCCGCCCGCACCTGATCTGGGGCGTGGGCGATCCGCACCTCGTGCCCCGCGTGCTCGCGCGCGCCCGCGCCGGTCGACTCCGCATCGTCGGCGACGGCACCAACCGCGTCGACATGGTCCACGTCGACAACGCCGTCGACGCCCACCTCGCCGCCGAATCCGCCCTGTCCGTCTCTCAGCTCTCAACTCTCAACTCTCAACTGGCGCGGCCGGCTGCCGCCGGCCGCGCCTACTTCATCACCAACGGCGAGCCCGTTGTCCTCTGGGACTGGATCAACCGGCTGCTCGTTGCGCTCGACCGCCCGCCGGTCGAAAAGAAAATCTCCCTCGGCGCCGCCCGTGCCGTCGGCGCCGTCTGCGAAACACTTTGGCGCGTGCTCCCGCTCCGCGGGGAACCGCCGATGACCCGCTTCATCGCCGCCGAACTCGCCAAGGATCATTGGTTCGATCTCACCGCCGCCCGCCGCGACCTCGGCTACACGCCGCGCGTCTCGATGGCCGCCGGCACCGCCGCCCTCGTCGCCCACCTCCGCTCCACGCCCGATGCCTGACTTGCCTCCGCGCGCCATGATCTCGCCCGCCCTCGCGATGGCCGGGATCGTTCTGCTGTCCAACGTCCTCGTCCAATACCCGATCAACCCCTGGCTCACCTGGGGCGCCTTTTCGTATCCGGTCGCATACTTCGTCACCGACGTCGTCAACCGCCTCGCCGGTCCCGCCCTCGCGCGCCGCGTCGCCTGGCTCGGCTTCGGCGTCGGCCTCATCCTCTCGCTCCTGATGGCGCCGCCGCGCATCGCGCTCGCCTCGGCCACCGCCTTCATCGTGTCGCAGCTGCTCGACGTCGCCGTTTTCAATCGTCTCCGCCGCGCCAGCTGGTGGCAGGCTCCGCTCTTCGGTTCCGCCGCCGCCTCGGTGGTCGACACCGCGATCTTCTTCGGCCTCGCCTTCGCCGGCACTGATTTCAGCTGGCTGCACCTCGCCGCCGGCGACCTCGGCGTGAAGCTCTTCATGGCCGTCGCCCTCCTGCCGCCCTACCGCCTGCTCGTCGGCAAGCTCACGACCCC
>JACCDQ010475721.1_pt1 | contig 10462 bp, 7 predicted proteins | sample 7446031 | NCBI WGS metagenome assembly JACCDQ01 (sample SAMN15323442, study PRJNA562643) | freshwater metagenome | isolation source: river surface water | place: USA:Blue River Watershed | collected 2017-08-17
ATCGCCACTAATCCCAAACTGACCAGTTGCGCCATTTTTAACGACCCCAACATCAAACTATCGGTGCGTAATCCCTCAATCCAAAAGCGTCCTGAACTATAGGCAATCAAATAAATAAAAGTTAACGTCCCCAGCTTTAAACGAGTCTGATGCTTTAATCCCCAGAAAAATAAACTGAGCAGTAAAGCAAAAACCCCTAAATTCCAGAGGGATTCGTACAGAAACGTCGGATGAAAATAATCAAATTGTAAATATTGACTAGGGCGAAAAGGCATTGCAATATACAACTTCCAGGGTAAATTCGTCGGATCCCCAAAGGCTTCCGAATTAAAAAAATTCCCCCAACGTCCGATCGCCTGACCCAGGGCCAAAGACGGAACCACTAAATCGCTCAACTGCCAAAAAGAAACTCGATGGGAACGGGCAAACCAAATCGCCGCGAGGGTTCCCCCCAAAATCGCCCCATGGATGGCAATGCCTCCCTGCCAAACCGCGATAATATCCTCCGGCCGGTCTCGATAATTCGACCAATTAAACAGAACATAATACAAGCGAGCGCAGGGAATCGCCGCTACCACAAGCCACAGGGTTAAATCCCCAATTAAATCCGGGTTGACCTGGCGTTGCTGGGCTAACCATTGGGATAAATTCACCCCTAGGAGAACCGCTAGGGCAATCAGAAATCCATACCACCGTAGGGTTAGCGGGCCAAGCTCCCAGAGGACGGGGCCAGGCGACTGTAAGACTGATAATAAAACCGACATAAAGGCTGAAATGATTCGAGATTCAAACGCTGGATTGTGAAAAAGGACGAGGCTTAGAACCCGTTGTTAAAGATTTAAGACAAATCAGTTCCCGCTCTAGCCGGTTACTGCATAATGACCTTAACGGGCTTTGCCCTGATTGTATTCCTTGAGTGGGTTCCTGATATGCTAGACACCCTCGATCTGAGTCTCCAGTTAGATAAAGACACCTATCGCTCTCAACTCGAAGACCTCATGCGACAACTGCGATCGCTACAACAGTCCTGTTGGGAGGAAAAATTACCGATTATTATCGTCCTGGAAGGTTGGGCGGCGGCGGGCAAGGGAACCCTGCTCAAAAAAATGATTAATTATATGGATCCACGCGGGTTTACGGTGCATCCTATCTTTCAAGCGACGGAACAGGAACGACTCTACCCGTTTTTATGGCGATTTTGGCAACGCTTACCCCCCAGGGGCAGTCTCGGTTTTTTCTATCATAGTTGGTACACCAGTATTTTAGAAGACCGGTTGTTTAACCGGGTTACGCCTAGTAATGTCCCCCTCTATATGCGGGATATTAACGCCTTTGAACGGCAGTTGGTGGAGGATGGAGCGGCGATCGCCAAATTTTGGATTCATCTCAGTCGCAAAGAACTGAAAAAACGCCTCAAAAATTACGAATCCGACGAATTAGAATCCTGGCGAGTCCGTCCCGAAGATTGGCAACAGGAAAAACGTTACGGCGAATATAGCAGTCTAGCGGAAGAAATGTTTGCCTATACCAGTAGTGGGCCGGCCCCCTGGGTCTTAGTGGAGGGGGATTGTGAACGCTGGGCCAGGGTCAAAGTGTTATCCCAATTAGTGGCCACTATTGTGCAAGCCCTAGATAACCTGAAACTCCCCAAAAGTGACATCCATGCGGTTCCCCCCCAAACGACCCTACTGCCAACCGAACCCGACTTTTTAGGGAAAGTTGACCTAAGCCAGAACCTCGACAAAGAAGACTATCAGCAACAGTTACGGGAAGCCCAAGTAGAATTGCGTCGCCTACAGGTCAAAATTTTCCAACATAAAATTCCCGTCGTCATGCTCTTTGAAGGATGGGATGCGGCCGGCAAAGGGGGAGCCATCAAACGCTTAACCGATACCCTCGATCCCCGGAGCTATAAGGTCAATGCTTTTGCCGCCCCAACCAAAGAAGAATACCGCTATCATTACCTCTGGCGATTCTGGCGCAGGATTCCCTACGGGGGCAGTATTGGCATTTTTGATCGCAGTTGGTATGGCCGAGTCATGGTGGAACGCATTGAAGGGTTTGCCGATGAAACGGAATGGCGACGGGCCTACAAAGAAATCAATGAATTTGAAGCCCAATTAACCACCGAAGGCTGTGTCGTAGTCAAATTCTTTTTGCATATCAGCCCCGAAGAACAATTGCAGCGTTTCCAAGAACGGGAAAAAAATAGTTTTAAATCCTACAAACTCACCGATGAAGATTGGCGCAATCGAGACAAATGGGATTTATACTATGTCGCTATTAATCAAATGATTGCCCGCACTAGCACCCCTTTAGCGGCCTGGACAGTCGTGCCGGCTAATGATAAATATTATGCACGGGTCAAGGTAATTAACACCGTGATTGATGCGGTGAAAGCGGAATTAAAACGCCGTAATCTCAAGTTCAATTAAGTTGCTTTTCGGTCTGATTTTAAATCTCACTTAAAGCCTCATAATAATGATTCTAAAACGGCTAGGGTGGCTTGACCCGTTCTTTCCCAGGTTAATTGTTGGGCGCGGGCGAGTCCTTTTTGTCTTAATTCCCGTTGCAATCCGCTATCTTGACTCAAGGTTTGCATCGCCTGGGTGATTTCATTCACCTCGTAGGGATTGACGTATAGGGCGGCTTCTCCCGCGACTTCCGGCAACGACGAAAGCTGAGAGGTAATTACCGGGGTTCCACAGGCGATCGCCTCTAAAACCGGAAAGCCAAACCCTTCCCACAAGGACGGAAAAACCAGGGCTATGGCCTGACTATACAGATGGGGCAATTGGTCGTAGGGGACATAATCCAACCAGCGTATTTGGTCAGCAATGCCCAGTTCCTTGGCTTGGTGTTGCAGTTGGGGCGTATAGCGGCGATCGCCCGGTCCAGCTAACCATAACTCATAATCTTGATCGGGATAAAGCTGATGAAATTGGGCAAAAGCTGTGATTAAACGACCCAAATTTTTATGGGGATCATGGCGACCCAAGTAAAGAAAATAGGGATTTTGAGAAAGTCTGTCCCCGTCTGATCGAGGACAAAAATGATGGTGATTATACCCTAATAAAATGGGCGTAATTTTGGAGGCAGGCAAATTAAAACGGGTGATTAAATCATTAGCCGTTGCCTGGGAATTACATAAAATATGAGTGGCCTCTTGCACCAACCAGGGCAAACAAAAACGAAAATATTGGGTTAAAGGAGAGGTTGCCCTGGGAAAACGCAGAGGGATCAAATCATGCACCATGATCGCCGTGCGACACCCGGCTCCCAGGGGCATTTCCGGCACTGGCGAAAACAATAAATCAGCCTTGAATTGCCGATAAATTTTGGGGAGTTGGGTTTGCGTCCAGATTAAGCGTTTTAAATGTCCTTTACTGCCCTGGGCGGGGGTTAAATCATTGGGGACGGGATAACACTGAAAATTCGGATAATTCTGGGCTGTTAATAGGGTGGGATTCAGAGCCGCAAGATAGGGGAAAACTTGACTGGCATAGACACTAATTCCCGTCGGTTCAGACAATAAAAAAGATAGATTAATGAGCAAAGGGGAAGTTGTCATCATGGGGGAGATTAGCGGCGGTCTCTTAACCTAAACATTAATCAAAATCGTGACTCGTCCTAGCGATAAAGTGAGCGATTGGATAGATTGATAATGTTCAATCGTGACTTCTTTAATCATCACCATCACCTCAAACACGACAGGAGTGCAAAAATGCTCCCCTCAAGACTCACCTATTGTAACAGCGATCGCCCCCTTTTTGGTACTGTGTTATTTAAAGTATTTTGTATAAATCTGACCTAGTTCTTCATAATTGGCGATCGCCGTTTGAATTTCTTTTTCGGCAATTTTCTGTTTTAAAAGCTCTAGATCATTTTTGTGATAATTTGAAATATACTTGAGTAGTTTCTGGTGACAGTTTTTACATTCCATTTCATCTAAATTTACAGATTGAAAATGAGCTAACAACCAATTTTCTATACAGGGCTGACTAATGTAAATTTTCACAGTATTTTTGCTTTCCAAGCTACTTTTAAGATTAGAATCTGAACTCACAAAATAAGTATCTTGATCAAACCAAATAATATAACCTGAGTAATCATCAGGATTAACTTTGGTGATAATTTCTTGGGCTTCCTGCATCACATTGTTTGCACTTCCCCCTTTACAATTTTTGATTTTCGCAGGCTTTTTTGATAATTGTTTAAGTAATTGTAAATAATTTTCTTCAGTATAGCCTTCTACAATAAAGTAGTAAGGACGAATACTTTTTCTTTGAGGTCGTTTTTCTCTAGCCATGAAGTTAATCAAGAATTGGAAATTACAAATTAGCAAATAAAGTTACAAAGCTCTGGGTTTAGCTCCAAAGCGGCCAATGCGATAGAGTTCTTCAAGATTTCGTTTTTCGATTTCTTGAATATCAGTAAAATCAGCCGCCGAAAAAATTTCAGTTTGACCTTGATCATTTTTCTCTGTAAACCAGAGTTGATTAGGCTGTAAAATTTCCATTAAAGCGGTATTATGAAAGGAAAATAATAGTTGTCCTCCATTCATATTTTGATTTAGATTTTCAAATAAACCTATCAAGTAAGCAGTAAGATTTTGATGTAATTGTAATTCTATTTCATCAATAATTAATAAATAGCCTTCTTTAAAAGCCATTTGAATTTCTACCCAAAGTGCTAGAAATTTAAGCGTTCCTGCGCTCTCATCTAAGTAGTCGAGATTAACAATACTATCATCCATTTTATGATGAAATTTAATTTTCGATGTTGGCTTAAATGATTTACGTAATAATAAATTCTCAAGTTTTTTCTCAATCTCAAGTTTGTTCTCAAGTTTTGAAGGATAAGGATTTATGAAAACGGAATTTCTTGTCGGTATTGCTTCATTATCTTGAGTAGCAATTAATGATAAAATATCTATTACTTCTTTTTCAATATCTTCTACTTCTTTTTCAAAACTAATATTTCTAATACCAATATCAGCTAAAATCAGAGTTTTTATTAAATTTTCTGATTGCTCATTAGAAAATTTCATTAAACTTTTAACGACTAATGAATTAAACTCAAATTCTTGAATTCCTTGAGGATTTATATTAGATAAAATCTGATATTTTTGAAGTTCTCCAGCAACCTTTTGAGACGGAAATTGAGATAGAAAAGAAATAACCGAACTTTTATCGGGTAAAGCACTAATTACATCATTATCTAAAGTATGAATATTACTGCCAAATGTAACTTTTTGTTGTTCTCTTTCATAAATTAATTCTTGCTCTTGAGAATGATCGGGATAATAAAATATCTCTTCTTTTAAAACTTTTTGCTGATTCACTGTTAACAAATATTCGTAATCAATATATTTATCGTCAGAATCTTTTTGGGTAAAGATAAGATGAAAATGAATTGGAAAATCCGAAGCCGAAACAAAAGGCTGACAGGGAATAGCTTGATCTTGTTTGATTTCAGTAAAAGATTTTTGCATAAACCAAAAGACAAAACTAATAGCTTGTAAAATTGTTGTTTTGCCCGAAGCATTAGCCCCCGCAAAACCAATGACTGCACTGGCGGGATAGGGATAATCTTCCCCTAAATTACTATCAAACTCAAGGATCGCCTTATTTTTGATAGATTTGTAATTTTCTACTGAAAAATACTTAATCATTGGAACCTCCAAATATTTGTAGGGGCGCATTGCGTGCGCCCAAAAGTAACATTATCCTAACAGCGATCGCAGTTGAGTTACCGCCGATTCTAAAGCCGCTTTTAATTGACTCGGATCACGTCCTCCCGCCTGGGCCAAATTGGGACGACCGCCACCACCACCGCCGCAAAGTTTAGCAATAGAGCCGATAAATTTACCCGCTTGTAATTGCTTTTCCTTGATCACTTTGGGACTAAAAGCCGCCACTAGACTCACCTTATCAGGTTCAGGAATTGAGGCTAAAATCACCGCACTTTCTCCTAACTTTTGTTGTAACCGTTCGGCGGCTGTTTTTAACGATTCTGGGTCAATCTCTCCCAAATTAGCCACCAGTAAACTGAATTGACCAACAGTTTCCGCTTGATTTAATAACTGCTCCGATTTAAAGAGAGCTAATTCCTGTTTAGCCGATTCTAGTTCCTTTTGAGTCGTCCTTAATTCCTGTTGTAAACTGGTAATACGTTCAGGAATTTCTTCAGGCTTTACCTTAAAGCGATCGCTGAGGTCTTTAACTACTTTTTCCCGGAGATTGAGATACTCTAAAACCGCAGGGCCAGAAACCGCTTCAATGCGTCGTACTCCCGCAGAAATTCCCGTTTCGGAAATAATTTTAAATAACCCAATTTCGGCGGTATTGTTCACATGAGTTCCGCCACAAAGTTCCATAGAAACGCCCGGAATATCAATCACCCGCACTTTGGCTCCGTACTTCTCCCCAAACATGGCGATCGCCCCTTTGGCTTTGGCTTCAGCGATGGGTAAAACCGCAATTTCTGTATCGTGGGCTTCGGCAATCCAGGTATTAATTTGATCCTCGATTTGTTGCAATTCTTGAGGCGTAACGGCACGGGGACAATTAAAGTCAAAACGCAGACGATTAAAATCCACCAAAGAACCCGCTTGAGAAATGCCATCATCTACTACATTTTTCAGCGCAGATTGTAATAGATGAGTGGCTGTATGATTCGCTTGGGCGCGACGACGACAGGCCCGGTCAATCCTGGCGGTTACGGTTTGGCCTTCCGTAATAACACCCCGTTCAACATGACCAAAATGGATAAAAATTCCCGATTCTTTTTTCACATCCTCAATGCGAATGACTAAGTTATCCCCTGTTAAATAACCGCGATCGCCGATTTGTCCCCCTGATTCAGCATAGAAGGGCGTTTGATCTAAGACTAATTGAACCGTGTTACCGGCTTCTGCCTGGTCGGTGGATTTTCCGTCAATTAATACCGCTTTAATAACCGCCGTCGTTTGAAATTCTTGGTAGCCCAAAAAGTCCGTTGGATGAATCTGCTCGGCCAATTTATCTAAACTTTCTTGAACCGTTAGATCAATGGTTTCATGGGCCGCCTTAGAACGCTCCTGCTGTTTTTTCATTTCACTTTGAAAGCCCACTTCATCCACTGTTACCCCCTGTTCTTCAGCAATTTCCTGGGTTAATTCTAAGGGAAAACCGTAGGTATCATAAAGGGTAAAAGCATCTACTCCTGAAATTTGCTGAGTGCCCTTAGTGAGGATTTCAGCTAATAGCTTTTCTCCCCGCTCTAGGGTTTTCAAAAAAGCCGATTCTTCCCGTTGTAATTCCTGTTTAATGATTTCTTCCCGTTCCCGGACATTGGGATAAACCCCTTCAGATAATTGAATAGCCGTTTCTGCCACTAAAACAGTAAATTCTTGCCCAATACCTAATAAGCGACCATGACGCACCACGCGACGGATTAACCGCCGTAAAACATAGCCGCGACCGATATTAGAAGCACTAATCCCATCGGCAATCATGTGAACAACGGAACGAACATGATCACCAATGACTTTCAAGGAAATTTTAGTTTTTTCATCGGCTTTTTGATAGTTAATTTTAGCAATTTTTGCCGCCGTTTCAATAATGGGAAAAATTAAATCTGTTTCGTAATTATTCGGGACTTTTTGCAGGATTTGAGCCATTCTTTCCAGACCCATCCCTGTATCAATATTTTTATTTTGTAATGGGGTTAAGTTGCCCTCAATATCTCGATTGTATTGCATGAAAACCAGATTATAAAATTCAATAAAACGGCTATCATCTTCAAGATCAATGGTTTTATCGCCTAATTCGGGATGAAAATCATAATAAATTTCTGAGCAAGGCCCGCACGGCCCCGTTGGCCCCGATACCCAAAAATTATCATCGGCTCCCATGCGCTGAATCCGATGTTCGGGAATACCGATTTGATCTCGCCAAATGGCAAACGCTTCGTCATCTTCTTCAAAAACGCTCACAATTAATCGCTCAGGGGGCAAATTAAAAACCTTGGTGGATAATTCCCACGCCCAGGCGATCGCCTGCTCCTTAAAATAATCCCCAAAACTAAAATTTCCTAACATCTCAAAGAAAGTGTGATGTCTCGCTGTCCGTCCCACATTTTCGATGTCATTCGTCCGAATACATTTTTGAGAAGTGGTCGCACGGGGAAAGTCAGAGGCTTTTTGTCCAAGGAAAATCGGCTTAAAGGGTAACATTCCGGCGATCGTTAAGAGTACGGTCGGGTCTTCGGGAACCAGGGAGGCACTGGGCAGAATTTGGTGTTGTCGTTGAGCAAAGAAGTTCAGGAATGAGGCGCGAATTTCGTTACCGCTCAGGGCTTTGGGGGTAGAGGTCATGGTAAATGCAGGGTTATCTATACGTTATCTATTGTGGCATTTGCGGTGTTAGAATGGCTACAGTGTCTAATTTGCCTTAATTTTCAGCAATATTAAACTGAAATTTTTGGGTATTTTCATTAAAATAGCTGAAATAAATGTATGTTAAAACGTCTTTATGTGGATAATTTTCGCTGTTTAGAAGATTTTGAATTAAATTTTGATTCAATTAATTTATTTTTGGGAGACAATGGCGCAGGAAAGTCAACTGTTTTTGATATTTTAGGAAAACTTAAAGAGTTTATTACTAAAGAAGATGCTAATCTAGAATCGCTTTTTAGATTAGCAGATTGTACTCGTTGGCAAGACAAAGAATATCAAAAGTTTGAATTGGGAATTATGGGTAATAATGGCATCTATAAATACAAATTAGAAATACAAAAAATCAAAGTAAAAGTGGCTGAGATAGATTTCGACGCAATGATTAATGACCCCTTAACAGATTATATTATTGAAAGCGAACATTTATGGTTTAACGAAGACCTTTTACTTAGTGTTTCCCAAGGAAGCGTAAAAACTTACTCAGACAGTGGGAAGGAAAATCATTCATCAAGATACCATTATTCACAGTCTATCCTTCCATTATTAAAACCCGATGATGATAACAAAAAAATTATCTGGTTTAGAGAAAGAATCAAGCGTGTCGTAATTCTGAAAATAACCCCGAATGCTATTTTAAGCCATAGTTCTCAAAAGAATATATTTTTAGCCAAAACAATAGAAAATTTTGTTTCTTGGTATCGTTATATTTTTGTCAATAACCATGGCAAACTTACTCAATTGACTGAATCACTCCAAGATATTTTAGATGGCTTTATTCGTTTTAAGCTTGAATCAATTAGCGAAAAAGCTGTAATTCTTAAGTTGATCTTTAAAACGGAAGAATCAGATCAAAATATTGAATATACTTTTGGAGAACTATCTGATGGACAAAAAATATTAATCGTTTTATATTCCCTTTTTTATGGGTTAGAATCCCAAGACTATACCCTTTGCATTGATGAGCCAGAAAACTTTTTAGCCTTACCTGAAATTCAGCCCTGGCTCTTTCAACTTGAGGATTTATGTAATGAAGGTAAACTTCAGGCTTTATTGATTTCTCATCATCCTGAACTAATTAATTACTTGTTAGCTTCTCCTATTGGTTATTGGTTTGAACGCCAAGCCAACTCCTCCGTCAAAGTCAAGCCAATTAATAGTGAACTTCAAAAGTGCAATGAATCTGGATTATCTATGTCAGAATTAATTGCAAGGAGATGGCTTAATGAGTAAAAGCCGTATGCAAATTGTCCTACTGTGTGAAGATAAGCAACAATTAGTTTTTGCTCGGTATTTCCTAGAGAAAATAGGTTTTAATACACGAAAAATTATCCCCTTAATTTCTTCTGTTGCTCAATCGGGAGAACAGTTTGTACGAGAAAAATATGTTTCAGAGGTTAAAAGATACCGCCAAAAATGTAATCATCTAGCGATCGCCTTAATTGTGATGACTGATGCTGATCATCTTAGCTTTCAACACAGACTAGATCAACTTAATCAGGCTTTGCAAGAAAATGAAGTTCCTGAACCTCAAAGGCAAGAAGCGATCGCTGTTTTTATTCCAAAACGTAATATTGAAACTTGGATTAAATATCTAAAAGGAGAAAAATGGAGCGAAGAAGAAAAGAAAAGTCTCAACAAAAACACGGGTAATGAATCAGCTTGCAAACCCCAGGTCGAAGATTTAGCTAAACAGTGTCAGCAAGGGGAAAACTTAGTCAATGCTCCCCCTTCTTTACTAAAGGCTTGTGATGAATTTAACCACTTATTGACCCTTTTATCACTCTCTTGATGACCCCTCACGTCCCATCTTCTTAAATAACGTGTACTTAAAACTAAGTCCTGTAAAATCTTTTTGATCGGTAGGCTTCACTGTCACCTTCACAGACTCCTATGGTGCCGTTAATATAACTCTTAACCCTATTACTGATAGACTCCCTGGTAATGACTCTTTTTTCACAATTTAAAACCCTTTTAGTCGGTCGCCAATTACCCACCAGTGCCCATGCAGAAGAACGCTTAAGC
>JACCDQ010994664.1_pt1 | contig 10461 bp, 7 predicted proteins | sample 7446031 | NCBI WGS metagenome assembly JACCDQ01 (sample SAMN15323442, study PRJNA562643) | freshwater metagenome | isolation source: river surface water | place: USA:Blue River Watershed | collected 2017-08-17
GGCATCATGGCGGGCCATATCCACAGCCGCGGCAAGATCGGTGTCGTGTCCCGCTCGGGCACGCTGACCTATGAAGCCGTGGCGCAGCTCACCGAGCTGGGCATCGGCCAGTCGAGCGCCGTGGGCATCGGCGGCGACCCGATCAACGGCCTCAAGCACATCGACGTGATGAAGGCCTTCAACGACGACCCCGACACCGACGCCGTCATCATGATCGGCGAGATCGGCGGCCCGGACGAGGCGGAAGCCGCCCGCTGGTGCAAGGCCAACATGAAGAAGCCGGTCGTCGGCTTCATCGCGGGCGTCACCGCCCCTCCCGGCAAGCGCATGGGCCACGCCGGCGCGCTGATCTCCGGCGGCGCCGACACCGCTGACGCCAAGCTCGCCATCATGGAAGAGTGCGGCTTCACCATCACCCGCAACCCGTCCGAAATGGGTCGCCTGCTCAAGGGCCTGCTGTAATTCGCAGGAGTAATCCGCAAGAATTTGCGGGGCATTGCGGGTGACCGCGGTGCAGGGCCGATTGTCCTCAGTGACAATCGGCCCTTTCCATTTCTTACGGCGCTGAAAGAATTCAGCGATCCCCGCATGGACGCCCTTGCCTCCCCCGTCTTCTGGCTCGCCGTCGGCCAGATCATCCTGATCGACATCCTGCTCGGCGGCGACAACGCCGTCGTGATCGCCCTGGCCTGCCGCGGCCTGCCGCCCGAGCAGCGCCGCAAGGGCATCATCTACGGCACCGCCGGCGCCATCGTGCTGCGGGTGGTCCTGATCGCCTTCGCCCTGGCCCTGCTCGCGGTGCCCTACCTCAAGGCCGTCGGCGCGGTGCTGCTGGTCTGGATCGGCGTCAAGCTGCTGGTGCCGCAGGAGGAAGAGGGGCACGGTGACATCCAGTCCTCCGACAAGCTCTGGGGCGCGATCAAGACAGTGATCGTGGCCGACCTGGTCATGAGCATCGACAACGTGCTGGCCATCGCCGGCGCCGCCGAGAGCGCCGGCCAGCACCAGCTGGGCCTGGTGATCTTCGGCCTGGTGGTGAGCATCCCCATCATCGTGGCCGGCTCGCAGATCGTCCTCAAGCTGATGGACCGCTTCCCGGTCATCATCACCCTGGGCGGCATGCTCCTGGGCTGGATTGCCGGCCAGATGGCCGTCACCGACCCGGCGATCAAGCCCTGGGTGCCGGCCGACAAGGCCTGGGAATACGGCGCCGCCCTCGGGGGCGCGCTGCTGGTCCTGGTCCTGGGCAAGCTCCTCGCCCGCCGCAAGGCCCAGACGACCGAGACCGCCGCCGCCTGAGCCTCGGGGGCCCGCGCCCCGGGCCCCTCCCCAACTTCCCGCTTCCCGATCCAACGCCCGCCCATGCCGGGCGTTTGCCTGGCCGGGCCTCGCGCCCGCTTGCCGCGCCGCCCACCCTCTGTTAACTTTGGTGTCAATTTCCTGTGACCTCCTCTGCCGGGGTCCAGGCCGACACCGGGGGGCAGGATTTGGCAACAGCGGCGATCGGAGCGGGATGGCGCCGGCCCTTGGGCTGGCGGCTGCGGTTGCGCCCGGGCCTGGGCACCGACGCCGCGCTGGCCTTCACGGTGGGCGCCGCCGTCATCGCCCTCCACCTGTCGACCGACGGCATCGCCGCGCTGGATCGGCGCCTGTTCGACACCGCCAGCGCCTGGGGCGCGCCACCGCCTTCCGACCGGATCGTGGTCGTCGCCATCGACGACGCCAGCATCGCCCGCCTCGGCCGCTGGCCCTGGTCGCGTGACATCCACGCCCAGCTGATCGACCGCCTGGCCCAGGGCAAGCCTCGGGTGATCGTCCACACCACCCTCTTCCTCGAGCCCCAGTCCGACCGGGGGCTGCCCTACATCCGCCAGCTGCGCAAGGCGGCCGGTGACGCCGGCCCGTCGGCTGCGCCCCTGGCCCGGCTCGCCGCCGAGGCCGAAGCCGCCCTGGATGCGGACGCCCACCTGGCCACCAGCCTGGGCCGGGCGGGCAACGTCCTGCTGCCGGCGGTGTTCACGCTGGGCCCGGGTCCGGGAGCCGGGGTGTCCCGATCCGGCCCCCCCCGAACCGAGGCGCCCCTGCCCGACTACCTGCTGCGCTCGACCCTGCCGGCGGACCCGGTGTCCCCGACGTCGGCCGCGGCCGAGTCGGGCGGCGGGCCCGCCGGCCTGCCGGCCGTCCGGGGGCAGTTCCCGCTGCCGGCCCTGGGCCAGGCCGCCCTGGGCGTGGGCCACCTGAACCTGCTGCCCGATGCCGACGGGGTGGCGCGCAGCGACCCGCTGCTGGTGCGGATGGACGACCGGGCGGTCCCGTCCCTGGCCCTGTTGGCCGCCGCCGCCAGCCTGCGCCTGCCCGCTGGCGCACTCCGGCCAGTGTCCGGACCGGCCCTGGAATTGGGCTCGATGCGAGTGCCCACTGATGCAAATTCCCTCGTCATGTCGCAGTTCTATCCGGCCGCAGGGGGACGCTCTCCCTTCCCGGTGGACGCGGTCCATGAGGTGCTTTCCGGCCAGGTGCACCCCGAGCGCTACGCCGACCGCATCGTCATCGTGGGCGCCACCGCCGCGGGCGTCGGCGGCTCCATGGCCGTGCCGGGGTATCCCTCGCTGTCCTCGCCAGAGCGGCTGGCCCATGTCATTTCCAGCCTGATCGGCGGCCACGGCTTCGTGCAGCCGGCAGGTGCCCTGGCCGCGATCTGGGGCCTGGCCGCGGGGGTACTGGCCTACCTCGCGTGGGGCCTGCCCCGGCTTCGCGCGGCCGCCGGCGCGGTCGCCACCGGCGCAGTCCTGCTCGCCTTCTTCCTCACCGAGTGGCTGCTGCTGGCGGGTGCGGGGCTCTGGCTGCCCCTGGTCTTTCCCGCCACCTTGCTGCTGCTCGGGCACCTGGCGCTGACCACCCGGCGCTTCCTGGTCACCGAGGCCGGCAAGCGCCGCTCCGACGACGAGTCCGCCGAGGCGCACCGGATGATGGGCCTGGCCCTGCTGGGCCAGGGCCAGCCCGACATGGCCTTCGACCGGTTCCGCCGCGTGCCCCTGGGGCCCGCGGTCATGGACAACCTCTACCAGCTGGCGCTGGACTTCGAGCGCCGGCGGCAGTTCAACAAGGCCGAGTCGGTCTATGCCCACATGGCCCGCTTCGACCCCGGCTACGCCGACCTGCCGCAGCGGCGCGAGCGGGCCCGCCGGGCGGCGGACACGGTGATGCTGGGCCGCCCCGGCAACCACCCCGGCGGCACCCTGGTGCTGGACGACCCCACGCTGCAGCTGCCCACCCTGGGCCGCTACCGGCTGGACAAGGTGCTGGGCCAGGGCGCCATGGGCACCGTCTACCTCGGGCACGACCCCAAGATCAGCCGGCAGGTAGCGATCAAGACCCTGGCCCTGGGCGAGGCCTTCGAGGGCGAGGCGCTGGTCGAGGCCAAGGCGCGCTTCTTCCGCGAGGCCGAGACCGCGGGCCGGCTGGCCCACCCCGGCATCGTCACCATCTACGACGCCGGCGAGGAGCAGGACCTGGCCTACATCGCCATGGAGTACGTGCCCGGGCAGGACCTCTCGGGCCACACCCGCGAGGGCGAGCTGCTGCCGCCCCGGCAGGTGGTGGACTTTGGCCAGCGCATCGCCAGGGCCCTGGACCATGCGCACCGTCTGCAGGTGGTCCACCGCGACATCAAGCCGGGCAACCTGCTGTGGGTGCCCGCGCAGGACCTGCTCAAGGTCACCGACTTCGGCATCGCCCGCCTGGCCGACCAGTCCCGCACCCGGACCGGCACGCTCCTGGGCACGCCGGGCTACATGGCGCCCGAGCAGCTCGCCGGCCAGCCCATCGATGGCCGCGCCGACCTCTACGCCCTGGGCGCGACGCTGTTCCAGCTGCTCACCGGCCGACTGCCCTTCGAGGCCGACTCGCTGGCCGGGCTGATGTACCAGATCACGCAGCAGGAAGCGCCCGACCTGCGCAGCCTGCGGCCCGAGCTGCCGCAGGACCTGGCCGATGTCCTCGCGCGGCTCCTGCGCAAGTCACCCGACCAGCGCTACCCCGACGGCGCGGCGCTCGCCGACGCGCTGGGCGCCTGCCTGGCGCATTGGCCCGAACCTGCAGCCTCCTGATGCCCGGACTCCTCGACACGCCTACACCCACCAGGAACCCGGCCATGCACTACACCTTCGCCAGCCGCACCGACCCGGGACGCGTGCGGGCCAACAACGAGGACGCGGTGCTCGTCGACGAGGCCCGGTGCCTGGCGGTGCTGGCCGACGGCATGGGCGGCCACAACGCCGGCGAGGTCGCGGCGGGCATGGCGGTCGCCGGCATCGGCACCTGGATGGGCCGGTGGCTCGATGCGCAGCGGCTGGACGGTCCGGGCCCGGCGGGGTCTGGGGCGGGCGCCGGGACCTCCGGGCATGAGGCGCACGGCGGGCACGCCGCGCCGCGCCTGCCGGCGGTGGCGGTGAGGCAGGCCATGGCCGCCAGCGTGGCCGAGGCCAACCTGGCCATCTTCGACGCTGCCCAGGCCCAGCCTGCCTACCGGGGCATGGGAACGACGCTGGTGCTGGCCGTGTTCATTGGCGGCCGCCTGTTCATCGGCCACATCGGTGACTCGCGCGCCTACCGCTGGCGGGGCGGGCAGCTCGACCAGCTCACGCGCGACCACTCGCTCCTGCAGGAGCAACTCGACGCCGGGCTCATCACCCCGGCCCAGGCCGCGCTCTCCACCCATCGCAACCTGGTCACGCGGGCACTCGGCGTGGAGCCTGCCGTCGCCCTCGAGACCCATGAACACACGGTGCTTCCGGGCGACTGCCATCTCCTGTGCTCCGACGGCCTGACCGACATGGTGCCCGACGCCGAGATCGCCGAGATCCTCTCCCAGCCCTGGCCACCCGCCCGGCTCGCGGCGGCCCTGGTGGCCCGGGCCAATGAACAGGGCGGGCGCGACAACGTCAGCGTGCTGCTGGCGCAGGCCGCGCCCGGCGACCCGCCTCTCCACGCCCACGCCCACGCTCACGAACCGAACTGAGGAACCCCGCATGCCCCGACTCGTTGTCACCATCGATGGCGTCACCCTGCGCGAGGTGCCGCTGGCGCGCGAGCGCACCACGATCGGCCGTCGGCCGCACAACGACGTGGTCATCGACAACCTCGCCGTCAGCGGCGAGCACGCGGTGATCCTGATCGAGGCCGGCGGCGTGGTCCTCGAGGACCTGGGCAGCACCAACGGCACGCTGCTCAATGGCCGGCCGGTCCGGCGCGCGCCGCTCCAGCACCGGGACACCATCGACATCGGGAAGTACCGCCTGCGCTATGTCGACGAGGTGCCCACCGCCGACTTCGAGAAGACCATGGTGGTGCGGCCCGGCGCCGCGCAGGCCGCCGCGCAGCAGGCCCTCCAGCAGGCGATCGGGTCGCCCGCCGCCTCGCCGCTCCCCTTCGCCCCGCCAGAGGCCGAGTCCGCTCCGCCCGCACGCATCAAGGTGATCACGGGCGCTGCCGCCGGCCGCGAGATGGCGCTGGTCAAGGTGGTCACCACCATCGGCCGCCCCGGCGGGGCGGTGGCCGCCATCACCCGGCGCGGTGCCCGCTACCTGCTGGCGCACGTGGAGGGTGGGCCGGTCACGCAGCTCAATGGTGCGGCTCTGGGCAGCGAGCCGGTCGACCTGCGCGCGGGCGACCGGCTGGAGCTCGCCGGGGTCGAGCTGGAGTTCCTGCTCGGCTGAAACCCGTCCCGCCTGCCGTACCCGCATTCCCCGCTGTACTTTCCGCACGCCCATGGACACCCAGCCGGCCCTCTGGCATCGCCTCACCGGCGCCCTGCTGCGGCGCTTCGCCGGCCTGGCCGACCGGCTGCCGGCCGGCCGGCGCGGGCTGCTCCTGCTGCCGGTCCTCCTCGGGCTCGCGCACCTGGGCGGCTGGCTGCCGCTGCCGGTGATGGACCGGCTCGACGCCTTCGCCTACGACCTGCGGCTGCGCCTGACCCGCGACGAGGCGCTGGACCCGCGCATCGTCATCGTCGACATCGACGAGAAGAGCCTCGCCGAGCAGGGCCGCTGGCCCTGGGGCCGGGACCGGCTGGCGCGTCTCGTCGACGAACTGTTCGAGCGGCAGCAGGTGGCCCTGGTCGGCTTCGACGTGGTCTTCGCCGAGCCCGACACCAGCTCCGGCCTGGCCCGCCTGCGGCAGCTCGCTGCCCGCGAGCTGGCCGACCAGCCGGCCTTCCTGAAGCGGCTGCAGGCCCTCGAACCCGAGCTCGATTACGACGCCCGTTTCGCCCGCGCCATCGCCCACCGGCCGGTGATCCTGGGCTACTACTTCAACCAGGATCCGCAAGGCCGCCGCAGCGGCCAGCTGCCGGCGCCGGTGATGGGAGCGGACAGCCTGCAGGGGCACCGCCAGCGCTTCACCGACTGGCGTGGCTATGGCGCCACGCTCCCCGCGCTGGCGCAGGCCGCGCCGCAGGCGGGCTTCTTCAATCCGCTGATCGACCCCGACGGCCTGGTGCGCGGCGTGCCCCTGCTGGCCGAGTTCGAGGGCCAGGTCTACGAGTCCCTGGTGCTCGCGATGTTCCGCGAGCTGCAGGGCCGGCCTTCGGTGGCGCCGGTGTTCTCCGACCCCTGGCGCTCGGGCGGCGCGCCGGTGCTGCGGGGCCTGCGCCTGCAACCCGCGGAAGGCGGCGCGATGGCGGTGCCCCTCGATCTGCCGGTGGGCGAGGGCGCGGTGGCCCTGGTCCCCTACCGGGGCCAGCCGGGCGCCCAGGGCGGCTCCTTCCGCTACGTGTCGGCGACCGACCTGATCGAAGGCCGCATGGCCCGCGAGCAGCTGCGGGGGCGCATCGTCCTGGTGGGCTCCTCCACGCCGGGGCTGCAGGACCTGCGCGCCACCCCGGTGAACGAGGCCTTTCCCGGCGTCGAGATCCACGCCCACCTGCTGTCCGGCCTGCTCGAGGGGCGGCTGCCCTCACGGCCCGAGTACGCGGTCGGCTACGAGGCGGCTCTGCTCCTGGTCACCGGGCTGGGCCTGGCCCTGGGGCTGCCCGGGCTGCCCCGGGCCGGCGCCCGGGGGGCCGGGGAGGCGCCGGGCGGTACCCGCGCCGGGCGCAAGGCAATGCTCATGGTGGCCGGCGCCTGGCTGCTGCTGGTGATGCCGAACCTGGCCCTGTTCCGGTGGGGCGCTCTGGCCTTGCCGATGGCGACTTCCATGACGGCGGTCAACGCCGTGACGATCCTGTGGCTGCTGCTGCGGGCGAGCGCCAATAATCCCCCACTGGCCGGCCTCCAGGAGGGCCGGGAGGCGACAGAAAACGCCCCTAAGTAATTTTTGAATTGACACTTTCTGCCGAATCCGTCAGATTCAGGTTCGTCAAGTAATCAAAACGCAGTCATCACTGTCAACTTGCTTCTTCTTTCCACTGGAGGTCCCATGAAGCGCCCTGTCTCCCGCCTGTCCCAGCCTGGCATCCGCCGCGCCATCCAGCGTGGCTTCACCCTGATCGAGCTGATGATCGTCGTCGCGATCATCGGCATCCTGGCGGCGGTCGCCCTGCCGGCCTACCAGGACTACACCGCCCGCGCCAAGGTGAGCGAGGTGCTCCTCGCCGCCTCCGGCTGCCGCACCACCATCTCCGAGGTCTACCAGAGCGTCGCCACCGCGCCCGCTGCCGGCGAATGGGGCTGCGAGACCGGCACCCAGACCAGCACCTACGTTGCCTCGGTGGCCACCGACGCCAACGGCGTCATCACCGTGACTTCGGCCGCCACCGGCATCACCGGTGACGCCCATGGCAAGACCATCCAGCTGCGGCCCTACCAGGACGCCGATACGCTCAAGCTCGCGGCGGACGTGGGCACCCCCGTGTTCCGCTGGGGTTGCGGGCCCGGCGCCACGAACCCGATGCCGATCAAGTACCTGCCCGCGACCTGCCGCGAGGAGGCAGCCGCCGCCGAGTAAGCAAGGCCAGGCCGGAGCGTCGGCCCTCTGACCGGGGGCCTCACGATCTGGCCTGACGGCCGTCCTGCGATGATCGGGGGGTGCGCACCGCCTCCCCCCTTTCCCTCTCGGACCCCTTGTTCCCCCGCGAACAACGACTGGCCAGCCTCGTGCTGGCCTTCGTGCTTTTCCTTCCCTGGTTCCTCAACCCCTCCTGGGGACCCAGCCCCATCGTGCTGCAGACGGCCCTGTCGGCGGCCGCGGCCCTGGTCTGGTTCGTCCTGCCGCCAGCCCAGCGCGGCGACATGGCGGGCGCGGTGGCACTGTCCTGGCTGGCGGCTGCCGCGGTGAACGCAGCGATCGCCATCGCCCAGTACTTCGGCGGGGTGCACGACTCCAGCCTGCTGCTGAGCGGCGCCTCCTATGGCGAGGCCTACGGCAACCTGCGCCAGCGCAACCAGGCCGCCACCCTGTTCGCCCTGGGCCTCGCCGCCGCCTTCTTCCTGTTCGCCCGCGTCCGCGGCGCGGCGCATGCGGGTGCCACGCTCGCCCTCGGCCTGGCCGTGGCGCTGATCTCGGCGGCCTGCGCGCTCACCTCCTCCCGCACCGGCCTGCTGCAGTGGCTGATCCTCGGCGGCCTCGCCTTCGTCGCGCCCTGGGTCTGGGGCGCCGACCGGCGCTGGCGCCTGTGGGGCGCGCTCGCCTTGGGCAGCTACCTGCTGGCGCTGCTGGCCCTGCCGGCGCTGGCCCAGTGGTGGACCGGGCAGTCGCCGACGACCCTGATGGGCCGCATGGCCACCGACCTGGGCTGCGTGAGCCGCAAGGTGCTCTGGCGCAACGCGCTCACCCTGATCGCCCAGCACCCCTGGGCCGGCTGGGGCCTGGGCGAGATGGACTACGCCCACCATGTGACGCTCTACCCGGGCGAGCGCTTCTGCCTGATCGTCGACAACGCCCACAACCTCTTCCTGCAGGTTGCCGTCGAACTGGGCCTGCCCGCCGCCGCCCTGATGACGGCGGTGATGGCCTGGGGCCTGTGGAAGGGCCGCCCCTGGGCCGAGCGTGCGCCGGGCCGACTGCTGGCCTGGGCCGGCTTGGGCGCGGTGATGCTGCACAGCCTGGTCGAGTACCCGCTGTGGTACGGGCCTTTCGAGCTGGCGGCTTTGCTCGCGCTCTCGCTGCTGTTCGCGCTGCGGCGCGAGCCTGCCTTGCAGGCGGGCGTCCAGTCTGCCGCCATGGGCGCCCCGGCTTCCGGCTCGACCTCAGAGCGGACCGTGGCGCCCGGCGCCCGGCAGGCCACCGCCTGGGAAGCCTCGCGCCTGGCGCTGTGCGGCCTTGCCCTCGCGGCCCTGGCCTATGGGCTGTGGGACTACCACCGCATTTCCCAGCTCTATCTGGCCGAGGCCGACCGCGCGCCCGCTTACCGGCACGACGCGCTGGCCCAGGCCCGCGGCAGCTGGCTCTTCGCCTCGCAGGTGGCGTTCGCCGAATTCACCACCACGCCGCTCACGCCGGCGAATGCTCGCGCGATGGCCGACCTGGGCGAGCGGGTGATGCACTACTCGCCCGAGCCGCAGGTGGCGCAAAAGCTGGTGGAGGCGCTGCGCCGTGCCGGCCAAGAGGACCGTGCCATCTGGCACGAGATGCGTTTTCGCGTGGCTTTCCCTGATGAGTTTGTAGCGTGGCAGCGCAGCGCTGCCGCGAGCGGGCCAATGACACCTTCGGGCAGCGAGCCCTGAACACCCGGCTGTTCTGAAGACACCCGCGGGCAGCTTCAGCGGCCCAACATGTTGCCCAGCCGGTTTAAAAGGTTGGCGCCGCCCTGCCACTCGATTCGCTCGATTTTGATCTTGGGAAAGAGCGTGCCTTCCTGGACTTGGCCATAGAACTCGCCCGAGCAGGAGACATGCTGGCAAAGGGTGAGGATCTTTTTGCGATCTTCGCGCGCCAGGTCGTCTATTTCCGCCATGACAGGATTGCTGTCCAGTTCGTTGCGGCGGAGGAAGGTGACATTCATCGATGACTGGATCGATGCCTTGAGTCGGATGCGTTGACCTTTCATCTTGCCGTGGTCTAGCAGAAAGTCGGTGTAGGCGATCGGTTTGTAGCGGGACGTGCTGCTATCGGATGACTCGGGCTGTGCGCGCGCATTGGCAGGAGCGTCCGTGGAGGGGCGTGCCGCTGGGGGAGGCGGGGTGCGTGCAATGGTCGCGGCCGTCGGGGTCATCTCAGCCTCCGGTGCGGCGGCAACCCGGGTGTAGGTGGTCAGGGAAAAGAGACTGCCTGGGCAGGCTTCGCAGAAGTGGGCCCGGTAGACCGTGGTCTCATCCAGGAAGAAAAGGGTCGCGGTGTCACCGGTGAACTGGTCCTCTGTCATGGCCGGCATCACCTCGACAGTACGGAAAGTCGCCTGGCTGATGCCGTCCAGCAAGGCCTTGTTGCGACGCAACGTTGTCTCGGCGTCCCTGCGGACTTGTGGACCCTCTTCCTTGCCGATCATGTCCAGTGCCGCAATGAATTGGCGCTGCTTGGCCAGTA
>JACCDQ011346848.1_pt1 | contig 10459 bp, 6 predicted proteins | sample 7446031 | NCBI WGS metagenome assembly JACCDQ01 (sample SAMN15323442, study PRJNA562643) | freshwater metagenome | isolation source: river surface water | place: USA:Blue River Watershed | collected 2017-08-17
GATTAAATTTCGCAAAACAACTAGCAAAAAAAGACGTAGAAGTGCTACTCGTCGACAAACAAAATCACCACCAGTTTCAACCACTGTTTTATCAAGTTGCTCGTGCAGGGCTCGAACCATCAAGTATCTCTTTTCCCTTTCGAAAGATCTTTCAAAAAGTTCCGAATGTTGAATTCAGAATGGCTGAAGTTGATTCAATCGTTCCAGCTGAAAATAAATTGCTGACCTCATCAGGTGAAATTTCGTACGATCATTTGGTGATTGCAACAGGATGTTCAACGAATTTCTTTGGAAATAAATCCCTTGAAGAACACGCCTTACCCATGAAAACAACACAAGAGGCAATTGCTATACGCAATCAAATTCTTTTAAGTTTTGAGAAGGTCGTAACAGCTTCCGAACAAGAAAAAGAAGCCTTGTTGAATTTGGTAATTGTTGGTGGCGGACCAACCGGCGTTGAACTTGCTGGATCTTTTGCAGAGATGCGTGCAACGATTTTACCGAAAGATTATCCCAAAGTTGATTTCTCCAAAATGCGCATTATCATTGTAGAAGGCAGTGGTCACACCTTGAACAGCATGAGTGAAAATGCCAAAACGAAATCCGAGTATTACCTCAAACAAATGAAGGTCGAAATTATCAAAGGAGCGCATGTTACATCGTATGACGGCACAATTGTTTCCTTGGACAATGGAGAAACCTTGCGAGCAGCCAATGTAATTTGGTCGGCTGGAGTGAAAGGAAATACACTTCCTGGATTAGAAGCCGCGACCTTGGTGCGCAACCGTTATACAACAGATCGCTTTAACCGAATTCAAGGATTTGAAAATATTTATGCCATCGGTGATATTTCCTACATGGAAACGCCGTTGTATCCACATGGACATCCGCAATTGGCAAACGTGGCGATTAACCAAGGAAAAAACTTAGCGAAAAACCTATTGGGAAGTTGCGAAAACAAGCCATGGAACGAATACGAATACAAAGATTTGGGTTCAATGGCCACCATCGGAAAACACAAAGCCGTGGTCGATTTACCGAAGTACAAATTCAGCGGTTATTTCGCTTGGTTGATCTGGATGTTTCTACACCTCATGTTGATTCTATCAACTCGCAACAAACTGATTATTTTCTTCAACTGGGCGTGGAGCTACATCACGAATGATTCGTCTTTGCGCTTGATTTTGGACAATAAGGAGAAGAAATAAACCATTATCGTCTATTTTTGTTAGTGTAAAAACGAAATAATCATGATAGAAACGTATAGAATTCAGCTGTTAGAAACAAGTTTGGTATTAGTACTGTACATCATTGCCTTTTTCATTACAAAAACAGTCATCAACAATACGCTTAAGAAAACGCAATTACAGCGCACGCGTAGAAAAATCATTATTAAAGCAATAAATTTAATTACTACAATAATCGCAGTCATTCTTATTGCTGGTGTTTGGGGATTGGACCAAAGTGAAATTGCACTGTTCGCCAGTACTATTTTCACAGCGCTTGGTATAGCTTTCTTTGCACAATGGTCTTTACTTTCCAATATTACTTCAAGTATCATTTTATTCTTCAATCACCCGCTGAAATTAGGCGACACAATTAAAGTATTGGACAAAGATTATCCCTTTGAAGGAGAAGTAACAGATTTGACCTATTTCTTTGTTCATTTACGCACCAAATCAGGCGAAATCATAACGATTCCCAACTCTCAAATCTTACAAAAATCCATTTCTGTGATTGAAAAAATTGAGGAAAAATGAAACGTTAATTTACCTTTCATTCTTGACCATAAAGATTGATAAGGAAGAAAAGAACTACAACTAAGATGAGTTACGACATTGCACTATACAGCATTGAAACAAAAGAAAAAGAAGAGAAGTCTGACAATCAAAACTTTTTCGATGAAAAGGAACAGTTGATTCCCTACACTGAACAACAACTTGAAGAGTTAAAAGCACGTTTGATAGATTATGACTACGAACTCTCCCGTGAAGACGAATTCGGTTTACATTTTGAACATGATGAGGAAGACTTTGGTACCGCATTGTTAACCAAAGAAGCGCTTTATTTTACAGCCTCATGGAGCGAAAACTCAATCTTTGAAGTTGGTATGACGGCATCTGAATTTACAGATACTGGTGAATTCGCAAAATACGATTATCAAAATGGTGAATGGGAAATAATGGAATAAGAAAGGAGTTTTAGTCAACGAACGAATCAATCTCCAATTAACGAAAACAAAAAATTGCTACTTTTAGCTAGCGACGAAACTGTTTAGCCAATCGAACCAACATTGGAGGTATAAGCGAGAAAGTATAGCACATATATACAAGTTAGAAGAAATTGAATACTATAATAAAATGATTATTACCTTCGATACCTCACTTCAAATTCAAGGCATACATTTGTCCGAAAAAACTTTAATTCTAGATATTGCATACAAGCCACTTGATGAAAACAAAGCTTATGAATGGAAAGAAAACCAACTAATTTTCCAATCATCACTAGAGAAAAAAAGCATAGAAATTTCATCGGCGAAAATTGAACTACAAAATATTCATGAAATCTGGTGGGATGATTGGTGGGATGAGGATAAGGAAATAGTCGCTCTTTGGTCAATTAAGTTAGACAACATAAATTGGCGTTTTGATGAATTGGAAAATTTACAATATAATGCGCCAAAACATGATGTTGATTGGGATGATTTAAATGACCTAAATATTTCTGAATGGGATACGGCACTTTGGGACTCAAAGATTGAATTAGATTCAGAAGATCTGTCAAATTGCAATTATCATTTTACTTTGGATATACCTCATGATTTGATTAAAAAAAAGAATTGGTCAATGCAATATAAACCAGTACATATCAAAGGAAGGAACTTAAAGATTGACATTAAAGAATATTCTTCTAACACACGTCTAGGGCAAGAGCCGGAATCGTGTTAACGCAAAACGAACAATTGAAAACAAAATGATCTTGGATCGCAAATAAAACTAAATTCAAAAATCGTCTCCTGCCCTAGGCGTGGGAACGTTTCACTACCTCACCAACTTCAACACTTCTTCCTGATCCGCCGTTGGCAATAAACATGTTCCATCATAACACACGAAATGTATTGTTTCGTTTTCGCTGTGTTTCTCGCTTGTGATCGGCAAGGTAGCATTGTTTCCTCCCGCGAAAAGTGCGTTCGGTAAATAACGTTCTTGTAATTTTAATGCGGAATTATTCGCTTCATTTCCTGTGACCACCACTTGATAGTAATCGTTTACGATCTTCAACAATAAGCTTGCCCAATTGGAATACCCTGAGCCGTATTGCTCCATGCCGTCGTAGATGCTGGATAGCATTTGTTCTGCAATTGCTGTGAAGTCCTTGTTGTAATAATAATGTCCCAAACGGAACAAATTCATTGCCATAACAGAGTTACTTGCTGGAATCACATTGTCGTTGATTTCCATCTTGCGCGCAATCAAGGTGGTTGAATCAGCCGTAAAGAAGAACATTTTACTTGTGCTGTCTTGGAACACATCCAAGGTCACTTGATTGAGTTGACTTGCCAATTTCATCCATTCTTCATCAAAGGTCACTTGGTACAATTGAATGAAGGCATCAATCACGTGCGCATAATCTTCCAAAAAGGCATCAATGTTCGAAACGCCTTTCTTGTAATTGCGCAACAATTTTCCATCTTCGGTCAACTGATGCTTCAAGATCCAACGCGCATTTTTGATTGCTAAATGCAAAAATTCTTCTTCACCAAATGCACTATACGCCTGACACAATCCTTTCAAAGCCATCGCATTCCAAGAGGTCAAACTTTTATCATCTGTACCCGGACGAACGCGATGTTTACGCTCATCTAGTAACTTTTGGTTAATTTCTGCGATTTTAGACTCTAATTCGTCCATTGACCAATTCATCTTTGTTGCAAACGAACGATCATTTTCTGTACGCAAGGGAATGTATTTTTCTTCTTCCCAAAATCCACGCACATTCAAATTGTAGAAATCTTTCACCCATGTAAAATCGTCACCTAAAACAGCTTTCATTTGTTCCGGTGTCCAACAATAGAACTTTCCTTCTTCACCTTCGCTGTCGGCATCCAAAGCAGAATAAAACGCTCCTTCCGGTGTCATCATTTCACGTTGTAACCATTCCACCGTTTGAAACACAATGCGTTTATACAAAGGTTTTTGAAAGTGCTTGTAGGCCAAGGAATACAGATTCAATAATTGGCCGTTATCGTACAACATCTTTTCGAAGTGCGGTACTTTCCACAGCATATCAACGGAATAGCGCGTGAAACCACCACCAACTTGGTCGTAGATTCCACCCATTGCCATTTTATCAAGTGTTAACTCAACGTGTTTCAACACTTTTTCATGCTCGTAGCGAACACCATATTCCAATAAAAATTCATAATTCGAAGGAAGTGGAAATTTTGGAGCACGCGCATCGCCGCCTTCCATGCTATCAAAACTGCGCGCCCAACGTACTACCAATTCATGCAAACGTTCTTCCGAAAAGGCTTCTACTTGCTTTGCTTCGTCAATCAATTCACTGCGAATAATTCCTTCGTGTAAATTCTCCGCATATTCCAATGCTTTTTCGCGATCGTTTTGCCATGTATGTTCCAAGGAACGCAAAATATGCATCCATTGTTCTTTCGGGAAGTAGGTTCCACCGTAAATTGGCCGACCATCCGGAAGCGTGAAACAATTCAGTGGCCAACCACCTTTTTGCGTCATCAATTGAACCGCTGTCATGTAAACCTGATCCACATCTGGTCGTTCTTCACGATCTACTTTCACACTAATAAAAAACTTGTTCATCAGCGCTGCTACTTCCTCATCTTCGAAACATTCGTGTTCCATCACGTGACACCAGTGACAAGCAGAATAGCCAACACTCACCAAAACCAATTTGTTTTCTTGTTGCGCCCGTTCGAACACATCGTCTGACCACGGAATCCAATTCACAGGATTGTGCGCATGTTGCAATAAATACGGTGAAGTCTCTTTGATTAAAGCGTTGGTGAATTTTTCCATGGACTAAAAATAGGTGATTTCAAACTGATTGAATGCTAGAAATGTTACACGAAGAACACGTAAAAAGAGGAAATGTTCACTTAATCAAAGCCAATCTCCTCGGCTTTTTCTTTTTCAGATTGTTCTTTCCAGCCTTTCAGTGTATTCTTGATTTTCGAATCCTTTTTAGGTTTCTTCGTATCGATTGGATCTTCTTCTTTGATTGGTCCGAACTCAATTTTTAATTCTTCTTTTGGACCTGTTTTCTTTTGGTATTCATTCACCGAAGAATCTTTACCAAACAAGCCAAATTCTGATTTCAGCATTGATTTAACCGTCATTTTTTCAATCGCACGGTTTTCTTTCGCCTGATCGCGTTTCGAAGTTTTATCCCACACAATAATTGGATTATCAACAGTTCCTGTCATGCGCATGTAGACACGCATTCCTGTTCCATCGTCCAATTCTTCACCAAATTCTGTGATGCGACTTTTATCTTTCAAATCTCTAAAGCGGAAGGCAAAACGATAGTCAATTACATTGGTAAACGAATGCGTTCCTGCCATTTCCACATCCAACGCAGAGGTATGAATAATCATTGCTGGAATTTCTAATCGGCCATTTTGAATCGTAAAGGTATTTTCTAAGGTTTCAAACTTCAGATCCAACAATTTCTTTTCCAAGCCGGCAATGTTGTCTTTTCCAATGACCAATTTCGCAGAAGAAGTTTTCAAACTTTCCGTAATTGACTTAAAGGCATCCACATTCTTCAAGCGTCCATCGTCAATACGCATATAAACTTGCGATTTAATTCTTTCAGAAACGATTCCAGATCGCAAGTCAAATGGAGCGTCAAAATAAACACGTGCTTGAGCTTTACCGAAAATATTGTTCTCGTTGATCACATCTTGGTGGAAATTATCCCATTCTCTAAAGAGCGATTTGAATTGCACATTGGCCGTTTCAACTTGTGTTGTAATGTGGAAAATCTCTGGGCTTCTTTCTTCGATGGACAAATTCCCCGAAATATTGGCATCTGAATTTCTCAATGAGATAGAAGGAAAACTAACCTTTCGATTGAGATAATTCATCGTCCCAACCACGTTCTTAAATTCGTGCTTTTCGTATTTGATTTTTCCAACGTCAAGTGCAACTTTTCCATCGATGTTTTCAGGCAAAACAAACGCACGTTCGTCCTGGATCTTCTCCTCCTTGGAAGTTGTACCCAAATCCTCAACATCAATAAAATTACTCTTGATTTCAATGTCAGCATCCAATTTACCCGCACGTTTAATGTAGGAAATTAAGTTTCTGAACACACCATTAAATGCAAGATCTGACTTACCTACATTCAGGGTTACATTGTCTACTCCGGCTTCATCGTTGCGTAAATACATTGAGCCATTCATGTGACGGAAAAAGCGCTTATCTTCCAACAATTTTAAAGCAACATTGCGCATTTCAACAGAACCTTCACATTTGATTAACTCATAATCTGGCAACAGATTGGGTTGATTTTTCGTTTGCACATTGAAATCCGTTTCCAAGGCAACATTTCCTGTGACATCTTCTACATGCGGCAAATGAACCAACGAATGAAGAAAATCGAGGTTAATTACCCCATTCGCATTTCCTTTGTAATTCGGCTCCTTAAATTTTGTCAAGGTTAAATTCCCATTAAAAGGTCCACCAGGCGTTATAAATTTCATTTTTGTTAGCTTCAAATACTCTTCTTCTTCTCCGCCTTCATTACTATATTTTCCCTTGAGCTGAATGTTCTTCAACTTCAATTTCTTTGTTGGTTCAGTTAGACTTCCGTTTTCAATACCAAAATCGCAATTCACTGTAACTGGCGTTGTCGATTCAATCAAACCATTGATGAATAAATCCAAAAATACTTTCCCTGTACCCTCAAACTTTTTGATATCATCAACCTGCGAAACAGAGAAATTATTTGCAACATCCGCTAATTGAATATCTTTCGAATGTACTTCAAAATTCAAGTCTTTTGGTGTAACTTTTCCTTTCAAATTAAAAGGTAAATTGGCCAAATAAACAATCGCATCGGGAATTTCAAACACACCTGTTTCTTGATTCACCAAAATATTTAAATCTAGCGCTGCTTCCTTGTTAGAAATCAAGGTCACTTGTCCACTTTTCGCTTTCCGAACTTTCAAATTACTCTTCGCATGCAGGGTGAAAATCGACTCAGTAAAATTCCCTTCCAGATCCATCTGGTGCAAATTCGTTGAATAGTATTGGCTTGTCGCCTTATTCTTATAAGCAAAACGTACATTTTCAAATGAAACATGTTCCAACTTCAATTCGAATTTCGTAGACGTTGTATCTTCTGATGGTTTGAGAATATCGTAATTTACTTCCCCTTTCTGATTTACTTTCAGTTGCACAGTTCCAGGATCCACTTCAATCGCCTCAACGTGATAATTTTCATTCCACAAATCAACTGGATTGAATTTTAAGCGAATGCGGTCGGAATACAACAAGGTGTCTTTTGCACTTGCATTTGCATACGAATCGCGAATAAATACTTGATTGAAATCAACGGAAACATTTGGAAAGGTTGACCAAAACGTTAAATCCACTTCAGCAACCGTAACTTTTGCCTTTAAATGTTTGTTTACCTCAGAAACAACAATGCCGCAAATTTCATCCTTGAAAAAATACAAAACGCCACTAATGAGTAAGAAAATACCCAGAACAATTCCGAAGAACCATTTTGCAATTTTAAAGAAGCGTTTTTTCATCCTAACATACAAAGTTAGATTCGATTGTTCCCTTTTTAACGTAAAAAATGTAAACTTATTAACCGGGAAATGTTACATGTTGGAACATGGAGCATAGAACATGGAGCATGGACTAAAACTCACACTAATTTTAGGAGTGGTAAAAAGCATTTTACAAGAACCTCAAAACACTTTAAAATGCTTATTCAGTTCCTTCAAGTTTAAATTTCTCTTAAATAGTGTAAAAATCACTTTAGTTCTTCGATGTTGCGTGTTCTTTGTGTTATCTTTGTTCTCTTAAAAATCATACAATGAGTTTACTTACTGTGGGCAGTGTTGCCTTTGATGCGATTGAAACACCATTTGGTAAAACCGATAAAATTATTGGTGGAGCTGGTACATACATCGCTTTATCTTCGTCATTTTATACAAAAGACCAAAAAATCGTTGCGGTTGTGGGAGAAGATTTTCCACAAGAAATGTTGAACACGTTAGCTTCGAAAGGAGTTGACTTGGAAGGACTTCAGATCAAACAAGGAGAAAAAACTTTCTTCTGGTCTGGACGTTATCACAACGATATGAATTCGCGTGATACGCTTGTAACAGAATTAAATGTGTTGGAACATTTCGATCCAATTATTCCAGCAAGTTATCAAGGTGTTGAGTATTTGATGTTGGGGAATTTAAGTCCACAGGTTCAAAGAAGTGTAATCGAACGTTTAGAAACACGTCCAAAGTTAATTGCAATGGACACAATGAATTTCTGGATGGAGATTGCCTTGGATGAATTAAAGAAAACAATGGCACTTGTTGATGTGTTAATCATCAATGATGAAGAAGCGCGTCAATTGTCTGGTGAATATTCATTGGTAAAAGCGTCGAAAGTGATTCGTGCGATGGGACCAAAATACTTGATCATCAAAAAAGGTGAACATGGTGCTTTGTTGTTCCACGGAGAAAATGTGTTCTTCGCACCTGCATTACCGTTGGAAGAAGTATTTGATCCAACAGGAGCTGGAGACACATTTGCTGGTGGATTCATGGGTTATATTGCTGCGACTGATGACGCGTCGTTTGACAATATGAAACGTGCAATCATCGCTGGTTCAGCCTTAGCATCATTCTGTGTTGAGAAATTTGGTACAGAGCGCTTGACTGACATTACACGTGAAGAAGTTGATGCACGAATTGAAGAGTTCGTTGCCTTGACAAATTTTGAAATGGTACAAACTGTAGGATAAATTCCTTATTTCTGGGTTATGGAAAACATTGCTTTAATTGAAGAATTAAAAACGTTAGCGCAAAACGAAGATGCATTAGCGGTAAATCGTGAAGTGAACGAATTGAAAGTACGTTTCGACGATTATATTTTAGAAGAAGAACGCAAGGATCAAGTGGCTGCTTTGGAAGCTCAAGTGAAAGGTGAAGAATATGAACCGAAGGACTTCAAACCATTGAAAGATGCATTCTTTGAATTGTATAACATTTACCGTGAGCGCCGCAAAGAACAAGTGGACGCGCGCAATGCCATAGAATCAGAAAACTTAAAACAAAAACGTAACTTGATCAATCGCATGAAAGATGTGATTGAAAAAGAAGAAAATATTGGAGCGGCCTTTACTGCCTACAAAGAAATCCATGAAGCTTGGAAAAAAGTAGGTGATATTGCACGCGACAAACGCGACGAAATTCAGCACGAATATTCACGTTTGTTGGAAGATTTCTTCTACAACATGAAGATTTACCGTGAATTGAAAGAGCACGATTTGAAACGCAACTACCAATTAAAATTGGATGTGATTACACAATTGGAAGCGTTGAAAAACACTGAATCGATTCGTGAAGTTGAAACAGCGTTAAAAACACTTCAAAATGAGTGGGAAGGAATTGGACCAGTTATCAATGATGAATGGGAAAACCTTAAAGCGAAGTACTGGGAAAATGTACGTTCAGTTTATGATCGCATCAATGCATTTTACGATGAACGTCGCTCTACCTTGCTTGAAAATTTAGCAAAGAAAAAAGAATTATTAGCTGAAGCTGCTGCGGTTGTTGCAACAAAAGCTGAAAATACAAGCACAAAAATGTGGGACGAAGCTACAGAACAATTGTTGGCTTTACAAGAAAAATGGAAAACCATTGGTTTCGGTCCACGCAAAGAAAACGAAGAAGTTTGGCAAGAATTCAGAGCACATTGTGATGAGTTTTTCGCTGCAAAAAAAGAGTTTTTTGGAACAATTCAAGAGAAGTTCAATAAAATTGCCGAAGCCAAACAACGCATTATTGACCAAGCAGTCGCATTGAAAGATTCAACTGAGTGGAAAACAACAGCAGAGAAATTGGTTCAATTGCAAAAACAATGGAAATCTGTTGGTCACGCTGGACAAAAATTAGAACAAAAATTATGGTCTGATTTCCGTGGAGCATGTGACGCGTTCTTCAATGCACGTACGAAACATTTCGAAGAGCAAGACAAGCAATTGGAAACGAATCTGCATGCAAAACAAACGATTATAGCTGCTATTGAAACGTATGTACTTCCAGCGGATAAAAAACAAGCTTTAGCTGATTTAAGAGAATTCACGAATTCATTCAATGCAGCAGGTAAAGTTCCAATGAAAGAAAAGGATGCTATTTACAATCAATACAAAACTGCGATTGATAAGCATTACGGACAATTGAAAC
>JACCDQ012038967.1_pt1 | contig 10457 bp, 10 predicted proteins | sample 7446031 | NCBI WGS metagenome assembly JACCDQ01 (sample SAMN15323442, study PRJNA562643) | freshwater metagenome | isolation source: river surface water | place: USA:Blue River Watershed | collected 2017-08-17
AAACAACTGGAATGCCTTCAGGTGGGCCGGGTTGGGCGTGGTGCGAACCTTCAGGCCCTTGACGTCATCTGGAGTGCGCACCGGGCGGCGCGAATTCGTCAGGCTGCGGAAACCCACTTCCCAGTAAGCCAAGCCCTTGAGGTTGTGCGCCTCAAGCTCGTCCAGCAGGCCACGGCCGATGGGGCCGTCCAGCACCTTGTAAGCATGTTCGGCACTGGTGAACATATAGGGCAGATCCAACACGTTCATGCGCCCAACCATGCCGGTGTAATAGGGCGTGCCCGAGGTTGCCAGGTCAATAGTGCCGCCACGCACGCCAGCAATCGCGGTGTTGTCGTTGCCGAGCGCACTGGCGGCGTAGACCTGCACCTCGACCTGACCGTTGGTTCGAGCCTTGACCTGCTTGGCAAATTCCAGCGCGGCGGCGTGCTGGGTCTCGGCTTCAGCCCCCGAGTGGGCCATGCGCAGCTTGAGGGTTTGTGCACTGGCGCCCAATGCAAGGGTGGCCAATGCCAGCGAACACAAGGCGCGCCTGGGCAAATTCGACGTGTTCATTCGTGTCTCCTGTAAAGAGGGCCTTGGGAGGCTCAATGCCGCCAGACGTAGGACGAGTCGGGTTCGCGCAGCGTTTTGAGGGTCTGGCTGAACTCGAATGTGTCCAGGTTCAGGCGGCGCACTGTTTCGTCCTGGAATGAAATGAAGGCAGCACGCTCGTCAGGGTGAAGTGACAGCGCCAGCGGGTTGCTTGGCAACGGCAGGCAGAAAAGCTCTCGCAGCCCTGTGTCGAACACGGACAGCGAGTGTTCACCTGAGTTGGTGGTGATCAACCGGTCCTGTCCGTCTGCCGCCTGGAAGCGGTAAACCCGGTTGGGGTCGCGCCGCGTCTTGCCACGAGCCACCACAGTCATGCTGGCCGTGTCCACGGCGACCAGGGAGTCATCGCCCCGGTTGGCTACGTAAAGCAGCGACTCGTCAGCCGACAACACGTTGCCTTCAGGCACCGGCCCCGGCACCATGGCCACGGGCGTGAAGGTGGGGTCGTTGGGCCGGATCTTGGTGACGGTGTTGGACAGCAGGTTGAGCGCGTAGGCGGTTTCGGCGTCACGTGTCAGCGCGAACAGGTGGGTCTTGTAACCGCCCGAGGGCACGGCCAGGTCGGGCACGTGGCGGTTCACCGGATCGGAGAAGCGCAGCAGCACGTTGTGCCCTTCGGACATGACGTACAAGCGCCCCCGGGCGTCCACCGTGAGGCCGTGAGGACGGTGGTAGGGCCACAGATTGAGCGTGTGCACGTGCTCACGCCGCTGCAGATCGATGACGAAGACGGAGTGTCCCCCGGCGTCGCCCAGGTGACTGGCCGTCTCGATGCCGTAGTGGCCCACGTAGGCCATCTTGCGCTCCGGATCGACCGTGAACTCGTGCGGAAAGTTGGGCAGCACGATGTGCTTCTCGGCCTGGCCCGAGGCCAGGTCGTAGAAGCTGAAGGTGTGCGCGCACTTCTGCACCAGCAGCAGGGTTTCTTTCTTGCTCATGCTCGTGTCCTTGGGGCCGTGCGTTGGGCGTTACTTGATGGCATCCACCGCGGCCAGCAGTTCCGGGCCGTTCTTTGCCACATAGGCCTTGCGCAGTTCGTCACCGATCTGGGCCTTGAAAGCCGCCGGGTCGAAGTTCTCGACCACGTTCATGCCCTGCTTGCGCAGCTCGGCAATGATCTGGGCCTCGTTCTTCTGGTTCAGCTGGCGCTGGAACTGCTTGGCCTCCTGCGCGGCGTCCAGCAGCACCTTCTGCAAGTCGGGGGCAAGAGCGTCGAACTTGGCCTTGTTGAGGACCACCGGCATGGCGGTGAAGGCGTGACGGGTCAAGGTCAGGTGCTTCTGCACCTCGTAGAACTTGGCGGAGTAAGTGATCTCGATCGGGTGTTCCTGCGCATCCACTGCGCCCGACTCCAACGCACTGTAGAGCTCGCTCAGCGGCATGGGAACAGGATTGGTGCCCAGCAGCTTCCAGGCCTGCACGTGAACGGGGTTGGGCTGGGTGCGGATCTTCAGGCCCTTGACGTCAGCAGGCGTGCGCACCGCGCGGTTCTTGGTGGTGATGGAGCGGAAACCCACCTCCCAGAAGGCCAGTTGCTTGAGCCCGCTGCCCTCCAGCGCCTTCATCAGATCCTGGCCCACCTGCTGGTCCACGGCCTTGTAGGCGTGTTCCCGGTCGCGGAACAGGAAGGGAATGTCCAGCACCTCGAAGCGCGAGTTCAATCCTGCAAAGTTGCCGCTGCCAGCCATCATCATGTCGATGCTGCCGCCCCGCACACCACCGATGACGGTGGCGTCGTTGCCGAGTTGACTGGCCGGGAACACCTGCACCTCCAGCTTGCCCTGGCTGCGCTCCTTGACCATCTTGGCGAACTCCAGGGCGGCCAGGTGTTGAGAGGATGTGTCCGGGCCAGCGTGGGCGAAGCGCAGCTTGGTCTGCGCCTGGGCCGACAAGGGCAGGGCCATGGCAGCGGCCAGGCCGGCGCACAAGATGGGAAGTTGAATGAATTGACGCAGTTTCATGGTTGTCTCCTGTGTGAAAAAAAGGTTTGCCTCAGCGGCCCCAGCGCAGCACCAGCGGGTCAAGCCGGCGCGCGATGTCGATCAGTTGACGGCGCACTTCGGGGTGCATGGGTGGCCAGGGGGCACGTGGCGCCTCGCAGGCGATCACGCCGCCTTCCTTCATGAGCGCCTTGGCAGCCAGGAAACCGGCCTGGCGGTTCTCGTGGTTGATCAGCGGCAACCAGCGCTGGTATTCGGCGAAGGCCCTGTCCTTGTCGCCCGCGCGGTGCGCCTGGATGATGGGGCGGATGCCGTCGGCAAAGCCGCCTCCGGTCATGGCGCCCGTGGCACCGGCTTCCAGGTCGGCCAGCAGCGTGATGGCCTCCTCGCCGTCCCATGGGCCTTCGATGGCCTCACCCCCCAGGGCGATGAGTTCGCGCAGCTTGTTTGCCGCACCGGCGGTTTCCATCTTGAAGTAGCTGACCTGCTCGATTTCCCTGGCCATGCGGGCCAGGAAGGCAGGCGGCAGCGGCGTGCCGGCGGCGGGCGCGTCCTGAACCATGATGGGGATGTCGATGGCGTCAGACACACCCTGGTAAAAGGCCTGGATCTGCGCTTCGCCGAAGCGGAAGGTGGCACCGTGGTAGGGCGGCATCACCATCACCATGGCCGCGCCCATGTCCTGCGCGCGGCGGCTGCGCTCCGCACAAATCCTGGTGCTGGTGTGCGTGGTCGTCACGATCACCGGCACGCGACCAGCGACGTGCTCCAGCGCCGTGCGCGTGAGGATCTCGCGCTCATCGTCCGCAATCAGGAACTGTTCAGAGAAGTTGGCCAGGATGCACAGACCATCGACGCCTGAGTCGATCATGAAGTCCAGGCAACGCTTCTGGCTGCTCAGGTCCAGCGTGCCGTCGTCAAAGAAGGTGGTGGGAACCACCGGGAAGATGCCCCGGTAACGGGGGTTGGAAAGTCCGGGCATGCCGTACCTCACTCGGTGATCTGGAACTGGTCCAGGTACTCGGTGTTGAGCGTCAGGCCCAGACCGGGCACGTCGTCGCGCAGATCCACAAAGCCGTTGTCGGCCACCGGCTCGCCCTTGAAGATGTAATAGAACAGTTCGTTGCCCACCTCCACGTCGAACTGCGGGAAGTACTCGCTCATGGGCGAGGCCAGCGTGCTCATGGTCAGGTGGTAGTTGTGCATCTGGCCGGCGTGCGGAATCACCGGCACGCTGTAGGCCTCGCACAGCGCGTTGATCTTGTGCGCGGCGGTGATGCCACCCACCCGGTTGGTGTCGTACTGCACGACACTCACGGCCTTCTTGTCGAGCAGTTGCTTGAAGCCGTACAGGCTGAACTCGTGCTCGCCGCCCGAGATGGGGATGCTGGTGAGCTGGTTCAACTCGGCGTAGCCGTCGATGTCATCGGCAATCACCGGCTCCTCCAGCCAGCGCGGCTCGAACTTCTCCAGCTTGGGCAGGATGCGCTTGGCGTACTCCAGGTTCCAGCCCATGTAGCACTCCAGCATCAGGTCGGTGTCGTAGCCGATGACCTCGCGGATCGCCTCCACCGACTTGAGGTTTTCCTTCACGCCCTCCTGCAGGTGTGCCGGACCGTAACCAAAGCGCATCTTGAAGGCCTTGAACCCCTGGTCGAGGAAGGTCTGCGCCTCTTCCTGCATGGCCTTGAGGTCGGTGCGGTAGAGCTTGCTGTAGTAGCAGGGAATCTTTTCCTTGGTGCGGCCGCCCAGCAGCTTGAAGACGGGCTTGTTCACGCTCTTGCCCAGGATGTCCCAGATGGCCAGGTCCACGGCGGAGATGGCCGCCATGGTCACGCCCTTGCGGCCCCAGGCATGAGTGCTGCGGTACATGCGCTGCCACAGGTACTCGTAGTCCCACGGGTCCTGGTCCATGACCAGCGGCGCCAGGTACTCGTCGATGATGGCCTTGGCGATCTTGGGTGCGAGCGCCACGTTGCCCAGGCCAACGATGCCGTTGTCGGTCTCGATCTCGACCACGGTCCACGAGTGGAAGCGGAAGGTGCTCATGGTCTCCTTCCTGGAGTAAAGCAGGTCCATGGCGTTGGAGCAGAAGTTGCCCTGCGGCGGCACGGTGGGGCCTTTCCATTCATAGACGCGGGCGCGGACGGCGGTGATCTTCATGGAGAAATCCTTGGGTGGGGTCGAAAGGTGTTGTGAGGGAAGCGGGAAGCGTCAGACCTGCGCCCAACGTGCGTGCAGGGCGCTGGCACCCATGCGGGCAGCTATGCGCAAGGCGTTGTAGGTGGCGTTGACGTCGGCACGGCCCTGGCCAGCGATGTCATAGGCGGTGCCGTGGGCCGGCGTGGTGATGGGCAGGGGCAGGCCGCCCTGTACCGTCACGCCTTTGCTGAAGCCCATCAGCTTGATGGCGATCTGCCCCTGGTCGTGGTAGAGCGTGACGATGGCGTCGTACTCGCCGTCGCGCGCCTTCAGGAAAATGGTGTCGGCAGGGAAAGGCCCGGCAATGGGCAGACCCTCTGCGTTGAGCGCGCGCACGGCGGGTTCGATGATGTCGATTTCCTCGCGGCCGCAGGTGCCCCCGTCGCCGCCATGCGGGTTGAAGGCTGCAACGGCCACACGAGGTTGCGCGAAGCCCGCCGCCTGCAGCGAGCGGTGGATGAGGCGCGCCGCATCCATGATCCGCGCCTGGCTCAGGTGGCTGGCTGCGTCCTTGAGCGGGATATGCGAGGACACACGCGAGGTCCACAGGTTGCCCAGGGTGTTGAACTCGCAGAAATAGCTCTTGACACCAAGGTACTCAGCGAAATGGTGCAGTTCGTCCTCGTGCCGCAGGCCGCCCAGTTTCATCGCGTGCTTGTTGAGCGGCGCAAAGCAGATCGCATCAACGTCCTTGCGCAATGCCGCATCCATGCAGGCGTTGAGCACGCGGATGACCGAGGCCCCTCCAGGGGCCTGCGCCACCGAACGTTGCACCTGTTCAGGCCGAACGGTGTCCATGGGCAGCCAGGCAGGCACGTGGGGTTGAGCGCGGCCCCGGACTTCATCGAAACGGGACACCTCGTGTGTGGCCACCCGCACACCGGCGATCTGCTGGCCCTGCTCCCACAGCCAGGGATCGCCCGTGAGCACGATGTTGGCGTGCTGTGCGGCATCGGTCTGGCCCAGCAAGCGGGCCATCAGTTCAGGGCCGATACCGGCCGGGTCACCCAGGGTGAGGGCAACAACAGGAAGGTGGGAAGAACTCATGTACGGCTCTCAATGACAAGATAGGTGGAATGCATCGCTTCAGTAGAACCAGCGAGCCGGCACCATGACGATGGACGGAAAGAGGATGAGCAACGTCAGCACCAGCAGCTGCGCCAGCAGGAAGGGCCAGACACCCCGAGTGACCGCGCCCAGCGGCTCACGCGACACCCCAGCCACCACGTTGAGCACGGTGCCCACAGGTGGTGTCAACAGACCGATGGCGTTGTTCATGATGAACAGCACGCCAAAGTAGATGGGGTCGATGCCCGCCTGCTTGACGATGGGCATCAGCACCGGTGTGAGGATCAGCACCGTGGGCATGAGGTCCAGCGCGGTTCCGACCACCACCACCAGGGCCATCATGGCCAACATGAGCAGGAGCTTGTTGTCCATCAGCGGACGCAGCAGTTCCGTCACCTCGGCCGGGATGTTGGCAATGGTGATCAGCCAGGCCGACACCAGCGCGGTGGCCACCAGGAACATCACCACGCTGGAGGTCTTGGCCGCCTGCAGCATCAGTTCCGGCAGGGCGGGCAGCTTGAGTTCGCGGTAGACGAACAGGCCCACCAGCAGTGAATAGACGGCGGCCACCACGGCGGCCTCGGTGGGCGTGAAAACGCCCGCCTTCATGCCTCCGATGATGACCACTGGCAGCGCCAGGGCCCACAGACCGTCGCGCACGGCGTGGCGCAGACGGGCCCACTCGAAACGGCGGCCCTCGACGGCAGGGGCGTCCTTGCGGGCGCAGAGCCACCAGGTCACCCAGAGGGCCGCGCCCATCAGGATGCCGGGCACGATACCGGCAAGGAACAGCTTGGTGATGGACACCTGCGCGGCCACGCCAAAGATGACGAAGGGAATGGACGGCGGAATGACAGGCGCAATGATGCCGCCTGCCGCGATCAGACCTGATGCACGGGGGATGTTGTAGCCCGCCTGGCGCATCAACGGGATCAGCACCGCCGCCAGGGCCGCCGTGTCGGCCACGGCCGAACCGGAAATGCTGGCCATGACCAGCGCGGCCAGAATCGCCACGTAGCCCAGACCACCCCGCACATGGCCCACCACGGCCTCGGCCATGGCGATGATGCGCCGGGAAATGCCGCCAGCGTTCATCAACTCGCCCGCCAGCATGAAGAAGGGCACCGCCATCAACGGGTAGTTGTTGACACCCTCCAGCATGTTCTGCGCAAGGATCTGGGTGTCGAAATTGCCCATGTACACCATGAGCGCCACGCCGCACACCACAAGGGCGAATGCGATGGGCATGCCCAGCGCCATGGCGCCAAGCAGAGAAGACACGAAAACAACGATGGTCATGGCCCGTCCTTATTCGACTTGCGCCTGATGATTGGCCGCGAGTTCCGCCACGGGCATGCGGCCAGTGAGCTGGCGCCACAAGGAATGCAGCAGGACCAGCGCAATGCCCACCGAGGTGACCAGCAACCCGGAAAACACCAGCCCCATGGGCACACCGGTAACGGGCGAGTGGTCGTCCATGGCCAGTACCACCTGCTTCCAGGTGCCGTGGCCCAGCAGTGCACAGCAGCCCAGCATCAGCGCGTCCGAGGTGAAGCGCGCGATGCGTTGGCCCCACACGGGCAGGGCCGCGATGACGCTGTTCATGCCCAGGTGGGCGCCGTCGTGCATGGCCACCAGGGCCCCCAGCAGCGTCAGCCACATGAAGACGAAGCGCGACACCTCCTCCGAAAAAACGATGCCGGAGTTGAAGCCGTAACGCAGCACCACGTTGCCAAACACGAGCACCACCATCACACCCAGCAAGGCGATCAGCAGCCACTCGATCAAGCGGATCACGACACGAGGAATCATGGACGGCTCCTGCTCAGTCCAGCTTGATGTTCTTCTTGCGGATCAGGTCGCCATAGCGCTGGTTCTCGGCGTTGTGGAACGCCAGGAACTGCGCCTGCGACATAGGCGTGAGGTCGGCGCCGATCGCGCTCAGGCGCGTCTGCGTCTCGGGCATCGCAATCACCTTGTTGATCTCGGTGTTCAGGCGCTCCACCACCGCCTTGGGTGTGCCAGCCGGGGCATAGACGCCATACCACGCACTCATCTCCACGCCCTTCACACCGGCCTCGGCCATGGTCGGCACGTCGGGCAGTTGCGGGTTGCGCTTGGCGGCAGCCACCGCCAGTGGCTTGATCTTGCCGTTGCGGATGTGCCCGATGACCGAAGGCATGGTGTCGAAACTGAGCTGCACACGCCCGGCCATCAGGTCCATCAGCGCCGGGCTGCTGCCACGGTAGGGAATGTGGGTGATGAAGGTGCCCGTCACATCCTTGAACAGCTCTGCGGCGATGTGCTGCGTGCTGCCTGAGCCGCTGGTAGCGTAGTTCAACTGACCCGGTTTGCCCTTGGCCATCTTCACCAGTTCGGCCACGCTGGACACCCCAAGGCCGGTGTTGACCACCAGCACGTTCGGCACCGCGCCCACGAAGGCCACCGGCACCAGGTCTTTGTTGTTGTCGTAGGAAAGCTTCAGCAGGTGCGGCGCGATTGCGTGCGCGGTGGACACCCCCATCACCAGCGTGTGCCCGTCGTTGGACTTGGCGGTGATGTCCGCCGCCAGGGTATTGGACGCACCGGGCCGGTTCTCCACCACCACCGTCTGCTTGAGCAGCGGCCCCAGGCGGTCTGCCACGGCGCGCGCCATGGCGTCGGTACCCCCACCCGGGGCCGAACCCACCAGAAGCTTCACGGGCTGGGTCGGCCACTCTTGCGCCTGGGCGCCAGCAACCATGGCCAGCAGGCCTGCCGAGAGAAATAGTTTGCGTCGATTCACGTGCTGTCTCCTGTGTTTCCCCCGCTGTTCTCGTGAGGGTGAACGGATAATAGGCACGCCATCGATAAATGAAAATTAGAAAGTTTTCATTGATTGATAACCTATGGATATCAAATACATGAGCGTTCTGCCCACCGCCCAACTGCTCAACCGCCTGCGCATGCGCCAGGTGGCATTGCTGCTGGCCATAGGACGGCTGCGCACGCTGCGTGCCGCGGCCGTGGAACTGGGCATGACGCAACCTGCAGCCACCAAGATGCTTCACGAGCTGGAGCACACGCTGGGCACTGCGCTTTTCAAGCGGGTAGGCCGGGGGCTGGAACTGACAGAGGCTGGCAGGGTGGTGCTGGGCTATTTCCAGGGCCTGCAGGGCCACTTCGACGCTCTGACCCGCGAACTGGGCGAACTCTCACAAGGCAATGCGGGCAAGCTGTGCATCGGCAGCATCATGGCCGCGTCGCCGGCGGTGTTGTCCAAGGCACTCATACGCTTGAAGGCGCTTTACCCGCGCCTGACGATCGAGATCACGGTGGACACCAGCGACCGCCTGGCTGAAGGTCTGCGCCGAGGTGACCTGGACGTGGTGTTCGGCCGTGCACCCGGCGAGCAGATCGACGAACTGCACTTCGAGCCGCTGGCCAAGGAAGCGCTGTCGCTGGTGGTTTCGCCCAGCCACCCGCTGGCCAAGCTGGTTCGCGTGCCGTGGAACGACCTGATGAAGTTCCAATGGATCCTCCAACCCCGCGGCAGCCCCATGCGCGAGTTGCTGGAACAGGAGTTCCGCAGCCATGGCAGCCGCCCCCCGCCAGGGTTGATCGAGACCTCATCCATCCTCACCACCACCAACCTGCTGGCCCACTCCGAAATGATCGCCGTGATCCCGAGCGAGGTGGCCGAACGCTACGAGCAACATGGCATGTTGGTGTGCCTGAAACACCAACTGCGCCAGCAACTTGGCGCCTACGGTGTCGTCACGTCCAAGGCGCGCCCGTTTTCACCCGCGGCGGCGCAACTGATCGCCTTTGTGGGTGGCAGGGGTGACGCCATCCGCGCAACTTGACTTGACCTGCCAGAGGTTCAGAATGATGGGCCCCCCGGTCGATTCAACGGGTTGGCCGGTTCCGGCCTTGTGCCGAAATTTCCGTCGAAGGAGAAGCCGCCATGGCACACCCCGACTGGCGCCTGGAAGGCGAGTGGATCAAAAACTGCAGCTGCGCATACGGTTGCCCCTGTGACTTCAACGCCCCGCCCACGCACGGCTGGTGCAAGGGCCTGGTTGGCATGCACATCACCAAAGGCCACTTCAAGCAGGTGAGCCTTGACGGCCTCAGCTTCTTCGTCACTGTGGCGTTCCCCAGCGCATTGCATGAAGGCAACGGCCAGGCCCAGTTGATCGTCGACGAAAAAGCCAGCAGCGAGCAGCGTGAAGCGCTCTTCGCCATCCTGTCCGGGCAAAACTCGGCCGAAGGCACACTCTTCCACATCTTCAGCCTGATCGTCTCGAAGCACCACGACCCGGTATTCGCCCCCATCACCTTTGAATTCGACAAGGAAGGGCGCCGGGCACGCGTGCGCATCCCTGGCTGGCTGGAAACCGATGTCGAACCGATCCGCAACCCGGTCACAGGTGCCGAGCACCGCGCCAAGGTGGTACTGCCCGAGGGCTTCGAGCACCTGGAAGGGGAGATCGCATCCTCCGGCATCCGCAGCACGGGTGCGATTGCCTTCGAAACACAAGGCCGCCACAGCACCCTGGCCCACGTGACGCAGACGCCCCAGGGCGTGGTCGCCTGAAGCCGCCAGAAAACCCACCGCACAGGCGGCAAGCATGGACAGACTGCTCCGGCAGGTTTCGCGCCACGAACGTG
>JACCDQ010213782.1_pt1 | contig 10455 bp, 11 predicted proteins | sample 7446031 | NCBI WGS metagenome assembly JACCDQ01 (sample SAMN15323442, study PRJNA562643) | freshwater metagenome | isolation source: river surface water | place: USA:Blue River Watershed | collected 2017-08-17
CACCACTAAGGCCTACCAAAACAGTAGTTAGGGCAAGCGTTGGCGCTGCAAGTGCAACACCGCCATCAAGAATCAATCGGAAGGCGGCAAGAAATTCGTTTCTGGCATCCGGTGGAGCAAGGTCCGCACCAATCACCATGACCAAACCAGAGCCAACACTGTTAGCCATAGCCAAAAGCACGGCAACAATCAAAAAGCTCATTGGGTCAGATGATGCGCCAATCAGCATTAATCCAATTCCGGTTGCAACCAGAGTTGGCACAGCCGCCCAGATTCGCCCCTTGGTATCAATTACTTTTCCACCCAAATAAAAAAGCGCAAAATCAAGCGCACCGGCCACGCCAATTATCAAAGAGGCTTGACTCACATCAAGGTTCAAATGAAGCGCCCAAAGCGGCAAGCCAACACTTCTTGCGGTTCTTGCAAAAGTAAGAATTGCCGAGGCTGTTCCTAGGTTTAGAAGCTTTGAGCGCTCACGTTTGGTTATAGCCCAAACCCCACCGCCCTTATTTGGGGCAGTGTCGCGCATTTTTTCTGACTTGGTGAAAAGCAGGAGCAATCCAGCTGCGGCACTAAACACAGAAACTGCTACGTAGACCGCCTGCAAACCAGACAGCGCAATTAGAGCGGCACCAAGTAATGGGCCCACAAATCCGCCAAGCCTAAAGAATCCACCAAGAAGCGAAAGAGCCCTTGCTCTGTGGCTAAAGGGCACCGTTTCGGCGATGTATCCGTGGCGAGCTAGTCCAAACACCGCGTGTGCAGCTCCGACTATAAATACACCTAAACCAAGAAAGAATATATTCTCGGCAAAAATCGAAAACAAAATTCCTAGTGCTGTAGCAAATGAGCCAAACATCATTGCTTTTCGTTCGCCGAATTTATTGACAAACCTTGCTGCCGGCAGGTCAGCAACAACTGTGCCCAGCATCACCAACCCAGCAATAATTGCGGCTGTCGGCAAGTCGGCGCCTAATCTCTCGGCGCTGGCGGGGATCACCGGAATTAGGCTGCCTTCGGCTATCGCAAACAGTGCCGAAGGAACATAAACCGGCCAGACTAGTTCTTTTAGCTTGAACCCAGGCTTTTCTTTAGTCACCCCTCAATTATGGTGCTGACCTAAACTATTAAAGACATGGCAGACCTAGACCTCACCCAAGAGATACGCGCGCTTCGCGCTACCTTCTCGGATATTCACCAAGTAGTAGACGTCAAAAAGCTAACCGATGAGATTGCGGTACTGAAACAGCAGGCTGCCGACCCAAACATTTGGGACGAACCTGTTCACGCGCAGAGCGTAACCAGCAAGTTATCTCACGCTCAAGCCATGATTGCCAAGCTTGAGTCTGTTCAGTCAAGGTTGGATGACCTAGAGGTTCTGATCGAGATGGCAAATAGCGAGGCAGACAGTTCGGTTCAGTCGGAAGCAAAGAACGAACTTGCCAGCCTTCAGAAATTAATTTCTGAACTGGAGGTCCAGACACTTCTAAACGGTGAATATGATTCCCGGGCCGCGGTTGTCACCATTCGCTCGGGCGCTGGTGGAGACGATGCCACAGATTTTGCCGAGATGCTGATGCGAATGTATTTGAGATACGCCGAGAAGAACAAGATGCCGGTTCAGGTTCTTGATACTTCTTACGCCGAGGGGGCCGGCATCAAGTCGGCGACTTTCGAGGTGGATGCTCCATTTGCGTTCGGCTCTCTTTCGGTAGAGGCCGGAACGCACCGTTTGGTTCGCATGAGTCCCTTCAATGCAGCCGGAAAGCGTCAAACATCCTTTGCTGCAGTAGAAGTAGTTCCTCTGGTTGAGCAGACTGAGGCCATAGATATTCCTGACAGTGAGATTCGCATAGATGTGTTCAGGTCCTCTGGCCCGGGCGGGCAGTCGGTGAACACAACGGACTCTGCTGTAAGAATCACGCACCTGCCAACGGGCACCGTAGTAAGTTGCCAAAACGAGAAAAGCCAGATTCAAAATAAGGCGGCAGCAATGCGCGTCCTGCAGTCAAGGTTGCTAGAAATTCGTCGTCGCGAAGAAGAAGCCACAAAGAAGCAAATTGCCGGAGATGTTAAGGCAAGTTGGGGAGAGCAGATGCGTTCTTACGTTTTGGCCCCATATCAAATGGTCAAAGATTTGCGCACCGATTTTGAGGTTAACAACCCATCGGCAGTATTTGATGGAGACCTTGACGGCTTCATTGCCGCTGGAATCCGCTGGCGCAAGCAGACACAACTAGGCGCCTAAGCCCCTCTAGCCCAAGTGGCTCTTAGGCTGGTCTCATTATGATCAGCATCTCAAACGTCAGCAAGCAATACAAAGGTTCTCCGCGACCTGCTCTAAATAATGTGTCGCTTGAAGTTCAAAAGGGTGACTTTGTATTTTTAGTCGGTGCATCTGGCTCCGGAAAATCGTCACTTATGCGTTTGATGCTTCGTGAAGATGTGCCTACCAAGGGTTCGGTGCATGTTTTGGGTGAAAACCTGGTTGGTATTCCAAGTCGCCGCGTGCCATTTTTCAGGCGCAGACTTGGCGTGGTTTTTCAAGATTTCAGGCTTCTGCCAAATAAGACTGTGGCCCAGAATGTTGCCTTCAGCCTCGAGGTGATTGGCAAATCACAAGGTTTTATTCAAGAGGCTGTGCCTGAGGTATTGCGCCTTGTGGGCTTGGACGGCAAAGCAGACCGTCTACCTTCAGAACTTTCCGGCGGTGAGCAGCAGCGCGTAGCACTTGCCCGAGCAATCGTAAACAAGCCGGCGCTCTTACTTGCCGATGAACCAACCGGAAACTTGGACCCATCAACCTCACAAGACATCATGGCCTTGATTGAGCGGATCAACCTAGCTGGCACCACGGTTATCATGGCAACTCACGATAGAGGCATCGTTGACCGCCTAAAAAAGAGAGTTGTTGAACTAAAAGACGGAGAAATCATTCGCGACCAGGTGGGTGGTTCTTACTAATGAAGTTTGTCCTAAGCGAAATCGCCCAAGGCTTCAGACGCAATCTTTCAATGATTGTTTCTGTGGTTTTGGTTACCTTCATTTCTCTAACATTTGTGGGAACAGCTTCACTGCTGCAAATGCAAATTGGCCAGATGAAAAACTACTGGTACGACCGCGCTCAGGTTGCGGTCTACATGTGTAGCGATGTTTCTGCGGCCGATGTTTGCCCTCAGGGCGAAGCCTCTGAAGACCTCAAGGCTGCTGTGAAAGACAAGCTAGAGTCAAATACCCTAAGCGCGTACATTGACAAGTTCTACTTCGAAGATCACGAACAGGCCTATAAAACCTTTCAAGATCAGTTTGAAGGCAACGCGGTTGCAAAGTATGTGACTGCAGATCAGCTAAACGAAACTTTTTGGGTGAAATTGAAAGACTCCACTCAGAGTCAGATAATCACTGAGAGCTTCACTGGGGTGGCCGGTGTCGAAGAGGTACGAGACCAGCGCAGCTACCTTGATCAAATTTTTAGCATCTTGAACGCGGCCTCTTTAGCCGCAATCGGCATCGCGTCATTGATGCTTTTCTCGGCAGCCCTTCTTATTTCAACCACTATTCGTCTTTCGGCGTTTAGCAGAAGGCGTGAACTTGGCATCATGCGCCTAGTTGGAGCAAGCAATTTCTACATTCAACTGCCATTCATCCTTGAGGGAGTGCTGGCGGCAACCATTGGTTCCGTTCTTGCCGGCGGTGCAGTGCTAGCTATCGTTCAGTTCTTTGTTCAGGGATACCTCGCAGAACGACTGCCTTTCACCAGTTTTGTTGGCCTAACCGATGGTCTTCTCGTGGTTCCGCTGCTGATTGGCGCCGGAATCGTGTTGGCAGCTTTGGCTTCTGGCCTCGCAATTCGCCGATACCTGCGAATATAGAAGTCTTATGCCTAGAGAACGTGGTCAGAAGGTTGTTGCCAGCAACCGCAAAGCTCGCCACGACTACCTAATTATTGATACCTACGAGGCCGGCATGGCCTTATCAGGACCTGAGGTTAAGTCTCTTCGTGCAGGCCGAGCCTCTCTTATTGATGGCTACGCTTCAATTGATGGTGGTGAAGCCTGGTTGGAAAGCGTTCACATTCCTGAATACACCCAAGCAACCTGGAACAACTCTCCGTCACGTCGTAAGCGCAAGTTGCTTTTGCACCGCGAAGAGATCTTGAAGCTTCAATCAAAGCTAAAAGAATCCGGTTTTACCTTGGTTCCGCTGTCTATTTATTTCAAGGACGGCCGAGCAAAAGTTGAAATCGCTCTGGCACGCGGTAAGAAAGAGTACGACAAGCGCCAGACTCTAAAGGAACAAACCGATAAGCGCGAGGCAGATCGAGCCATGTCGTCCAAGGGCAAAGACTGGTAGCCGTGAATTTAGAATTCAAAAGACATTCTGCAGAAACCCTGCACGAATTTCTTGATTTCTTTGATCACCGCGCATTTGTCGAATACCCGGATTGGTCTGACTGCTACTGTCAGCACTACCTAACCCCGGCAAAAGATAATGGCGGTCCTACCGATACCGCCGAAGGAAATCGCGAGCTTGCCTGTTCGCGAACCGAGTCTGGTGAAATGCAGGGTTATTTGGCTTATGAAAATCAAAAGTTGGTGGCCTGGTGTGCCGCCGGCTCGGCGGAGTTGTATCCGGATTTTCCAGAGTCAAAAGAAAAATTAGCCAGAATTCTTTGTTTCGTTGTTGATCCGGAACACAGAGGGGTTGGCGTAAGTTCCAATTTGCTTGACTTCATCATTCAAGACTTCAAGCAACGGGGATTCGAAGCCGTGGAGGCATATCCAAAGTATTCCGCTCCTGATTCAGAGCTTAGTTACCGCGGGACCCAAGGCATGTATCTCAAGCGCGGCTTCGAAACCGTTGGCCAGCTGAATGAGCACATGCTGGTTATGCGTAAGTACTTGGATTAACTCACAGCCTTCTTTCAGCCCCAGGCCTGTTCAATGTCACTGCTTTGCTCTAGCATTGAAGCTACCCCAAGAAATCAGACCCAGACGTTTAGGTTTGATTTTTTGGGTGATGATAACTAAATATGGGGATGATCGGTTTCGACAGTGCATGTGTAACTGAATGAAGCGGGTCGAGAATGTAGCGTCAACTCGTAAATGTCCGCTGCAAACTATAAGTGCTAAATCATCACGCACTGACTTCGCCCTAGCTGCTTAATAGCCCCTAGCCTGAAGTCCGTTAGACCAGATGTGATTTCGTTCTGGAGCCTAGCGTCATTTAGAAATCTTGCTTTGTAGTTTTGCCTTAGGGCTACAAGGGACTCAAACTAAGACTGGGCCCGTCGGTTATGTTGCTTCAAGCTAGCACCGGGGCCAAGTAGAACCTTATTGAAGCTACACCCGTAGAAGAGTCAGAAACTCTGTATTGGACGGGGGTTCAATTCCCCCCATCTCCACCATCCCATAGAAACAAGGCCTCCTAGAAATAGGGGGCCTTGTTTTGTTTGGTGGGTAGCATGAACTCATGACTACATTGACAGGCCGAGACAATTCCGCACTCTTAGTTATTGACGTGCAGAATGGAGTCGTTGAGGGTGCCTACAATCTTGATGCCGTTCTGAAAAACATCAATGCCGCAATTTCCAATGCTCGCGAAGCGCATGTGCCTGTGATTTGGGTGCAGCATTCTGAAGAAGAACTTCAAATTGATTCGGAAACTTGGCAGATTGTTCCTCAGCTTAGCCCTGCTGAGGGCGAGCCAAACGTTCGAAAGATTTACCGCAGCTCATTTGAGGCTACTAATCTTGAATCTATTCTGCAGAGCCTTAAGGTGGGTCACCTATACATAACTGGCATGCAAACCAATAATTGCGTTCGCCACACCACACACTCTGCACAGGAGCGTGGCTACGATGTCACAGTTCTTTCTGATGCGCACAGCACAACCGGATATGACTGGGATGGCCACACGGTAGTAGCTAAAGACGTTGTTGATGAATTCAATGACAATTTTGGCGGCACAGATTTGCCAGGTAGATTCACCCGCGCGGTTACTACCGCCGAACTCAACTTCAACTGAGTCGTAAAACTATTTCAGCAGAAGCCCCACGGCAAGCGCCAAGATCAGCAGGGCGCCAGCGTATTGAATTCTGTGTTGCACCTTAACATCGGTGAATTTTGCAGTTAGGTGTGCTGCAAATACCAGAGACAATTGCCAAACCACAGAACCGATAAACACTCCGATTGCAAATTCCAGAACTCCAAACCCGGAGCTGTTGGCGCCTGCCATCACAGCCACACTAGGAGTTATACCTACAAAGTAAAAGGCAGTTGCAGGATTCAAAACCGTGAGGCCAAAGAATTTTGCATAGGTCTTAAATCTTGAAGCAGGGGAGTTGTCTAATTCAGGGGCCTCCAGCTTGGCGCTTCTACGCGCTTCCAGAAAGATTCTTATAGCCACAAAGACCAAAATTGCTGAGCCAAGTAGTCGCATTGGTAAAACAAATTGGCTAAGTGATTTGACCACCGCATTGCCAAAGGCAAAGACCAGTGCCGCGTAGCTAAAATCCACGCTGGCCATAGCCAGTGCACCAAAAACACCAATTCCTCGGCCGTGCTTGATTGTCGCGCTAATCAACAAAATAGCCATTGGCCCAAGGGGAATGGCCAGCGCAATTCCCGCGACAAGGCCGGTAATGAAAACATCCACCCGGCAATCTTGGCATACTTGAGTCATGACCTCAGGACTGCCCGCCGCTGATTGGTTTGCCGCTTATGGCAACACTACCTTCGAGATAATTGGCACCTTGGCTTTTGCGTTATCCGGACTCATCGAAGCAGCCCGAAAGAAATTAGACATCGTAGGCATGGCCATGGTTACCTTCTTGGCCGCCTTCGGTGGCGGTACCCTTCGAGATATTTTGCTTGATCGTCGCCCGTTTTTTTGGGTTCAGAATCAGTTTTGGATTTGGGTTGTCTTAGGTCTGTGCGGCTTAGCTCTGCTGTTTATGCGTTCGCGTCACATTGAACCCACCGAGAGAGCAACGGCTTGGCCAGATGCAATTGGTCTTGGAATTTTTACTGCCGGTGGAACCCAGATAGCGCTTCAGGCAGGAATGCCGCCGCTAATTGCGGTAATTATGGGAATTATCACTGCCGTTTTTGGTGGGGTGCTAAGAGATGTTGTAGTGAATGAGATCCCAAGAGCATTCGTTGATCATCAGCCTTATACCGTTGTGGCCTTTGCCGGTGGTTGGGTGGTTGTTGCCCTGGACCTGATTGGGGTCAGTGCCTTCATAGCAGTTGCCGCTGGAGCTGCTGTAATAACTACGCTCAGATTCATGGCCATGATTTTTTCATGGCGTTTGCCTACTTGGCGGGTCTAGAAAGCCCTAGCTCTATTTACTCGGTGGTGCAAGGTACCAGTTGCGCAACTCGCTGTGGAGTGACTCCAAGCAAGATAGCAATATCACGCATGGTTAGACCCTCGTCACGCATTCTTGATACAACATCTCGAATCTCGTTTGAGGCCTCTTCTTGAAGCTTTGCGGCATCGCGCATTTTTGACTGAGCAGATTCAATATCGCAAATGATTCCGGGCATGACGGCCTCTACCTTGACGATGATGTCGCACTTAGATTCACCGGTGGCCTTCTCAGCAAGCACCTTGATTTGTTCGGTGGCCTTGTCTAGGCGCTTGGAGGTGGTCTTGTAGTTCCCTAGCGAGGGAACAGCAATGAGCCAGCCATCTTCAAGCCTTTCGGCGCGCGCCTTGATCTCCATGACCATATCCTCTCTGGCAATCTGTGTTAAAGCAATTGTAAAGGGCTACTTGACAAATCTTGTCAAGACGTGCTTTACTAAATAACTGTAAGTCCGAATGCTCGGAAATTCAAGACAAATAAAGGAACACATGAATATCGTTATCGCAATTGCTGCCGTTTTGGTTTCAGCATTCAATGCACGTGGTTTTTATAAGGCAGGCTCTTTCAAGTCCAAGGCCAATAAAGAAGCCCTTCTAGGCGCAGGTATGGGCTGGATCGAAAAGACCCCAATGGGAGTTGTGCGCCTGATTGCATGGCTAGAAATTTTGGGCGCCATCGGAAGTGTTGTTGCACCAATCGGTGCCTACCTAACCGGATTCACCTGGTCTCAGTGGGTGGGTGTTGCAGCTGCCGCAGGCCTTGCACTAACCATGTTGGTTGCATTCATCATGCACTTGGTTCGTGGCGAGGCTAAGTACACCTGGAAAGCTAACTTGTCTATGTTCGCATTCTCAGTGATTGCAGCCGTATTGCAGTCTCTAGTAGTGCTTCCGCTTATCTAATTACTGCTTTCAATTCCGGCCCTGCTGGCTGCTCTTCTTAGAGTGGCAAGTAGGGCCGGACCCGTTACAGAAATCAACACGGCGGTAGTCACGGCCCGGCCCGCATCCCAGATCAAACCACCGGTAAGAATTTGGTACTGCCAGAATCTCTGCAGGTTTGGCCATACCCCTGCACCTGGCAGATAAGAAAGCCCTGAGTCAACCCCTGCCAAGAACGGCCAGTTCCACAGGGTCATCAACGCACCGAACGTGAAACTCGCAAGCACAGCGTAGGCAATCAGTAGTGCAACCTGCGACCAAGTTTTATTGAGCCTAGGCAGCATTCCGGCACCAATGCCAACCAATCCGGCGGCCATCATCTGAAATGGCAGCCAGGGCCCAACCCCTCCGGTAAGCAGAGCCGATAAAAACAGTGACAGCATTCCCATGGCAAAACCAAAACTTGATCTAAAGACGTAGCCCGCAATGATAATTAGAAAAAAAGCAGTTTCAATTCCGGCAAAACCAGCTCCAAGCATGCGCACGATTGAGTTCAAAGCCGTGAGAACCGCAAGCAAGGCAAGCCGCTGCGGTGAAATTCCACCAGCGGAAACTTCAGTTAGTACCAAGAGAATCAGAATCGGCATCATCACTATAAATGCGGCTTGGGCCAAACTAGCGTCGTTTACTCCAGGACTCTGCATCAGAAGCGGCCAGATGAACATCACCAAGGCACCCAAAGCGGCAACCGCAAGAATAGATTTAGAAAGTATTTTGCTCATCATTAATTTGAGCCCGATCTCAAAATACTCAATTTTCCATTTTGCATTTTCAACGTTCGGTGCGCGAGTTGGTTGGCAAACTTTTCGTCATGTGTAGCAATCAGGATTGAAGCGCCACGTTTATTGATTAAGTTCAATTGAATAAGCAAGGCGTTTTTTGAGTCCGCATCTAAACCTGTGGTTGGCTCATCCAGAAAAATTAGCTGCGATCCTTGGGCTAGCTGAATTGATAGAACCAGGGCCAACTGCTGCCCAGCCGATAGGTCCCTTGGGTGAATGGCTGTATTGATTCGGCCAATCAGAGATTCAAAAATGCCCGAAGTGGTATTTGCTGCAACAGAGGCAAGCCTGTCAGATTCGGCCAATTCTTTAGACACTGAAGGTAAGTACAACAGGTCGCTAGCGTTTTGCGGCACCACCCTGATGTCTTTACTGGCGTGCACTGTTCCAGCCAATAATTCTTGATGGCCGGCAAGAGCCATAAGCAAAGTTGATTTTCCAGATCCGTTGGGACCTTGAATTGAGACTATTTCTTTCTCGGCAACCTTCAAGTTCACCTGCTCGATAGCGGGGCCGCTTGAATCGGGGTATTGCACGGTGACGTCTTTGGCATCGAGCACAATCTCAGAAAGGGAGTTCAACTGGGCTGGGGGAATTTGGCTAAACCAAGAAGGAAAATACTTGCGGATAGCTAACAGGGTTGGCTCTGCTTTTATCGCTGAACCATCACCTTTCAAGATCACCGTCGAATCAACTAGGGGAAGGACCCGCTCAAATCTGTGTTCGGTGATCAAAATCACCAGGCCCTGCTCGCTAGCCAGTCTTCGCAAAATAGCTAAAAGGTTCTTCGCTGATTCATCATCAAGCGAAGAGGTTGGCTCATCAAGCAAAAGAATCTCTTGGCCGGCCGCAAGAGCCGCCGCAATTGCCACCTTTTGCTTTTGTCCAGCAGAGAGCGAATCCAGGTTTTTATCAAGCAGTTCCTCTATGTCAATTAGCTTGGCTATGTAATTGACTCTTGCTTGCATCTGGGCTCTAGCAAGACCAAGCTGCTCCATTCCAAAAGCAATCTCGTTCAAGACGGTTTCGGATACAAAAAAACTATCCGGATGCTGATTTACGTATCCAATCAGCGGTGCAACCTGGTTGGGCGCAAGGTGGCTTATCTCTTTGCCGCCAATCACTATAGAACCCGTGAAGCTGCCGGGGCTAAAGGCAGGAACTAGACGATTGATTATTTTTAGGAGAGTTGATTTACCTGCTCCGGTAGGCCCACAGATCAGAGAAAACTCGCCTTGGTCAAAACTTAGGTTTGTGCGTTTGAACACGGCTGAGTCAGTCGTACCAAAGTGGTAATTGATTGCCCGCAGATTAAGCATTATGAAATCCGCCCTGCGTAGGTAGCCGCAAAGATAGCAAG
>JACCDQ011841704.1_pt1 | contig 10452 bp, 11 predicted proteins | sample 7446031 | NCBI WGS metagenome assembly JACCDQ01 (sample SAMN15323442, study PRJNA562643) | freshwater metagenome | isolation source: river surface water | place: USA:Blue River Watershed | collected 2017-08-17
CCTGGTTCATCTAGGTAGTGGCGGTAAAAGCGCCCCAGGCTATCGCGGAAACTGCCCGCAATGGTTATGGTCAGCCGGTCATTATAACGGTTGTCGCCTATGCCCGTAGCCTCAACCGGGAACAGTTGCATGCGTTCTTCCCAGTAGTTGTTTAGCATTGCTGCCAGGGCTTCGCTGCCCTTGGCGGCATCGTGCTTTGCAGCTTCATTTTTACAGGACAGTATCGCCAGCGGAAGGCATAGGGCGGCCAATAGTTTCTTCATACAATATCTTTCGGTAAATAAAGATAATTGTTTCGGAATGGTATTCACCTTGAAGGGGTGAAATGCCTGTCGTCCCTTACTTCATCACAGAAAGCATCCGCGCTGTGCGGTGCGTGCCAGTGGCCAGTACTACATTGTATATACCATTGGGCAGGCCATCGGTCGACAGTTGCAGGGTATGCACACCCGCTGTCATTCGTCCTGGTCGTGCCAGGAGCATCTGCCGTCCCAGGGCGTCATAAATAGTCACAGACACTTCTTCAGCGCTGTTGAGCGCAAAGGACAAAGTAGCATCCGTCCCGGTGGGGTTGGGGTAGAGTGCCACATCTGTTGCTATAGCAGCTACGTTATTGGTATTGAGGGTCACCAGGTGCGCAGGTGTATGTGTGTTGCGTGCACTATTGAGTACATAACTATAGTTCGCGCTATGCTGATTGTTATCTATCAGCAGGGCAATACAGCTCAACTTTTCTTTGACCCAATTGGATGGTATCGTCACAGATGGGAAGGTATAAGTATAGGTAGTGCCCACTGTCATTGAAGATGGCAGGCTGCCGGCGATGCCATTCGGTTGCTGGCCCAGGTTGGATGGCACAGAAGCGCGGGCCACAAAGTGCATATTCATCATCGGTATGGTGAGCAATGAGTCATTGAAATCATATCCGCAGCCGCTCATGTTGTAGGTGGTGTTGTGGCTATACATATTATACTGCCCCGCTGTAGGCACATCTTGCTCCGTCACCATGAGTTCCAGCCGGTAATCGCCGGAGAGGTTCTCGGCAGGTTTTACTGTGGCCGTGGCCGTGAGCGTGCTGCCGATGATGGTATCCGATATCGTGATGTCGGCAAAGGCATAACGCTTACGCAGGGTCTTCTGCACATTCAGTATGTCCTCGGTAGCCACCAGCCCGGTCCTGTCGGCAAATGCTGAAGGATAGCCCATCGGGTTGCGCACCTTGCAGAAGGTATCCATTGCGCGCGATGACGGATTGTCGTTGGCATTGTGGTCTATGAGTATCTGCGAGTGAATGGCCGCAATACTCACCCGGGCAGAGTCTACTTTCCACAGCGAGTCCATGAATACGATACCCCGGGGGCACCAACCGCACCAGGTGCCGGTGTTCTCTTCGTAATAAGGTGTCTTGAACGGCTTGTTGACGGGCGCAAGGCCCACGATGGTAGTGGTGATCGTATCGTTGTTAGTGGTCACGTCTCCGGTGGTGCTCGTCCATATCTTCACGGTGTGTACGCCTGGTGTGGTCACTACATAGCGGGCGTAGGCGCCATAGCCTCCAGTGGACCATGTATAGAGCGGGGGTATGGTGCCAAGCGTGGTGGAAGTATAGGTAGTGGTCACGGGTGTTTCGCTATCTACTTGTCGGGTGATGGTGAGGTCGTGGATGGTATCTGTTCCGTAGCCTGCGAGGTCGAGGAAGAAGGTAGCCGTATCGCCCATGTCGAAATAGCTGGCCACATGACCGGCGATCGGTGTAATGTATATCGGGCCCACGTCCTTGGCAGGTGCACTATATACGCCTATATTGTCGAATGCCATACCGTCATTGCCCCAGTTATACGGTGGCGGTGTGTAAGTGCCATCGGAGTACCTGAAGCGTACCCGGCAATTCGCCGAAGCCGGAAATGCATTGAGTTTCAGGAACCACCGGCGCCAGCTGGTTCCAGCGAGGGTATCCAGTGGTGTATAAGATGCACCACCATTGGTAGAGAATTCCACTACCATTTCTTCTCCTATGAGGCCGCTCCCGCTATAGTCAAATGCCAGCATGGGGTTTGTAAGACCCACTGTGCTGAATAGCGGGCCGATTGCTATCGCAGAGTGGTTGCAGCATACCAGCCGCTCATCTACCACCATATACTTAGTGTGTGGGGGCAGGTCGTTGCGCACCCAGCGCAGAGGGCCATTGTGGGTCTGCCAGCCCAAGCCGCCGCCGCCACCGGTCGCGCTCGTGGACCATGAGAAGGGCATGGCCGGAGGGCTTGCCGATTCAAAATCCTCGAACCATACATAAGATTGTCCGAAACAGGCGGGCATGCAAGCCAGCAACACAAGGGTGGCCAGGGCGCTTTTTATATTCATAAGGGCGGTTTGGGGGATGCCGAAGGTACACTTTACCTACTGCACAATAGTAGACAGGAAAACCGGGAGCAGGGTTTGGTTTGCTATACATTTCATTTCATCAGGTTTAACCGGCGAACAATATTGTACCTCCCATTTTTGTCTGTTCCCGGTTTTCGTTCCTCACCACCCAACTGATGTACGTTCCGGCTTGTCTGTAATGGCCAAACGGATAATTATGCGCAAATTGCTACTTTCTTTCGCCATTCTCCTGGCATTCACATCTGCCAGGGCACAACCTTCTACCTACTTTGGCACGTATGCTGCCTCCGGCTTGCCGGCGCCAGTGTCGCCTTTCATTTATAATAGTCTTTTCGGTAATGAGACCAACATGGTCTATGCCGGCAATGAGACTTACTACACTGGTGGCCAGCGCGATACCGGTACTTTCATTATTATGAAGCACAACGGTAATGGCGTGCCCGTGTGGACTAAGACCTACAAACTGGACATCAACTGTTACATGCCCACCCGCTTGCTGCGACTCAGCAATGGCGACCTCGTGATCGTATACCTCATCAACAGTACCACCTGGAACTTCGGTTTCTTCAAGGTAGATAAGGACGGTGTGTTCAAGCAGTGCAAGCACCTGATGTTGCCCGGAGCGTTCGGTTCCTACTCCTCATCTGCTACCAACGATGCCGGCTTTATCATATCGGGCAGTGGTTGCGCAGGCAACAATCCGGTGATCCGGATCGACTCGACAGGAAATGTACTGTGGGCGAAGGATTTCTGGGGTAGCGGGAAGAACGTGGGTGGTATCTATACTGCCGACGGTGTTTACTTCGACCTGTTCAGCACCTACGATGCCAGCAGTACTTGCCTGGCATCGCTCACACGAATAGATAAGAACGGTACCGCCTATACCGCTGCCCGATATGACTTCGGCGATCCTGCCAACCAGGTCGTGCTCGGCACGGTAGTGGGTTCGCGTACGAAAACCACCAAGCGCTACTGGGTGGCCGCATCGCAGAATCGCCTGAATGAATACTACATTAGCTGTGTGGACGACATTACCACTCTCAACTGGGCACGAAAGATCACTTTTGTAGACTATACTATCTATCCGGGCTTTAACTGGGTGGGCTCACAAACTCCGGAAGTAGTAGGTACATCGGACGGTGGCGCGCTGCTGATAGCGCAAGTGGTGGACCCGACAGACACAATTGGTCATACTCTTTATGTGAAATTCGACAGCGTGGGTACCAAGCAATGGAACCTGATAGCAGGTAAGTCGAAAAAGGTGGATACGCTCACCGAGAATAAACCGATCAGTGCATTGTTCAATACTGTAGACTCTACTGTCATCCTGAACTCATCTTTCGGGTCAGAGAACAATGTATTCAGGGTCACCGAGAACGGTACCGGTCTTTGCTATAGCGCCAACTATCCCATTGTGGTAGCCAACCTGCCTCTTTCTCTGGTGCATGCAACTATCACCACCTCTATCCTTTCCGTGACCGCCACGCCAAAGACCCTGCTGAGCACTACTCCGGTGACAGTGACGATCAGCTACACCTGCGAGGACACTATGCCATCAGTCATCAACCCGCCGCCACCCACTCATACCCATCAACTGGCTGCGGGCAGCAATATCTCAGTTTTCCCCAACCCTGCCCGGGATGTGGTGCATTTCAGTGGAGCAGCACTGGAGGATGTCACCAATATAGTTCTTTATAATGCCGTTGGCAGCAAGGTAAAGGAAGTGGCAGCTAGTGCGAACGCTACAGATGTGGCGGTTAGCACCGAAGGCCTTGCCGCAGGCATGTATATATATAAGGTAAGTAATGAACAAGGACCGATAGCCCAAGGAACTGTGTTATTGCAGGGACAGTGATAGTAGCGATATATCTTTTAAACAAGACGGCCGCGATCATTCGCGGCCGTCTTGCTTATATTATAGGTCATTTGGTTGTAGTCCTGTTTGTTTTGCAATGCGTGCCAACATTGCAGGGCCGATCTCATCGCCATCATGAAAGGCGAATACGTGATCTGGGTATCCGGGTCTTGAGGGGGGGCGGTGTGAGCCACTCTGTCGCTTTAATGTCCACCCGATCTTGAATAGCGCAGCAAGGACACGATTCGCTTTCGTTGATGGCCAGATACTCATGCAGCCTTAAATGAAAGACTTGTGGTAAAGCTTGAACGTTCACCGTTCTCTAGTTTTTCCGCTTCAACACGCAATGCCAAAGCCTTAGCCATAGCCTCCTCCCTCGTCTTGCCATATACCATCACGCCAGGTAAATTAGTGACATCAGCTATCCATTTTCCGTCTTCTTCCTGCTCCAACTCAATGATGTAGTCCATAATGGTATATTGTATTCCATCAAAATTACCAAAACTACAGCACTTGCACTATCAGGAATTTCAGATATTGTGTTGATGGTATGTTCCAGAGGATAGGGTGGTCGCTGGCCTGGGTTTGCCACGTCACCTGGCGCAGGGTGCGCTTGGCATCTTTGGCTGCCATACCTATTATTTGCAGGAACAGGTCCGGCGGTACCAGGTTGGTGCAAGAGGCAGTCACTAGGAAGCCACCAGGTCTCACCAGCTTCATCCCCCGCAGGTTGATCTCCTTGTAGCCTGTTATCGCCTTCTGTATGTTCTCCCGGCTCTTGGTAAATGCCGGAGGGTCCAGTATCACCGTATCGTAACGCTTGCCTTCTTTGCCCCACTGCTTCAGCACGTCAAAGGCATTCACCGCCTGGAACTTGCAGATGTCGCTATAGCCATTCAACTCGGCATTGGCTGTGGCCGTGTTCACTGCTTTTTCAGATATGTCGAGGCCCAGCACACTCTTGGCGCCATAGTGGGCCGCATGCAGGGAGAAGGTGCCGGTATAACAGAAGGCTTCCAGCACGTTAGCGCCTTTTACTATGTGTTGGATGGCGCGGCGGTTGTCCTGCTGGTCCAGGAAGTAGCCGGTCTTCTGGCCATTCTCTATATCCACATGGAACTTCAACCCATTCTCATTAATGACAATATTTGTGTCGAAAGGCTCAGACAAGAAACCCTTTATCTGCTCCAGGCCTTCCAGGCTGCGAACAGGTACATCGTTCCGCTCATATATGCCCTTTGGTTCAAATATCTTGTTGAGGGCTTTCACGATGGCACCCTTCCATTTGTCCATGCCAAGGGCCAGTGTCTGTATGACAAGGTAGTCATTGAACTTATCTATGATAAGCGCTGGCAACTGGTCGGCCTCACCGAAGATGAGCCGGCAGTTCTCCACATAGCCTATCTGTTTCCGGTATTCCCAAGCCTCGCGTATGCGGCGTGCAAAGAATTTATCATCTATCACATCGTCCTTTTCGCGGGTCAGCAGGCGGATGCGTATCTGTGAGGCCGGATTGTAATAGCCCTTACCTACAAAGGAACCGTTATATGAATATACCTCCACGATATCCCCGGGCTCTGCAGTACCCTCGCTGTCGCCCAGCTCATTGCTAAAGATCCATGGGTGACCATTGATCACACGGTCACCCACCTTCTTCCTTAAAAAACACTTCATGCCGCAAAAGTAATAAGTGCGGCGTAAGGAGTCAGATAAAAATTGTGAATAAGCTTGTCAAAATATTTTGCTGCTCTAACACACGCAACGGTATTTGTTGCGAAATTTGTAGTACCCGTATAAATACACAAAATGCTACAGAAGCTGGTCATAAAGAACTACGCCATCATAGATGATCTGACCATAGAGCCGCATAAAGCGCTCAACACCATAACCGGGGAGACCGGTGCTGGTAAGAGTATCATATTAGGTGCCCTGTCGCTTATACTGGGAGAACGGGCCGATACATCGGTGCTCATCAACAAGGAGGAGAAATCGGTGGTAGAGGGATACTTTGATGTGTCGGGTAATAACGCCCTAAAGCAGGTGATGGATGAAGCGGAGTTAGACTTTGACGATCAATGTATTATCCGCAGGGAGATAGCTGCCTCCGGTAAGTCGAGGGCATTTGTGAACGATACACCGGTGACACTGCCCATTCTGAACCAGATAGCATCCTTACTTGTTGATCTTCAGCAGCAATTCGGGCACCTGGCTTTAGAAGAAGATGACTTCCAGGTGAATGCCCTTGATGCGGTGGCCGGCACCACGACCCTTGCAGGCGAATACCGGAAGCAATACTTTAGGTATAAGGCCCGGCTGAAGCAACTGGACGAAAAGAAGAGCGTGCAGGACCGCATGCGGCAGGAAGCTGATTACAAGCAGTACCTGTTGGATGAATTGCTGCAGGCCAGTTTCCGGGAAAATGAGATCGAAGAGGCCGAACAGTTGCTGAAGCAGATGGCGCATACTGAGCGAATAATGAGCGTGTTACGATCTTCCTATTCGACACTGGAGGAGGGCGAGCAACCACTGAATAATGAACTGAAAAGGTTGGGGCAGCAGCTCCAATCGATAGTAGATGTGTTGCCTTCTGTGAAGCCCTTACAGGAGCGATTGGTATCTGCACTGGCCGAGTTGAAGGACATAGCAGGAGAGCTCGAAGCAGAGCAGGGTAGGGTGTCGCTGGACCCGGAGAAAATGAGTGAACTCCAGCAAAGGAACGACCTCGGTTATAAGCTGCTGAAAAAGCACGGGTTAAAGACCACAGCCGAACTGCTGGAACTGCAAAGTAGACTTGAAGTAGAGCTTCAAGTGGCACAGGGGCTCGATGGGGATATTGCCAGATCGGAAAAGGAGGTTGAGGTGGCCTTCAAAGAGTTGTCGTCAGTTGCAGGCCAGTTATCTGAGAGTCGCAGAAAAGCAGCTGCCGGTTTCGTGGATCGTATCAATGAGCTGCTGGTATTGGTTGGGATGCCAAATGCACAGTTTAGATTGATCATCAATGAAATTGGCGTTTCAGTTAATGGTATAGATGAGGTGATTTTTATACTCGATGCTAATAAAAGCGGCCAATTTTTGCCCATTCAGAAGGCCGCATCGGGTGGAGAAATGAGTCGCATTATGTTATGTATCAAATCATTGATAGCTAATGCATTGCATTTGCCAACTTTAATTTTTGATGAAGTGGATACTGGCATTTCTGGCGAGGCCGCACGGCAGGTGGCTGTACTGCTACGGTCGCTGTCGGAGTACCACCAGGTCATTTGCATTACCCACCAGCCGCAGGTGGCAGCCAGGGGGGCAAGACATTTCTACGTCTTCAAGGATGCTGACGCTAAAGGTAGGTTATCTACGAAGGTTCGCGTCCTGCAGCGGGAAGAAAGTGTACTGGCCATTGCCAGGATGATAGGTGGCGAGCAGCCGAGTGAGTCAGCCATCAGCAGTGCACGCGAATTGGTATTAGGGTAAAATAGAAATGGCACGTCGCAAGACGTGCCATTTCCGAAAAAATCATGTGAGTGCTATTGTTTATTTATTTTCTTCACTGGCAGGGATAACCATGCGCTGCCATTCACTTTATAGAATATTGTATTCTTTGCTTTTTCCGGTATCTCCTTCGGAACGGGGAACCTGCCGCCAGTGATGGGGGAGAGCATCAGGGTATCACCCTTATGGATGTCGCCATTGGTCACCTGCTCGGTCTTGTAACCCTTACCAGCTTTATGTGCCCTTTCAATATTGCAGGTGAGCCAGCCACCCTGTCCCCTCCAGAAGAAGGTTTCGGGGTATTTGGTATCCTGCCATTTCACCACGAAAAAGTGTCCTTCCATAGGAGGGTTGCTCTGCTCCGCCTCAGGTATCGTACGGCTATATGCTGTCACCAATTTAGCCGGGCTGCTTTTCTTTTTGGTAGTAGCATTCGCAGTTCCTGCCACCATCAACAGCAGGAGAAGGGAGGATATTATTCGTTTCATAAGCGTAAAAGTAGTAAAAATGATCGGGCTGCAGGTAGGTGCACTGTTATAAAAAACAAAAGGAAGTATCTGCCGATACCTCCTTTTGGGGAATGATATATAAATTATTTGTTAGTCCAACTTGCAGGTAATGGTCGTTGTAATGCTACCCACGGTGTAAGAAGTAGACTTCGCATTGCAGGCTGCATCAGCATCCTTCTTCTTCTGGTCGTTGAGTGTGAACTTAGTAGTGATAGCTGTAGTACCTGGCTCTGTGGTAGTACACTCACAGGTGTAGTCCTTTTTACATGAGGTAAATGCAGTTGCGAGAAGTGCCATAGCGGCAATGGGGAGCAGTTTTTTCATTTCTTTCTGATTTTAGAAAGGTAAAAGTATCAATTTTTTAAAAATTCCGAATGTCATTTTTTAAGCTGAAAAAGATCCGGTGAGGAGGAGCCTCTTACTCAATAAGCCGGCAGGTCCGCGTGACGGGGACACCATTTTCGGTGGCCGAATAATCCCGGGACTTACATTCTGCTTCGGCATCTTTCTTCTTGTATTTGCCCAGGTCTACCCTGGCATCTGAGAAAGAGCCGGGTACTGACCTTCTGCATTCGCACGTGTAATGTCTTTTACAGGAGGCAGATAGCGCCAGCAGGGCAAAGGCAGCGACCGGGATCAGCTTTTTCATATCGTTTGTCATTTGCAGCAATGAATTACGAGGCACCAAGATACAAATGTCGCCATTGAAAATGGAAAAGTCAGGGTCTTCAACAAAAAAAAGGCGCCATCGGCGCCTTTTTTTATGCTGTGCTAATAAAAATTAGTTCAGTTTGCAGCTTACAGCTGTTGTGATGCCCATGCTCGTTGAGCTGGCGTTCCTACCACTGCAAGCGCTTTCAGCATCTTTCTTCTTTTGCTTGCCCAGGTCTATCTTGGTATCAGCAGTAGTAGTGGTGATGCCAGTACCAGAGATGGTGCTTGTGCAAGTGCAAGTGTAGTCTTTCTTGCAAGAAGTGAACATCATTGCGAGTACTGCTACGGCAGCAACGGGGATCAGTTTTTTCATATTGTTGTAGTTTTTTTGTTGCGTAAAAATAGGTTTTTTTTAAAGATCGGTCCAACAATTTTGCAGAATTTTATTTTTTTTCATATTGAAAATAAGCTGTTTATCGTATTGCACAAACGCCCGTTCCAGCAGGTAGGTGAGGATCTCCCAACAAATGCGAACAGGCCACGGAAGCGTGGCCTGTCCTGTTGTCAGATGTTCTGTTTTTTAACCTGTTGTGCCGTGCCTGCTCAGATCTTGCAGGATGCTGTACTACCAGCTGTAGTGTAAGTGGTTTGTGCTGCATTGCAGACATCCTTCGCCTTACTTTTTGTTGTTTTCAAAACAGGAAGCGCTATCGTTTCGGCAGTAGCTCCCGGGGTGGTGATGGTACAGGTGCAGGTGTAGTCCTTTTTGCAGGAAGCAAACATCATTGCGAGTGCTGCTACGGCAGCGATGGGGGGCATTTTTTTCATATCGGTTATTTTTTGTGGTTTAAAAGTATGTTTTTCAGTTGAGACATGAAAATTTGTCGGCGGTTTTTTAAGGATCTTCCCGGAGTTGCCCCATAAATTACTACAAACACGGACAGGCCACCCTGGGTAGCTTGTCCGGTAAGAAAATATCAGATGATCGTTATTCGAGCTCGCAGGCGTAGGTAACGCCCAGAACTGCTGTTTCTTTTGATTCGCACTCTGCGTTGGCATCGGTGCGGCTCTTTTTGCCCAATTCGTACTTTACGGTAGCGGTGCCGCCTGAGAGTGTGCAGGTGCACACATAATTCTTTTTACAGGCGCTGAACACGAGCGCAAAGCCGAACACTACGATGGCGATCAATGGAATTAACTTTTTCATATTCTTGGATCTTTTGTAGTGTGAAGGTAGGATGGCCCGGCGGCGCGGTCATTACACGATCATATTCGCATCTTTACATAATTCGTAGCCTCCTCCACCGGTTCGCGCGAACATTTATATGATAAAATTAAAGTTTAGTTAAAGCGACCAACTTTAACAGAAGATCACCAGAATGAAAAGTTAAAATATTCATTATAAAATAATTAATTTTACCTGATTTTTCGGGTCTTTCGGGCTATGGAGGCGGTAGCGGTGAAAAATTGGAATATTTTTTGCTTTATTAATAGCCTCTTTATATCTTTGCAAACCCTAATTTTAGGGGTTTAGTACGTGCGCAAAACTAATTTTATTATTTTTTGATA
>JACCDQ011419084.1_pt1 | contig 10451 bp, 9 predicted proteins | sample 7446031 | NCBI WGS metagenome assembly JACCDQ01 (sample SAMN15323442, study PRJNA562643) | freshwater metagenome | isolation source: river surface water | place: USA:Blue River Watershed | collected 2017-08-17
AGTCAATCACCCTGGCGCAGTGGCAAAGCCATATATGCGCCCAGCATTAGATGCAAAGGGAAATGATGCGGTTGCAGCAGTCGCTAAAAAGATTAGAGAACGATTGACAGAATATGGCATTCAAACGCCTGCGCCTGAAGGAACAGATTAATGTCAGCAGAAAAAGCAATATATAATTTATTAAGCAATAATGCGGCTTTGTTGGCTAAAGTGCCTAAAGCTAGGATGTTTCCTAGTATTATTCCACTTGGCACTACTTTGCCTGCTATTGCATATATGCTAGTATCTAGCACAGAAGAAACAGCGATTGGATTAACAACCAATCGTTTAAGAAGTAGAATACAAGTTACTGTTGCAGCAAATACTTATCCTTTGGTTAAAGAAATTGTTGCTTTAGTTGAAGGCGCTTGTAATCACAAACAAGGCACATTTAACGGTGTGCAAGTAGATAGCGTAATTAAAGAAGTAATTGGTGCAGATTTTAGAGATGACGAAGCAAGTATTTTCTATTCGACTATTGATTTCCGCATCGCTCATGGCAATTAATTTTTAAGGAGTATTATTATGGGACTAGGAACCGTAGCAGGAACCAAGATTGGCATTAGTGCATCAACACCAGCAACATTTAATGAAGCTGGTTACGAAGCATTGAGTTTTACAAATATTGGCAACATTGAAGATGGTGGCGAGCATGGTCGTGAATATGCTGAAGTTACTTTCAATCCTATTGACACTCGAGGTACACGCAAGTACAAAGGTTCTTTCAATGAAGGCAACAAAACACTTTCAATCGGTTATGATAGCGATGACGCTGGTATGGCTTTGTTGAAAGCAGCATTAGCTTCAGACAATGACTATAGCTTTGAAGTAAAATATCCAAATGGTGATATTGATTGGTTCCAAGCTAAAGTAATGACATTGACTAAAGCAACAGCTGGTGTTGATTCAATGCGTATGGCTTCAGTAACATTGTCAATCACTACAAGCAATGGTGGTGTTGGCATTGTTGAGTATTTAGAAACAATTTAATAGTTTTGGTTGAGGCTAGGGCTTTGTGCCGACAAGCGTTTTTCTCCGTGACGCGCCTCAATTTTTTACGGAGATTTTTTTACGGAGGATGTTATGGCTGCAAAAGACTTTGATTTATCACAATTTGAAACTATTGATACGGCTACTTTGACTGTATTAAACCCACGAGGCGATGAGCTATTGGTAAATGGTGACAATGTTACTATTACTTTATATGGCCCAGGCTCTAAGCAATTTATGAGTGCGAAATACAAACTTGATAATGCTAATCAAGCGCGTTCTATTGCTATTATCCGTGGCAAAACATTGAAGAACGCTGCTGAAGAAGCACGTCAAAATCAAGCAGAATTTTATGCTAATGTAACAGCATCAATTGATAATTTCCCAATTGAAGGTGGTGCATTGGCTTTATATATGAATCCAAAACTCAGTTACATCACAGATCAAGTAGAAAAGTTCTTGGGTGAAACTGAAAATTTTATGCCGAGCTTGTCAGCGAAGTAATTACTTATGTCAGGTACTATGTGTGGTTACACGCAGTACCTGAGAAGCAAGAAGAAAGCAGGTTCTCACAGTATTACGATGAAGGAAAAGAAATATTATGGCCTGACTTGCGTTGTGTATATCTGTTTACTTACTTGATGAGCATGGGTGCTTGTTCTAATTTTGGAATGGGGCAAGTACCACTGACCTGGCAAGAGATAGAATCTTGGCAAAGGCAACAAGGAATTACCCTAAGACCTTGGGAATTGAGTATAATTCGTCAAGCCTCAGTGGTTTACGTTGAGCAATTACAGCTTTCTAAGAAGCCAGATTGCCCACCACCAGGCAAGGTTGTTGAGCAAGATCAGAAGAAACTAGCTCGACATATCAAAGGTATTTTACGCTAGAGGTTCATTATGGCTCTTACTGCTGGTTCAATTGAGATTAAATTATTTGCTGATTTAGCGCGTCTGCAAGCAGACATGAATAAGGCAAATAAGACTGTTGACGCTGCAATGCGCAACATTGACAGATCAGTTGGACTAGCGAAAAGAGCTTTTAATGGCCTAGCAGTATCATTCAGTGCGCTTCAAGTCATCAAATTAGCTGATGACTATAAACGTTTTGATTCACAATTACAGTTATCCACAAAAAACCTAGAAACATATACTACCGCTTATGAGAACGTGATTCGCATTAGTAAGGTTGCCCAATCTGAGATTGGTGCAGTTGGTGTATTGTATGCTCGGTTAAATAATAACCTTCGTGATTTCAATGTCACACAGAAACAGGTTTCTGACACTACAGAAACAATTGCGCTTTCATTAAGAGCAAGCAATGCGACAGTTCAGGAAACAAGCTCTGTTATGTTGCAACTTTCTCAATCATTTGGCTCAGGCCGCTTGAATGGTCAAGAGTTCTTGGCTGTGGCTGAAGGTGCGCCAGTATTGCTACGTCAATTAGCTAAATCAATGGGTGTGCCATTTGGTGCATTAAAAGATTTGTCATCACAAGGTAAGATTACTCGTGAAGAATTGCTCAAAGCATTCACTGATCCACAGTTCTTGGAAAGCCAACGTCAGGCTGCCGCACAGGTTGGAACAATTTCTAGTGCTATCACCGTTCTAACTAATAATTTAAAACTCTATGTAGGCGAAGCAGATAAAGCCACAGGCGTATCTAATGCCATAAGACAAGTGATTCAGCTTGTTGCTGAGAATATTAATATCTTGGCTGGCGTAGGATTGGTTGCTGTGATTGCTAAGATTGGTCAATTCACAGCAGGGCTTGCTGCAAGTGCTGTTGCAATGAAAGCAAGGCAAGTAGAGCTTGTTAAAGAGCAGGTACTATTAGAGCGCAAAATCGCATTAGAAAACGCTGCTACTGCTGCAATGGCAAATAATGCCAAGGCAGTCACTATGGCAGCTCATGCAAGTTCAGCAGCGATGACAGAGCAAGCAGCTGTGGCTTCAGCAGTTGCAGCAAAGATGACAATGACAGCAAGAGCCACAAGTGCTTTAGGAATGGCTGTTACTGCACTTGGTGGCCCTGTTGGTGCTATCACCACATTACTAGGTCTTGGCGTTGTCGCATGGATGGCATGGGGTGACGCTGGTAAGATTTCAGCAGATAAGATTGCTGGTGCTGTTGATCGCGTGAATCAAGGCTTGGCATCAATCAATGATGCGAAATTGATTCAAATGCAAAAGACTATGCTTGAGGCAGAAAGAGCTTCAGCAGTTGAACGTCAACGTAGAAGCGCAACAACAGGCGCATTAGCTGCATTAAGCCCAGAGCAAAGAGCTAAACAACAGGCTTTATACAATGCACAACTTGAAGATTACGACAGACAGATTAAGTCGCTTAATGACGCTCTTGCAAAACACAATACAGTTCAAAAAGAAAACTCAGTTATTGTTACTGAGGCAGACAAACTTTATGCAGAAATGGCAAAGTCTGGCAAGATTTTATCTGTCGAAATCGCAGAACAAAATCAGCTTATCAAGAATGGCAAAATCCTTCTTGATGCTCATAAGATTACTCAGGCTGATTACAATAAGATTGTTGCTGATGCTAATAAGAAAATAGCTGATTTAACTGGCGCTACAAAAGCATTAAAAGAAGAAGAAAAAGACCGAGCAAAGAATCACAAAGATTTAATTAAGCAAGTCATTGAGTTGGCGAAGCAAGAGAAACAGGCTTACGATGAGTTTGCTAAAGCTCAGAAGAAATCTCGTGAAGAAGCTATTGGTAACAATGATGAGATTCAAAAAGAGATTGATAAGCGCAATGAAGCCATTGGTATCTTAATCAATGGCGAAGATGGCTATGCAATGTTGCAGATTGCAAGAATGGAAGAAACCATTGCAACTGTTGAGCAAACAATTGCACAGGCTGAATTGAACAATACCACTGAAAGTGGCATCAAATATGCACAAGATTATCTTGACAAGCTAAAAGAAGAATTGCGCTTGAGAAAAGAGTTGCGTGAAAAAGCAGCAATTGAGCGTAATCTTGAAAAAGACAAAAAAGATAAGCTAGATAAAGAGCGTGAAGCAATTAAAGATGTTGAAAGCGATTTCAAGAAGCTAGAACGTGCGATTGATCGTATGGCTAAGAACTCTGCTCAATCTATGGCGCAGTTCATCATGGGAACTAAGACATCATTCTCAGATATGATTAATTCAATGATTGAAGATATTATTCAATTGTTGCTTTATAAGAATATTACTCAGCCAATCGCAGAAGGCATTTCAGGCACTATCGGAACTGGTGGTTTCAAAGACTTCTTCTCTGGTATGTTTGGCGGTGCATTCGCTAATGGTGGTATGCCTCCTGTTGGCAAGGCTTCATTAGTTGGTGAGCGCGGGCCAGAGCTATTTGTGCCAAATACAGCAGGCACAATCGTTCCTAACCATGAATTAGGCACTGGCACAACAAACAATGTGAATGTGGTTGTTAATGTTAGCCAAGATGGTGGCGATGTTAAATCAAGTGCAGACTTTGGTAAAAACTTGGGCAACGCAATTAAGAATGCAGTTCAGGCTGAAATTATTAATCAGAAACGTCAAGGAGGCTTGTTAGCATAATGTCAGACTTTAATTATCAGCCAGTATATGGCGCACAAGTTAATAATGCTCCAAGAGTTAAAACTGTAAAGTTTGGTGATGGCTATGAGCAGCGTGTTGCTGATGGTATCAATACTCAGCCTAAGATGTGGAACTTAACATTTACATACGACACATCAACCATTGCAACGATTGATTCATTCCTATCTGGCAAGGCTGGGGTGGCTAGTTTCACATGGACACCAACTGGGTTTTCTGAAATCAAGGTTGTTTGCCGTGAATGGAGCCGATCTGTCGATACGCCAACAACTGCAAGCATCCAAGCCACATTTGAACAGGTATTTGAATAATGACGATTCAACAAGATATTCAAAAAGCTAATGCTGGATATATTGTCGAGTTATTTGAAATTGATCTAAATACAATCGGCATCAATGAGCATTATTATTTTCATAATGGTGTGAATGAGCTTGGCAATAGCGTTGTGTTTAATGGAATAACCTATATCCGCTATCCAATTGAGGCTGGTGGATTCGAGCGCAATGGTAATGGCAAGCAAGCTAGACCAACTATCAGAATTGCAAACGCTGATGGCGTGATTGGTACGCTTTCACGCGCCAATGATGACTTGGTTAAGGTAAAGGTCATTAGACGCAGAACATTCTTGAAATATCTTGATGCTGTCAATTTCACAGGAGGAGTTAATCCAACAGCTGATCCAAATGCAGCATTAAATGATGAGATTTGGTATGTTGATAGAAAGACAAGCGAAAACAAAGTTTATGTTGAGTGGGAGCTTGTTAGCGCATTAGACTTGGAAAATAACTATTTGCCTAAGCGTCAGTGTATTCAAAACGTATGCACATGGAAATACCGTGGCGCAGAATGCGGATATACTGGCGGGCCAGTAGCAAATAAGAACGATGTGATTACTTCTGTACCAGGCGAAGATGATTGCGGTAAGCGCGTATCTTCATGCAAGTTACGTTATCCAAATCAATCATTGCCATTTGGTGGATTCCCAGCGATTACTTTAATACGATGAAACATTTTGAGAAACTTCTAGGCGAAATTAACGCCCATGTGAATAGCTCGCCATCTAAAGAGATTTGCGGGCTTATTATTAGCGCAAAGCGCAAATATAGATATATTCCATGCAATAACATTGCAGATGGTGCAAATGAGTTCATTATTGATCCAATTGACTTTGCAAATGCAGAAGATGAAGGCACCATTGTCGCTGTAGTGCATTCTCACGTTAACATTAACCCTAACCCATCACAGGCAGATTTAATCTCAATAGAGCGCCACAAATTGCCTTTCCTGATAGTTAACTATCCGTTAAATACTTGGACATACACTGAGCCAACTGGATATAAAGCGCCATTGATTGGCAGGCCATTTGTTCATGGCATTACTGACTGCTATGCTTTGCTACTTGATTATTATAAACAAGAGTTGAAATTAGACATCATGGACTTTGATAGACAATCAGAGTGGTGGGCTAAAGGTGATAATTTATATCTTGAAAACTATGAAAAAGCTGGCTTTGTTAGAGTAGATGATTTGCAGAAACATGATATTATATTGATGCAGGTCGGGAGCCAAGTTCCTAATCACTGCGCTATTTATTTAGGCGATAACATCATTTTGCATCATGTAATGGGTAAGGCCTCTAGCCGTGACGTTTATGGTGGCTATTGGAAGAAAATAACTTCTCTTATTGTTAGACACAAATCATTATGCTGACTGTTAAATTATATGGGCATCTAGCCACACAATTTGGTGATACACATAAGATTAGCGCGAATACGCCTGCTGAGGTAATTCGTGCTTTTTGTGCTAATTATAAAGACTTTAAAAAATCCATTATTCAAGATGGCAAGGCTCTATACAAGATATTTGTTGGCAAAGAAAATCGCTCTGACTTAGAGCAAATACATCTTGGCGTATCAAAAGTAATTAAAATTGTGCCTGTCGTTGCAGGTGCAGGTGGTCTTGGCAAAGTAGTATTAGGTGCAGCTTTAGTGGTTGCATCATTCTATATGCCTCAGTTCATGTTCACGCAAGGTTTGTTTGCTTCAGTTAATTTTGCATCAGTTGCCAGCTCAATCGGTTGGTCTTTAGTATTAGGTGGCGTATCTCAAATGCTATTCTCTCCGCCAAAGATGAAAGTTAATGCTGGAGAAAGACCTGAGAATTTACCATCATATACATTTAGTGGAGCAGTTAATACAACTGGTCAAGGTAATCCAGTGCCTATCTGCTATGGTAGATTGCGCGTAGGTTCACAAGTTATTTCATCAGGCTTGAGTGTGGCTCAATTATGACAGATATTATTAAAGGTGCTGGTGGCGGTGGTGGAGGCGGCAAGGGAGGTGGTGGCGGTGGTTCATCTCGCGTTGCTCAAGAAGCACCAGATTCGCTACGCTCAATTCAATATGCTAACTTTATTGATCTTGTCAGTGAAGGTGAGATTGAAGGTTTAATCAATGATCTTAAATCTGTATATTTTGACGATACACCATTACAGAATGCAGATGGTTCTTATAACTTTACTGATGTAAAAATTATTGGTCGTACAGGCACACAAAATCAAACTTATATTGGTGGGTTTACTACTGCTGAAAATGAAATTGGTGTTGGTGTAGAAGTGACTAATGCAGCTTCTGTAACCCGTACCATTACAACGCCAAATATTGATTCAACTCGTGTCACCATATCAATTCCACAATTAACAAGTCAGAATATTTCTAATGGCGATATTAATGGCACAAGCGTTGAGATTGCTATTGATTTGCAAACTGATGGTGGTGGTTTTGTTACACAAGCAATTAGCAATTCATTTACTTCTAGTGGATTTGCTGTTGGATCAGTTTCTAAGAATACAGTTGCTTCGAGTGAGTTTAATTTATATGTGTTATGGAAACCACCATCAGCAGCAACAGGTCAAAAACAAAATTTCAATGTTGAATACAAATTACAAAGCTCTAGCACATGGCTAACTTATGGTTCATATACTGTTGATTCTAATGTTTTAGATACTACATCAAAAACTGGTTATGGCGTTTTTGGTATTCTTGGATATGGCACATTTACTGGAACCGTTGAGAAGAAAATAAATATTGCTTTAACAAATGGATTATATGATTTTAGAATTACTGCTGCGTCATATACTGGAACGCTTGTAATTTCAAATGGTGAGGTTGGAATACCATTATATTCTTCAACAATTTCTGGCAAAACAACTTCTAAATATCAACGATCATATCATTTAAGACTTCCCCCTGGAAATTCATGGGATATTCGCGTAAGAAGAATTACTGCTGATAGCACAACATCAGCATTGGTTAATAAAACATTTTGGGATAGTTATACTGAAATTATTGATGAGAAGTTCACTTATCCTAACTCAGCCATTGTTGCTGTTCAAATTGATTCTAAACAATTCAATCGTATTCCAACGCGTGGATATGACATCCGTGGCATTAAAGTTAAAGTTCCAAGCAACTATGATCCGTTAACTAGAGTTTACACTGGCACATGGGATGGAACATTTACTGTTAAATGGACAGACAATCCAGCTTGGATTTTTTATGATTTAGTCACCAATGAACGCTATGGTTTAGGTGAAATAATCTCTGAATCAATGATTGATAAGTGGGGCCTGTATGACATCGCTAAATACTGCGATGTGCTAGTAGATGATGGCTATGGTGGTCAAGAGCCTCGCTTTACTTGCAATATGTATTTGCAGACACGCGAACAGGCATTCCAAGTCATTATGAACTTGGCATCTGTGTTTAGATCAATGGCCTATTGGTCATCTGGCTCTATCTATGTATCTCAAGATTCACCAAAAGACGTATCACAGATTTTTAGTGCAGCCAATGTCATTGATGGCTCATTCAGCTACTCTGGTTCTAGTGGTAAGGTTCGTCATACTATTGCTTTGGTATCATGGAACGATCCTGCTGATGGATATAGATCAAAAGTTGAATATGTAGCAGATGATGATGGTATTGCGCGTTATGGCGTTGTACAGGCTGATTTAACAGCAATTGGCTGTACATCTCGTGGTCAGGCAGCAAGACTAGGCAAATGGCTAATTTATAGCGAATTGAATGAGATTGAAACCATTTCTTTCAGAGCAGGTCTTGATTCTGTTTTCATTCAAGCTGGCGATATTATTGAAACGAATGATGTCATTCGCGCAGGTAAGCGTTATGGTGGTCGTATTGATGCTGCAACAACAACATCTATTACATTAGATGCAAGTATTGTATTTGAAAGCGGAAAACAATATGAGCTTTCATGCAAATTGCCTGATGGCACAATTGAAACTAAACCTGTTACTAATGCTCCTGGAACTACAAATGTAGTAACACTTGCAACGGCATTAACCACTACGCCTGAGAAATATTCAATGTGGTTGTTATCAGCAAGCGATTTAGTGCCTGAACAATGGCGTGTTGTGTCTGTTGCTGAAAATGATAAAAATGAAGTTGAAATCACAGCATTATCTTATCGAGCTGATAAATATGATGCTGTTGAGAAGAACTTGGTATTGCAACCGCTTCCAGTATCAATTATGGATATTACTAATCCAGCTGCGCCAACCAACTTTAAAGTAACTGAAACACTTTATTCAGCTGGTCTTGGTGTTGTTGGTGTTAAGGCAACTGTAAGCTGGGATTCTGATCCATTAGTCAATGAATATTTGTTAACTTATAAATCAGCAACAACAAACTTACAATCTGTTCAAACATCGAATAATAGCGTTGAAATTTATCCTATTACTGAAGGTCGCTATACATTTAGCATTGTTGCGTTGAATAGCATAGCTAGATCAACCACAACATCAATTACTGTTGATATTCTTGGTAAAACATTACCACCAAGCAATGTAAGCAATTTTGCTATCACTAACTTGGGTTCTGTTGGCTTATTTACTTGGGATGCTGCAACTGATTTGGATGTTTCAGTTGGCGGTAAAGTTAAGTTTAGATACTCACCAAATCCATTGGCATCATGGGAAACATCTAGCGATTTGCCTAATGAGGCAGCTGGTAATGCAACATCTATTACATTGCCGCTAAAATCAGGCGTTTATTTTGCTAAATTCATGGATTCTAGTGGAAACTATTCAACCACAGCGACTGCTATCTCAACAGACGCATATAATCTACTCAAAATCAATTTTATTGAGAACATCATAGCTCAACCATCATGGACAGGCACAAAGACGAATACGCAGGTTTATTCAGAGTTTGGCGATACTGGTCTTGTATTATCTAGCTATGATTTGTGGGATAGCTCAGATTTGATTGATAGTGATGAATTAGTAGATTTTGGCGGTGGTTCTGCATCAAGTGGCATTTATAGTATGGGTTACTTAGATTTAGGCTCTGTACAGACTTCTCGCGTTTCATCTTTAATTGAGGCTTATGGCGTAGATACTCAGAACTTATGGGATAGTGATGAGTTAATGGATTCTACTGAATTAGTAGATAATGCAACATCACTCACATCTAAAGCTGTAATGTGGTATCGTACTACAAATGACGATCCTTCTGGCACTCCAACATGGTCTGATTGGAATATTTGTACTTTAGCGGATATAAATTGTCGCGCATTGGATTTTGAGTTAAGATTGTCATCATCAGAGCTTTATCATAATATTTTGGTGACACAGGCAGAAGTGTCGATTGATATGCCTGATCGTGTAGAATCAGGCGATAATTTGGTTTCAGGCACAACAGATTATGCTGTTACTTATGCCAAACCATTTATGGTCAATCCAGCAATCGGAATTAGTATTGAAAATATGAATACAGGGGATTATTATTCTATTGTTTCAAAGACAAATAC
>JACCDQ012215707.1_pt1 | contig 10451 bp, 13 predicted proteins | sample 7446031 | NCBI WGS metagenome assembly JACCDQ01 (sample SAMN15323442, study PRJNA562643) | freshwater metagenome | isolation source: river surface water | place: USA:Blue River Watershed | collected 2017-08-17
CCGCGTTGTTCGAGAGTTGCAACCACATGCTTGTTATGAACAATCTCTTTGCGGACATAGAGAGGAGCGCCGTAGAGCTCGAGCGCCTTTTCCACGGTGACGATTGCACGGTCAACGCCTGCGCAATAACCACGCGGCGCAGCGATCAAAACTCTCTTAGCCATGGGTGGAGTCTATTAGCCTTGCCCCATGTTCGAAACTTCAAGTGAATCCCCTGCGCCAGTGCGCGTGGTCACTGAAGCAATCAAAGATTATGTAGACCGCCTCGGCCCTATTTGGATTGAGGGCGAGATCGCTGAACTCAATGAACGCAGCGGAATGATGGCCTTTATGCGCCTTCGAGATACCAGCGCAGATATGAGCCTTTCAGTCATGTGCCATAAATCAGTTATCGCCGCAGTAAAGCCACTGCCAGCCAATGCTCGCGTAGTGATTTACGCAAAGCCAAGTTGGTATACAAAATCAGGAACGCTTTCGATGTCAGCCCGCGAGATTCGCCAAGTCGGTGTCGGTGAATTACTTGCACGGCTTGAAGCGCTGAAATCATTATTGGCCGAAGAAGGTCTCTTCTCGCTCGATCGCAAGGTTGCTTTGCCTGTACTTCCTCGCAAAGTTGGTTTGATCTGCGGGCGAAACACTGATGCCGAGAAAGACGTTGTTGAAAATGCTCGGCGTCGCTGGCCGGCAGTCGAATTTGAAATTCGCGAAGTAACTGTTCAAGGAGCGGCCGCTGTTGTTGAAGTATCTGCAGCTCTTCGCGAACTCGAGGCTGATAGCGAAGTTGATGTCATCATCATTACTCGCGGCGGTGGTTCTTTTGAAGACCTGCTGCCATTTAGTGATGAATCGTTGGTGCGATTAGCAGCTGAGTGTGAAACTCCAATTGTCAGCGCAATTGGCCATGAGAAAGATTCGCCACTTCTCGACCTTGTCGCCGACTATCGCGCTTCAACACCTACCGATGCAGCAAAGCGAGTGGTGCCTGATATCGCCGAAGAGATTGCCAATATTCAGAAGCTTCGCGATCGCGCACTCCGTTCGCTTTCTGCACAAATTGAATACGAGCAGAACTTCATCACCCAATTGCGCTCACGTCCTGTGATGAAAGATCCTGGTGCCTTTCTGACAATCTTGAGCGAAGAGCTCCACGACCTTCGCCAACGTTCCACGCGAAGTTTTACCGCAACCATCGATGCTGAGCGCAAAGAGCTCAAGGCGATCACTGCCCATCTCCGTTCATTGTCACCACAATCAACTCTCGATCGCGGATACTCAGTCGTCCGCAATGCCAAGGGCGATGTCATTCGAGACCCGAAGCAGCTGAAAACCGGTGATGTTCTGGCTATTAAGGTGGCAAAGGGCGAGACCAGCGCCACAGTTAATTAGTTGCCCCCGCGGAGTAGATTTGGCTCATGGCCGATAAGAAGCTCTCCTATGAAGCAGCCCGTGATGAACTCGCTGAAATCGTTGAATCCCTTGAAGATGGAAGTGCCTCACTTGAAGAGTCACTTAAGCTCTGGGAGCGCGGTGAAGAGCTCGCCAAGATCTGCCAAGAGTGGCTCGATGGTGCAAAAGAGAAGCTCGCTTCAGTGAAAAAGGAGAGCAAGTAAATGTCTCCAACATTTTCATATTCAGATTTACTGCCACTCGGCGAAGACACAACTCACTATCGATTGGTCAGCAAAGAAGGCGTCTCTGTCGTCAAGCTTGGAGATAAAGAATTTCTCCAGGTAGAGCCAGAGGTAATTGCAAAGCTGACTGAAGAAGCAATTCACGATATCAATCACTACCTACGCCCGGATCACTTGCAGCAGCTGTCAAATATCCTGAAAGATCCAGAAGCTTCGGCAAACGATCGTTTTGTTGCTCTCGATCTATTGAAGAATGCCAATATTGCAGCTGGTGGAGTTCTACCGATGTGCCAGGACACCGGCACCGCTCTCATCATGGGCAAGAAGGGTCAATACGTTTTGACGACTTCTAAGGATGAAGTCGCAGTCGCGCAAGGCGTTTACGATGCCTATACAAAACTCAACCTTCGCTACTCACAGATGGCGCCTGTCACAACCTGGGAAGAGAAGAACACCGGCAACAACTTGCCAGCACAGATTGAGATTTACGCAGATAGCGATCACCAGGATGAGTACAACTTCTTATTCATCGCAAAGGGTGGCGGAAGCGCTAACAAGTCATACCTCTACCAAGAGACAAAGGCTGTGCTCAATCCTGCATCATTTATCAATTGGCTCGATGACAAGTTGCGTTCACTAGGAACAGCTGCGTGCCCTCCCTATCACCTTGCAATTGTCATCGGCGGAACAAGTGCCGAGCACTGCGTTAAGACATCAAAGCTTGCCTCGACTCATTACCTCGATAGCTTGCCTACCTCAGGCGATGCTGCAACTGGCCACGGCTTCCGCGATCTTGATCTTGAGAAACAGGTTCTAGAGCTCACTCGGACACTTGGAATTGGCGCTCAGTTTGGTGGAAAGTACTTCTGCCACGATGTGCGCGTTGTTCGCCTTCCACGCCACGGAGCATCACTTCCTATTGCAATTGCAGTCTCATGTTCTGCAGACCGCCAGGCAAAGGCGAAGATCACCAAAGACGGAATTTTCCTCGAACAGCTCGAGACCGACCCAGTGCATTACATGCCCGAGACAACCGATACTCATCTCGATGAGAATGTAGTGAAGATCGATCTCAACCAGCCAATGGATGCAATCCGCGCTGAGCTTTCGAAATACCCGGTCAAGACTCGCGTCTCATTGACCGGCACCATCGTTGTGGCTCGCGATATCGCACATGCTCGTATCAAGGCGATGTTGGATGAAGGCAAGCCAATGCCTGATTACATGAAGAACCACGCCGTGTATTACGCAGGTCCCGCAAAGACTCCAGCCGGCTACGCATCGGGGTCATTCGGCCCAACAACTGCCGGCCGCATGGATTCTTATGTTGATTACTTCCAAGCACACGGTGGATCTCACGTCATGCTTGCAAAGGGCAATCGCTCTAAGGCCGTCACCGATGCCTGCGCAAAGCACGGCGGCTTCTACCTCGGATCCATCGGCGGACCAGCAGCTCGTCTTGCTCAAGATTGCATTAAGAAAGTTGAAGTCCTGGATTTTGAAGACTTGGGAATGGAAGCTGTCTGGAAGATCGACGTTGTGGACTTCCCTGCCTTTATCGTTGTTGACGACAAAGGCAACGACTTCTTCGCCGAGACCATGCGCCCATTAACTATTGGCAAAAAGCCCAACTAGCCCGACAATTAAATTGAAATTAAGGCGAATTTAAGAAGTTCTCGGCTACGACCGCACCACGGCACATTGTCGGCAATTCGCCGAATTTCAATTTATTGAGGGTTAGTGGTTTTTAGTAATAGTGCGAGCGCTTGAACTTTGCCCAAGCCTTGCAAGGGGTGTCATAACGAAGATCGATGTAGCGAAGTCCCCAGCGAATCTGTGTGACAGGGTTGGTGCGCCAGTCGGTAGAGACGATCTCCATCTTTGATGCTGGCAGCGCCTGAGCAATTCCATGTGCGCCCGAACGATAGTTATGCGCCTTGTAGTTCCAGTGGCTCTCTTTAGTCCAGAGTCGGTTGAGGCAGCTGTACTGATCTGCGCCCCATGAGTACTCATTCTGCATAATGACTCGAGCGACGTACTTTGCGCCGGCGGCCTTACGTGCGAGCTCTACCTGGCGAGCCATCGCTGCGACCTTTGCCATCTCAGAGATGGGGGCTGCGACGGTCTGCCCGAGATCAACATCCTTGGAGATCGTCAGGCTAGCTGACGGACCTTCAGGAAGGTTGAGGCGGGTGGTCGTTGGGAAGTCCAAACCTTGAGCCGTTGGCTGGGCGATTGAGATAATCAGGGTTGCGGCGATGAGGGACCAGATAGCCCGCTTCTTTGTAGCGATAGTTGAAACTGACATCGGTGTAACTCACCCCCGTTCTTTCGATCTCGTAACGCGCCTTGAGTGGCTCGTGCTGGGCTAAAGAGTTCCAATCAGAGGGCGTTGTCGCAAATTTTTCTACGCGTGAGTCGCAAATTCCCAGAAATCGTGAGGATTGGGGATAAGTAAAAGCCCTGGTCAGATAGGGCAAAGTCCTAAATGTCCGAATTGTGACTGTGAGATTTAAGAGAGGTCGATTTCCTAGACGCTCAGTTCAAATGAAGGCTCTGGTTTATGCGCCGAGGCGGCGGTGGCGGTGCGAGTAATCGCGGAGAGCTCGAAGGAAATCAACGCGACGGAAATCTGGCCAGTAGGCCTCACAGAAGTAGAACTCGGAGAGCGCTGATTGCCAGAGCAGGAATCCACCGAGGCGCTGCTCCCCCGATGTGCGAATCAAAAGGTCGGGGTCGGGCTGGCCGGCCGTGTAGAGATGGCGGGCAATTGCATCGGCATCGAGATCGGCCATCGCTTCCTTCAGAGTGCGACCCGCCTCTGCCTCTGCGCTGAGGAAACCTTTGACGGCATCAACGATTTCGCGTCGGCCACCGTAGCCAATTGCAACATTGACCTGGAGCTTGGAGTTCGGACAACCAGGAAGGTTGGCAAGTTTCGTCGCAAGTTCTTCAGGCAGAACGTCGAGAGCGCCGACAGCCTTGATGCTCCAACGATTTCGGGCAGAAAGGTCATCGACGATTTCACTGATGACATCGATCAGTGTCTTCACCTCTTCCGGGGTGCGTTTGAAATTATCGGTCGAGAGCATCCATAGGGTGACTACCTCAACCTGGGTCTCTTCACACCAACCCAATAAATCTGCAATCTTCTCGGCACCGCGCTTATGGCCAAAAGGATCTGCGGCGTCGGGGTTCTGTTTCGCCCAGCGGCGGTTGCCATCAAGGGTCACGCCGATATGGCGAGGGGTCCTTGTGAAGTCGAGATCTTTAACTATCCGCCACTCGTAAAAAGGGTAGATCAGGGATTTGATTCGACTACGAATACTTTTTAACAATTTTCCGCTCTGCGACAAATGAGGCCACCGGAATCGTGCCAGCTGCAATCAGGGCAGTGATGAGGCCGAATGACATTCGCTTCTGGACCGCCAATTGAAGGACGGTGAGGATGTAGACGATATAGAAATACCCGTGGGCGATCGGGATAAAGATGAATGGATTCTCTTTATCGAAGGCATCGAAGGCGTACTTGGCGATCATGTAGACCACAAGAAGGAGAAGGTTGACGCCACAGATGATTGCCATTGTGCGGAAGCGGTTCAGAGGGGTTTTCATAGGTGCAACTCTAACTCGCGACGCCGGCCTCGTCACGACGCTTGTAGAACGGCGCCCAGAGAACGAGGGCAGCCATAAACCACCAGATAACTACATAAGAGATGTGTTGCCAGTAATAACCAGGAATGTCGCCCTTGGGAAGAGCAAGCTGGAGTCGGGTGCGGTTGATTGCGCCGTCACGAACAGACTCAGAAGTGGCAGATACAAAACCGTCGTAGAGCTGGAAATCTGAGGTCGATGTCAGAAGACTGCTATCGATTCTAGAAATTTGAGATGCAGTATTGGCTGCGCGATCTTCATATTGGCTCGGGTAGATGGTTCCGGTGATCTCAACCATGTTGGCCATCACTATCGATGGTTGTGTAAATCGGTCGCTCCATAAGCCTCGCACAACCAAGATTGCAGAGTTGGTATCTACCTGTGCAAGAGCCACTTCCCAATCAGCCACAGTGCCATCCGATGAAATCTGGTTTGGGGCTTTATACGTTGCTACGTAGTGAGCTTTGAGAGCAACACTCTTTCCAAAGGCTGAAACTGGAAGTGAACCTTCTGCTGAAGTGAGGTCTGCGAGGTTATAAATTCTCTGGTCTTGAACTGGCTTGGCATTCTGTGACGCCGATAATTCGCGAGCTCTATCTAACTGCCATAACCCAAGGCTAAAGAAAATTGCGGCAAGTGCGAGAACTGCAAGAGCCGTCGCAAACTTCTTAATTGTTATCGACATCCTCGCTCTTAATCATGCGGGTGTAGCGCTTATAGAAGCTGCGCAATAAAAATGCCGTCGCGCTCACGAGAACAATCATGGTCAGTGAACCAGCAACACCCATGTCGACATCTTTATTCATGAGACGATTCTCCCATGTCGGGTGCTAACTTCCAAGGTGAGTCTGAAGGCCGCGATGCCTTTGACTTCAATGATCGCTATGGAGTTCGTCCACAGCGTGCATGGATCCCATATGCACTCAGCTTTGCGATTATTGGTGGCGCTTGGTTGATTTGGGCAGGGATGCATCAAGCTGAACCGCCTATTAGTTATGCGCTTGTTGCATTTAACAACGACGATCCCCGCAATACTGAAATCCGCTACACGATCAATCGTCGCGATCCATCCAAAACTGCGATGTGCACAATCGCTGCTCGCGATATCGACAAGGTCATCGTGGGTCAAATCGATGACCGAATTCCGGCGGCTACCGGAGCCATCGAGAGAACTGTGACCATTCCTTCTCGCGCAGACGCGGTCAATGCAGGCGTAATCGCCTGCTATCTCGACTAGTACTACCTCTAGCCCTTACTAGTATCCTTCTCCGCTATGAGCTCACAACAGACTTGGTTAACTCAGGAAGCAGCAGACCGCCTCGCTGCAGAACTCGCCCACCTCGAAGGTGAAGGCCGTAAAGAAGTCACTGCAAAGATTGAAGCTGCACGTGCCGAAGGTGACCTCAAAGAGAATGGCGGCTACCACGCAGCTCGTGACGAGCAGGGAAAGATGGAAGCTCGCATCCGTCAGTTAAAGCAGATGCTTGAAAATGCCCATATCGGAACGCCGCCAGCAAGTGCTGATGGAAAGGTCGGAGCCGGAATGGTTGTCACTGCACTTATCGCAGGAGATGAGACCAAGTTCCTCCTCGGTTCACGTGAGATTGCATCTGGTGACATCGATGTCTATTCAGAGAAGTCACCACTAGGTGCTGCAGTTCTTGGCGCTGAAATTGGTTCAACTGTTTCTTACACCGCACCTAATGGTCGTGAGATTAAGGTTGAAATCAAAGCTGCCGAGTTCTTCGCCTAAATTAATTAGTTGACAGAATTGCGGTAACGACGAAGGCTCAACGGTACGAAAATCACCATAATCACAACGATATAGAAGAGTGATGTTGTGAGTGGATGCTCGCTAGGAAATGATCCAGCGGTAGCGCCAAACTGATTTTCCAAACCAAAGAGCTGACGGCAGGCAGCCACCATCGTTGAAACTGGATTCCACTCTGCAAAGTACTGCAGAGCACGTGGCATTCCAGTAGTCGGTGCGAAAGCGTTTGATAAGAAAGTCAGTGGGAAAGTCACGATAAAGCTGACATTTTGCACAACGCGAGCATCTGATGCTGACAAACCAACGAGTGCACCCACCCAAGAGAGCGCATAACCAAAGAGAAGGAGGAACAAGAATCCAAGTGCGACGTTTCCTGCGCCACCACTTGGTCGCCATCCAACTGCATAGCCTGCGATTCCCATGACTGCGAGAACAACGATATTGAGAAGTGAATCACCCAATGTTCGACCAACCACTAGTGCTGATTGCGAAATCGGAAGAGATCTAAAGCGATCAATTAGACCCTTCTTCATATCTTCTGCCAGACCAGATGCAGTTCCTGCAAGAGTAAATGCAACAGTCTGCACAAAGATTCCAGGCATTAATAGCTGTACATATCCACCAGGTTGACCTGTATTGATTGAGCCGCCAAAGACGTAACGGAAGAGAAGCACAAACATCACCGGTTGAATGGTGGAGAAAATTAATACCTCAGGAACGCGAGTTAATAGTCGCAGCTGGCGCTGCGTAATGATTGCGGTATCTCTAATGGCGCTCACTGAGCAACCTCCTGTGTTTCTGCTGCATGCCCTGTAAGTGAGAGGAATACATCATCCAATGATGGGCGCTTCAATCCGATATCGAGTGCGTGGATCTTCGCCTCATCGAGTGACTTCAAGACTTCAAAGAGTGCCTGAGAACCTGTCGATACTGGAGCAGAAATTTGGCGAAGACCTTCGTCGAGCGCCGGGGTGATTCCACTGACCCGGGCAACAATCTCCATTGTTGCCGCCACATTCTCGTTTTCAACAATAATCTCAAGTCTCTCGCCACCGACCTGCTTCTTGAGTTGATCAGAAGTTCCGCGAGCAATTACCTTGCCTGTATCAATCACTGCGATTTCATCGGCTAGCTGATCAGCTTCCTCGAGATATTGAGTCGTGAGAAGAAGGGTCACTCCATCTTTTACTAGCTCTTCAATAACGCCCCACATATCTTGGCGACCACGTGGATCAAGGCCAGTTGTAGGTTCATCGAGGAAGAGAACCTTTGGCTTCACAATCAGCGAGGCGGCTAAGTCGAGTCTGCGTCGCATACCACCTGAATAAGTTTTAATCGGGCGCTTCGCGGCCTCTGTTAATCCAAAGCGCTCCAGTAGCTCGTGGGCGCGAACAACTGCTTGCTTCTTTCCCAAGTGATAGAGCTCGCCAAACATGACGAGGTTGTCATACCCCGTGAGAATTTCATCAACTGCTGCATATTGACCTGAAAGGCCAATTACTTCGCGAACTTTCTCAGGATTCTTTATGACATCGATGCCTGCAACCGTTGCTCGACCTGAATCAGGACGCAGCAGAGTTGAGAGGATGCGCACAGTTGTTGTCTTCCCTGCACCATTTGGTCCAAGAATTCCAAGAACAGTACCTTCATTGACATCAAGATTGAGGCCATCAAGCGCACGTACTGTGCCCTTGTCATAGGTCCTCACTAGTTCTTCGGCGATTATGGATTTCACGGAGTAAACTTACTCCTCTATGAATACATCTCCGAATACCAATGCATCTGGCAAAGAACACTCGCACCGCGAGATCATGATTATTCTCGGTGGATTGATGACCGGCTTGCTGCTTGCAGCGCTAGATCAGACCATCGTCTCAACCGCTCTCAAGAGCATCGTCGAAGATTTCAACGGCCTCGACCATTACACATGGGTCGTTACGGCTTATCTTTTAACATCAACTGCTTCGACACCTCTCTACGGAAAGATCTCTGATCTCTACGGTCGTCGTCCGGTCTTCCAATTCGCAATCGTGACCTTCCTGATTGGTTCATTCCTTGCAGGTGCATCGCAGAACATGGGCCAGCTCATTGCCACCCGTGCTATTCAAGGTCTCGGTGCTGGCGGACTTATGGCGCTGACATTCGTGATTATCGGCGACATCGTGCCGCCACGTGAGCGCGGTCGTTACCAGGGATACTTCGGTGCAGTGTGGGGTCTCTCATCTGTCGCAGGTCCGCTGCTTGGTGGATTCTTCTCAGATCACGCAACAATTCTTGGAGTTACAGGATGGCGTTGGATCTTCTACATCAACCTTCCATTTGGTATTGCAGCTCTCGCAATTACATCAGCAGTACTTCACATCCCTAAGATCAAGCGCGAGCACAGCATCGATTACCTCGGCGCACTTCTCTTGGTCGTTTCAGTAACACTGACACTTCTCGCAGCAGCTGTATATGGCCCACAGAATGGTTGGGGAGATTCACGCACAATCATCTACTTGGTAATTGGTCTTCTCCTTGCAGTCGTATTTGTCTGGTGGGAAGGTCGCGCTAAGGAACCAATCATTCCGCTCGGACTTTTCAAGAACCATACATTCACATTGACTTCCATTCTTGGAGCAATCATCGGCGCAGGAATGTTCGGCGCAATCGTGATGTTGCCTCTTTATATGCAGGTCGTGAAGGGTTATTCAGCAACAGATGCCGGTCTCAAGTTGATTCCATTGATGCTGGGAATTGTTTCAACATCAATCTTGAGCGGTAAGTTGATTACCAAGAACGGCAAGTACAAGCGCTTCCCAATCATGGGTACTGCGATCATGACTTTGGGAATCCTTGCGATGTACACACTTCAGATTGATACTCCTTATTGGCAGCTCTCAATCTATGCAATTATGGTAGGCGCAGGTCTTGGTCTCTCTATGCAGACGATAGTTATAGCCCTTCAAAACTCAGTTGAATTCAAGGATATGGGCGTAGCAACAAGCTCGAATACATTCTTCCGTTCACTTGGTTCAGTCTTCGGAACTGCACTTTTCGGTGCGATTCTTACTAATCGCCTTAGCCACTATCTCGCAGGAAACTTCGCAGAACTTGCAGCTAAGAACCCAGCTGCAGCTGCTGCAGTGGATCCGGCGAAGATGGAAGCTATCCAGAACAACACATCTCTTATTAAGACTCTTCCTGCACAGGTGCAGACAGCAGTCTTAGATGCATTCGTTCACTCGTTCCACATTGTCTTCCTCGTTGCAGCACCAGTTGTTGCAGTGGGATTCTTTGTGGCGCTCTTCTTGCGCGAGACACCTCTTCGCACAACTGAAGATTATGCAGCTGCACGTAATGAAGCAGCTGGCGAGGCGCTCGGATAATTTTTACCTCACTTAAAGCCAGGAACC
>JACCDQ011905231.1_pt1 | contig 10450 bp, 8 predicted proteins | sample 7446031 | NCBI WGS metagenome assembly JACCDQ01 (sample SAMN15323442, study PRJNA562643) | freshwater metagenome | isolation source: river surface water | place: USA:Blue River Watershed | collected 2017-08-17
CCTTAACGCCATGTTCGTCGACACCACTGCGCTGCGCGAGCAGGTGATCGACGATGTCATCCTGTCGGCCTTCGGGTCGGCGGGACAGCGCTGTTCGGCGTTACGTATGCTGTTCCTGCCCGAAGAGAGCGCCGACGCGATCATCGCGGGGCTGGTCGGCGCGCTCGACGCGCTGGTGGTTGGCGACCCTGCCTGTCCCGAAACCGATGTCGGACCGGTCATCGACGCCGAAGCCAGGGCCGCGCTCGACGCGCATGTCATGCGGCTCGAACGCGAGGCGCGGATCGTGGCGTGTCATCCGGGAACGGGCGCGAATGGTCATTATTTCGGGCCGGTCATCGCCGAGGTCCCGGCGCCTGATTTTCTCGAGCGCGAAGTGTTTGGGCCGATCCTTCATGTCTGCCGTTACCGACCCGACGAGCTGCCGGGCCATGCGGCGCGGCTGGCGGCGCGGGGCTATGGCCTGACTCTTGGCGTCCACAGCCGGATCGAGGGTTTTGCGCGCGAGGTGCAGCGGCTGGTCCCGGCGGGCAATATCTACGTCAACCGGTCGATGATTGGTGCGGTGGTCGGTGTCCAACCCTTTGGCGGCGTTGGCTTGTCGGGGACGGGGCCCAAGGCCGGCGGGCCGCACGCCCTCCTGCGTTTCGCCAATGAGCGTGCGGTGTCGGTCAATATCATGGCGCAGGGCGGAGACCCGCGGCTTCTTCAGCTCTGATCGGCGGTCAGTCCCACGGCGCCTTGGGCAGGTAGATGCCCTGCAGGTGCGCGATGAAGGCCTGCACCTTGGCTGGAACGATCGCGCTGCGCGGGTGGACGGCGAAGACGCCGACGGCAGTCGACCCCTCATGGTCGGGAAGGATGCGCACGATGCGCCCGGCGGCAAGGTCGCTGCTGATATCCCACAGCGAGCGCAGCGCGATGCCGGCACCGGTGATGGCGAGTTCTCGCACGACCTCGCTCGAATTGGTCTGGACATGACTGGTGCCGTGGATCGTCACCGGGCCCTCGGGGCCTTCGAGCCGCCACGGCAATTGCCCGGTTGCCGCAAGCAAAGCGTGACCGCGCAAGGCCTCGATCGTTGAGGGCGTGCCGTGCCGCGCCAGATAATCGGGCGCGGCGCAAAGGATGCGGCGGCTGGTCCCCAGTCGCGCGCCGCCAAGTCCCGGGCCGATTTCGGAACTGATCCGGATGGCGAGGTCGATCTTCTCGGCGGACAGGTCACGATAGCCATCGGACAGGTCGAGCGTCAGCCTGATCTCGGGATAGGCGGCGAGAAAGCTTTGTATGTGGGGCGCGACATGCAGCCGCCCGAACGAGGTGGGCGCGGTGACGCAGAGTGCGCCGCCGATCCGGTCGCGCTGGCCCGAGGCCCGGGCTTCGGCCGCGTCGAGCGCGACAAGCAGCGGCGCGATCTCGCCATGAAAGGCCTGCCCGGCATCGGTCAGCGACATGTGCCGGGTTGTGCGGTGGACAAGCTGGATGCCGAGCCGCTGCTCGAGACGTGCGAGCCGTTTCGAGACCATTGCCGGCGACAGGCCGAGTTCGCGCCCGGCCGCCGAGAGGCTGCCGGCCTCGACGATGGCGATGAAGACGGCATAATCGGGATCGATCATTTTTTCTTTCTGGGAAAATCTGATTTGAAGACTGTTCGTCTACTGCAAAGATCACGAATCATCTAGGACAAGCAAACGCCGCACCAACCAGCAGAGGGACCAGCATGTCGGAGATGATCGAGAAGAAGGGCCTTCAGGTCGCGCAGTCGCTGGCGAATTTTGTCGAGGCGCAGGCGCTGCCGGGAACGGGCGTGTCGCCTGATGCCTTCTGGGCGGGTTGCGCCGATATCTTCGCGCGCCTGGTCCCGGAGAACCGGGCGCTGCTTGCGCGCCGCGACGCGTTGCAGGCCGAGATCGACGCATGGCATGTCGCGCATCGCGGCGGTCCGATTGACGCCGACGCCTATCAGCAGTTCCTGCGCGAGATCGGCTATCTCGTCCCCGAGCCTGCGCCCTTCACCATCGGTACAACCAATGTCGATGACGAGGTGGCCCGCATGGCGGGGCCGCAGCTCGTTGTCCCGGTGCTCAACGACCGCTTTGCGCTCAACGCCGCCAACGCACGCTGGGGCAGCCTTTACGACGCACTTTACGGCACCGACGCCCTGCCCGGCAGCGCGCGGCCGGGGGGATATGACCCCGCGCGCGGCGCGCAGGTGATTGCACGGGCGCGCGCCTTTCTTGACGATGCGGTCCCCGGCTGGGCCGAGGCGGTCGCGGGTGGCGCGCATCCCGCGCTGGTTGGCCGCAAGACGGGCGGGCTGCTGTTCCGTCACAACGGGCTGCACATCGAGCTGTTGATCGACCCGACGCATCCGATCGGGCGCGCCGACCCGCTGGGCATCGCCGACGTCATTCTCGAAGCCGCGCTGACGACGATCGTCGACCTCGAGGATTCCGTCGCGGCGGTCGACGCCGAGGACAAGGTCGCCGCCTATGCCAACTGGCTGGGATTGATGAAGGGCGACCTCGAGGCCCGCTTCGACAAGGGGGGGCAGAGCCTGATCCGCGCGCTCGAACCCGACCGCGAATGGACCGCGCCCGACGGGGCGGGCTTCGCCTTGCCGGGGCGCAGCCTGTTATTCGTGCGCAATGTCGGCCATCTGATGACGACGCCGGCGCTGCGCCTGTCGGACGGCGGCGAGGCGCCCGAGGGCATTCTCGACGCGATCGTCACCTCGCTGATCGGGATGCATGACCTGCGCCGCACCGGCCGCCACATCAACAGCCGGGCGGGCAGCATCTATATCGTCAAACCAAAGATGCACGGCCCCGACGAAGCCGGTTTCACCAACCGCCTGTTCGACGCGGTCGAGGACATGCTCGGGCTGGCGCGGCACACCATCAAGGTCGGCGTGATGGACGAGGAGCGTCGCACCTCGGCCAACCTCGCCGCCTGCATCCACGCGGTGCGGGACCGGATCGTCTTCATCAACACCGGCTTCCTCGACCGCACCGGTGACGAGATCCACAGCTCGATGCAGGCCGGGCCCATGATCCGCAAGGGCGTGATGAAGGAAAGTGCGTGGATCAAGGCTTATGAGGCGCGCAACGTCCAGATCGGGCTCGCCTGCGGCCTGTCGGGACGCGCCCAGATCGGCAAGGGGATGTGGGCCATGCCCGATCGCATGGCCGACATGGTCGCGCAGAAGGTGGGCCATCCCATGTCGGGCGCCAACACCGCCTGGGTGCCGAGCCCGACTGCGGCGACGCTGCACGCGCTCCATTATCACGACGTCGATGTCTTCGCGCGCCAGCGCGAACTGGCGGAGCAGCCCGTACCGCCGCTCGACGCGCTGCTGACCATTCCTCTGGCCGACGGGATCAACTGGTCGGCTGACGAGATCCGCGCCGAGCTCGACACCAATGCGCAGGGCATTCTCGGTTATGTCGTGCGCTGGATCGATCAGGGGATCGGCTGCTCGAAGGTGCCCGACCTCGATGATGTCGGCCTGATGGAAGACCGCGCCACGCTGCGCATCAGCTCGCAGCACATGGCCAACTGGCTGCTGCACGGCGTGTGCAGCGCCGACGAGGTCGACGCCGCGTTGCGGCGCATGGCGGCCAAGGTCGACGCACAGAATGCCGGCGACCCGCTTTATCATTCGATGGCGTCCGATCCCGCGGCAAGCCTTGCCTTTCAGGCGGCACGGGCGCTGGTGTTCGAGGGCGTGGCCCAGCCGAGCGGCTATACCGAGCCGTTGCTGCATGCCTATCGCGCGCGCGCCAAGGCCTGACAGCGGGACGAGAGGGCGACTGCCAGAATCTGCCTCCGATTTCCGGGGGCGCGCGATATGGGGTCAGTCGAGGGCGAGCAGCTGCTTGCCCCGATTTGCCCCGACGAACAGGCGCTGCAATGTTGCAGGGGCGTTTTCGAACCCGTGCTGCACATCTTCCTGCCAGCTTAGCCGCCCTGCGTCGATCAGCGCGCGCAGCCGGTTGCGGATCGCGGGGAACTCGTCGGCCCAGTCGAGGACGATGAAGCCTTCCATGCGGGCGCGGCGGAAGACGAGGTTGAAATAGTTGGACGGGCCGGCTGGAAGGCCGCCCGTTTCGTACCGGCTGATCCCCCCGCACACCACGACCCGTGCGCCGGTCGCGATGCGTCCCAGCATGTCGTCGAGGATCGGACCGCCAACATTGTCATAGACGATGTCAGCCCCGCGCGGGGCGGCGGCCTTGAGCTGGTCGCGCACATTGCCCGCCTTGTAGTCGATGGCGTGGTCATAGCCGGCCACCTCGGTGAGCCATGCGCATTTCTCGGCGCCGCCCGCGATGCCGATGACGGTGCAGCCCGCGATCTTGGCGAGTTGTCCCACGACCGATCCGGTCGCGCCGGCAGCCCCCGACACGATCACGGTGTCGCCCGCCACCGGCTTGCCCACCTTGAACAGGCCGCACCATGCGGTCATTCCCGTCAGGCCAAGGATCGACAGCATCGCCCCGGGCGCCACGCCTTCGGGGACGACATCGAGCCCCTGACCGTCGTGCAGCAGATATTCGGTCCAGCCGGTCAGGCCCGAGAGCAGGGTACCGACCGGGTGGAGGCCGCCATTGCTTGCCACCACCTCGGTAATCGCGGTCCCGCGCATCACGTCGCCGATCGCCATCGGGGCGACATAGTCGCTGACATTTTCCATCCAGCCCTTCTGCGCGGGGTCGAAACCGAGCCAGCGGGTGCGCAGCAGCATCTGCCCCGGGGCAGGATCGGGCAGCGTGACTGTCACAAGGCGAAGGTCGCCATCTTCGAGCGGGCGGCCGCGGGGGTGGTCGTTAAGCAGCCATTGGCGGGTCTTCATGGGTGAGCCTCGGACGATCGGAAGGAATAAAATGGCAAGCCGGAGATGCCGATAACGAAGAATTATCGACCATTCCGGATCATTTTCCAGCCCGGCGCATGCTTGAACCAGGTGCCACGAGCGTGGCATGTGGCCAAAATGACGCACCTCTGACAAGTGGCAGTCCTAGGGAAGTCCGCTCGCATAATATCTTGATGGGGCAACGCATCCCAATTCAAACCGGGAGCGTCTTAAAAGGGGAGGTATGTTATGAATCACTCGACTACTCTGCGTCACATCCTCGTCGCGGCCCTCGGCTCGACGGCGATTACCGGGCTGGCGGTTCCCGCCTTTGCTCAGGACGCATCACAGGTCGTGGACACCAACGAGATCATCGTGAGCGCCCGTCGCCGCGAGGAATCGATCCAGGACACGCCGGTCGCCATCACTGCCGTCAATGCGGCGATGATCGAGAACAAGGCTGCGATGAATATCGGTGACCTGATGGGCACCGCGCCGAACCTTCTCATCACCAACCAGAATTCGGGTGCGGCTGCCGCCAACCTCTCGATCCGCGGCCTGACCTATGCCGACATCGAAAAGTCGCAGGAGCCGACCGTCGGCGTCGTCGTCGATGGCGTGTTCATCGGTACCAGCACCGGCCAGTTCTTCGACTTCTTCGACATCGGCCAGATCGAAGTTCTGCGCGGCCCGCAGGGCACGCTGTTCGGCCGCAACACCATCGGCGGCGTGATCAACATCCAGCGCTCGCGCCCGACCGGCGAGTTCGGTGGCAAGTTCGAAGTGTCCTATGGCCGCTGGAACACGCTGGCGACCCGCGCCGTGGTCAACGCCCCGATCGTCGAGGGCCTGCTTTCGGCCAAGGCCTTCTATTTCCACAACGAGTCGGATGGCTATTATCACAATGCCTATCAGGGCAAGCGCGCCGGCATGTCGAACAACGACAATTTCGGCGCCTCGTTCCTGCTCAAGCCGGAAGGCGGCGACTTTGACGCCCTGCTGACCCTCGAGAAGCAGAACCAGAAGTTCGATCCGGTCGTGTCGAACCTGACCAACTCGAGCGAAGTCTTCTGCGGCCTCATCCCGGCCAACGAGTGCAACCGCAACAACACCGACGATCTCTATACGATTTTCACCCTGCCGGCCCTGTCGCTTTATAGCGCCCCGGCCGCGACGCTCGAGATGAACTATGATCTCGGCGGCATCAAGCTGACCTCGGTCACCGGTTTCCGCAAGTCGAAGGAAAACCAGACTCAGGACTTCGACGGCTCGAGCACCGACCTCTATTATGTCCGTCGCCAGCAGACCTATCGCCAGTTCAGCCAGGAACTGCGCGGCGCGGGCAAGGTCGGCGATACGTTCGACTATGTCGTCGGCGGCTACTACTTCAAGTCGCGCTACATGCTGCAGCAGCATACCCGCCTGTTCGCGTTCGACCCGGAGACTGATCCGGTCGATGCCGACGCCAACCCGCAGCTGGTCCATGGCCACACCGAATCTTATGCGGCGTTCGGCGACTTCAACTGGGCGTTCGCCGACCAGTGGCGCCTGTCGTTCGGCGGTCGCTATACGCATGACAAGAAGAAGCTCGACAACGGCTTCGGCGGCGTGCTGATCGGCGAGGGCTCGGCGGCCTTCAAGAAGTTCACCCCGAAGGTCGGCGTCGACTATCGTCCGAACAGCGACACGATGCTCTATGCTTCGTGGTCGCGTGGCTATCGCTCGGGCGGCTTCTCGCCGCGTGCGGCGACGCCGGAAGCTGCGGCCACCCCGTATCAGCCCGAGACGGTCGACAGCATGGAAATCGGCACCAAGCTCGACCTGCTTGACCGTCGTCTGCAGGTGAACCTTGCGGCCTTCTACTCGAAGTACAAGAATCTGCAGCAGAACACGACGATCCCGGGTGGCCCGACGGGCAACCAGACGATCACCGGCAACGTCGGTTCGGCCAAGATCAAGGGTCTCGAGGGTGACTTCGCGTTCAAGGCGACCGACAACCTGAAGATCAGCGGTTCGTTCGGCCTGCTGGACAACAAGTTCAAGGGCTTCATCACCCAGACCGCCAACCTTGATGGCCTGCTCGACAACTATGACTTCTCGGACGTCGACATGATCTACGCCCCGAAGTTCAACGCGTCGATCGCGGCTGACTACACCATGCCGACCAGCTTCGGCGAGGTGGTTGCCAACGTCAGCTATCGCTACATCGGTCGCTATGACCAGCAGATCTCGCTGGGCAATGTGACCCTCGTCAGCGACAATGGCGATGGCACCTTCGACTATAATGTCGGCAGCAACGACCCGCGCGTCCGTACGGACAAGCAGGGCCTGCTGGATGCCAGCCTGACCACCCGTTTCGAGCTGGGTAACACCAAGGCGAAGGCCACCCTGTTCGGCCGCAACCTCGCCAACGACAAGGGCGCGACCCACGGCTTCACCGTGGCTGGCCTCTGGTCGTTCGGTATGGCCCGCGAGCCGCGCACCTACGGTGTCTCGCTCGGTGTCGAGTTCTGATAACCGGTCTCTGACCTGAAAGAGGGGCCGCGGTCAGTTCGCTGACCGCGGCCCTTTTTTGTGCCTGATGATGACCGGATTGCCGGGCTTCAGGGGCGGAGCTCTTTTCAGGCGACCCAGCGGATCGCGTTCTCGACCAGCCGGCGATAATTGGGATCGTCATAGACTGACGGGCCGTCGCCCGGCTGGAGATAGACGAGGCGGCTGTTCGAGACCTCGCGGCACCAGCCGATCAGGTTCGAGCCGGGAGGATGATCCCATCCTTCGCGATCATACATGCGCCCGGCGACCGCGGCGTCGGCCGAGAAAAAGTCCTCGCGGGTGTAGCTGCCGTTGCTGCGCAGCAATGGTGTGACATCGTCCTCGAAAATCTCGGCAAGATAAGGCTCGTCAACCAGCGGGAAGCGCTTGGGAACGCCCGCCGTGACCGGGTGGTCGGCAACGACCTCGGCCTCATAGGCGACATTGTGCGCATAGCCCGAGTCGAGGCAGGCACGTCCGCGCACCATGCCGGGATGATAGAGGAAGCGGCCGCCCAGCAGGTCGCCATAGGCATCCCAGGCGGGCCACCCTGCCAGCGCATGGTGAAGCGCAACGATCCCCTTGCCAGCCTCGAGAAGCGCGAACAGCCCCGCCTTGAGCGCGGGGTCGGGTTCGAGATAGGCGGGTGCGCCGGCGCCGACGGTGAAGTCGAGGCCGGGCATGTCATAAAGCAGCAGCAGGTCGAAACCGCGCATCCCTTCGGGCGTCATCAGCCGCGCCGCGGCGGGCTGGTCGACCATCGTCGCCGAGATGCCGTCCATCGCCTGGAACATGGCGTCGAAGGCGGTGCGGTCGAAGGGGTGGCCCCGGACGGCGACAAGGCACTGGATCGGGGCGTTGTGCAGGATGATCGGCATCAGCTGCGAACCCGGACGATCACCTTGCCGATATTGCCGCCGCCGAGCATGTGCGCATAGGCGTCGAGCGTATTTTCGAGCCCCACCGTCTCGTCGAAATTCATGACGAGTTTGCCCGCATCGAGCCATTTGCGCAGCGTCGGGACGAAGCTTGCGGCGCGCTCCATGAAGTCGGGCAGGAAGAAGCCGCTGATCGTGAGGCGGCGCATCAGCACCTGATCGAAGCGGGCAGGGCCTGGAACGGGCGTCTCTGAATCATAGGTGGCGACGAGGCCGCAGACGGCGATGCGTCCATAATGGGCCATGTTGGGCAGAACGGCATCGAGGATCGGACCGCCGACATTGTCGAAATAGACGTTGATGCCGCCTTCGATCTTGGCCAGCTCGGCCGCGATGTCGTCGTTGCGGTGATCGATCGCCACATCGACGCCCAGCGTCTCGACGAGCCAGCGGCACTTGTCAGGGCCGCCGGCGATGCCGATGACCTTGCAACCGAGGTTGCGCGCGATCTGGCAGGCGAGCGAGCCGGTTGCGCCGGCCGCGGCCGAAACCAGCACCGTTTCTCCGGGCTGGGCCTTGGCGACCTCGACCAGTCCGGCCCATGCCGTCCAGGCATTCATGCCGAGCGCACCGAAATGTTCGCGCGGGTCGGTGACTCTCTCGTCGAGCTTCATCAGCCCCGACAACGCCGGGTCGACCACCGTATAGTCGGCCCACTGGCCGAAGCAGCGCACGAGGTCGCCGGCGGCGAAGCCCGGGGCGCGCGATTCGACGACGCGGCCGAGGCACAGCCCCACCATCTTGGTCCCGAGCGGCAGCGGCGGCTGGTAGCCATCGGTGCGCGGCGTGATCCACATGCGGGTGCCGGCGTCCATCGACAGCCAGTCGTTGCGAACAAGGACCTGCCCCTCGCCCGGCGTCGGAACCGGTTCGTGCTGCAGCGAGAAGGCCGCGGCGAAATCGCGGCCTTTGGGGTGGGCGTCAAGACGCCAGAAGCGATTGTCGGCCATGTCTGTCCTAGGTGGGTGCGGTGGGGCAAGGCCGCGCAGGGCCAAGGCCCCGCGCGGCGTATAATGTCTTAGCCCTGGCGGTGGATGTTGCGGAACGAGCGGGTCTTGAAGAGCCACTTGCCGCCGACCTTGACGCAGACATCCTCGTAGCGGCCGCGGTCGCGCTTGGTCGCGCCGTTCTGGTCATAGACCTCGCTGGTGTAGCTGAGCATCACGGCGCGGTCGCCGTCGATCTCGATCGAGCCCGGCCATGCCTCGAACATCAGGCCCGGATAATGCTTCATGGCCTCGACCCACATCGCGACGATGGCGGGCTTGCCCTTGGTGGTCCCGATCTCGGGATAGTCGGGCAGCGACCATTCGGCATCGTCGGCCCAGCAGGCGCCCCAGGCGTCGGCGTCGCAGCGCGTTACCGCGTCGGCATAGGTTTCAAGCAGTTCGCGGATCGCGAGGCGGTCTTCGACGGAGCCGGTAAAAGCCATGGGTCACTCTCCCTTTTCTATGGTGGGGGAAAGTTAGAAGGCCCGGCGGTTTGCGAAACCTGCCGCAAAGGGCAGGTCAGGCGTCACAGCGAGATGGGCAGCTCTTCCATCGCCGGCGCCGCATCGGGAACCGCGACTTCGATCGTGCCGTCGGTGACGCGCACCGGGAAGGTCCGCAGGTCCTTGTAGGCACCGCCGAGGCAGCGACCCGAGGTCAGCTCGAAGCGCGCGCCGTGCAGCGGGCACATCACTGCGCCGCGGCGGATGCGGCCGGTCGAAAGATAGGAGGCGGCGTGGGTGCAGCGATCATTGACCGCATAATAGGCGCCTTCGACCTTGCTCAGCAGGACATGCCATCCATTGACGATGGTGGTGACCTTTTCGTCCGCCGGAAACTCGGTCTCTGCAATCAGGGGGTGCCAGGTCTCGCTCATCCGTCTGCCTTGTCGCTTTTCGTTCGCCGGGAAGACGACTCGGCCCGGCATGATGCTGACGCCCCTTTGGCCAAGACCAAAGGGGCAGTCAAACCCTGCATTGCACTAGGGTGGGGCGCGACCTTACCCCTTCATGACGGGTTGAGGACCTGTTTGGCCGTTGAGGTAATAGTCGACCCATTTGTGGAAGAACTGGTTTCCGGGTTCGTTGCGTCCGAACGTCTGGTGGGTCATGGCACGGCTCTCGAGGCCGTTC
>JACCDQ010573085.1_pt1 | contig 10448 bp, 13 predicted proteins | sample 7446031 | NCBI WGS metagenome assembly JACCDQ01 (sample SAMN15323442, study PRJNA562643) | freshwater metagenome | isolation source: river surface water | place: USA:Blue River Watershed | collected 2017-08-17
GACAGTCGGTGAGGCTGCGGAAGTACGAGAGATGGCGACGGCCGCGCATCCAGAGGATGCTGGGAATCGTCACGAACTCTCGGCCTGCAGCTTCATAGTCCTTCAGAGTGGGCTTGTCCATCTTGTGCACGTTGATGCTCGACTCGCAGTGCGAACACTTACGCGTCTTGGACTTCGCCTTCTGGGCTCGGTCCAGCACTTCCCAGTCGAACATGTCGACTGCGCGCGTGAGCTCTTGGCACTTCTCGACCAGGGCTTTGTCGGCCTTGGTTTCCGGGAAACTCTTCGTGAAATCCCCGACGCGCACGGCGAGCACCGGGCCCCACTTCTCGCACAGGCGCTCGCACAGGTCCTCCGCGGCCTTGTCATTGGCGACAGCCGAAGAGTAGATGCGCAGGCCGGTGTTGGTGACCCAGTTCCCGCTGTACGGGCCAGAGCCCGACTCCCTCGCCATGTCATCCAGTTCTGACCGGAACCACGCCTGGAGGTCCTTTTCGGCCATCGCAGGGACGGTTCGGGTGACAGTTACTGCTCCCAAGGTGAATTCCTTTCGTAGGGTTGGAAAATATGTCCTCTCGTGTGTTTAGCGACAGCACGAGCAGGCAACCCTTCGGCTAAAAGCGATGGCTAAAAGTTTGAATCGCTTTCGGACTTCCAGCTATGCTCATCACCCTCGGAGGGGACTACTTCGAGTCCCGTAACGGGCGGAACGCACCCATCCGCCTGGACACCGCAAAACTCATCAACGGCCACGTGCTCATCGTGGGCAGCAGCGGCGTGGGCAAGTCCCACACCATTCGCCGGATGATTAAGGAAGGGCACGGCTCCGCGCCCAAGGTCCGGTTCCATGTGTTCGACGTCCACGGCGACCTGGAGATTCCGGATGCCAGCGTAGTGCAGTTCAGTGAACAAGCACCCTTTGGTCTCAACCCGCTGCGCGTCAACCCCAGCCCAGAGTTTGGGGGTGTGCGCAAGTGCATCCAGTCTTTCATCCGCATCATCAACCAGGCGTCCTCAACTGCGCTGGGCGTCAAGCAAGAGTCCGTGCTGCGAAACCTGCTTGAAGACGTGTACCGGGATTTCGGGTTCGACGCCACGGACTCCAGCACCTGGTCGCTCAACGAGTACGAGTCCCGCCTGGTGTCCGCGGGGGCTGACAACAGGCTGTACCTCCAAGTGCCCTTGGCCGACAAAGATGAGGCCAAGGCCTACGGCGCGCGCTGGGAGGGCAACCTGAAGCTCTGGTGGGTCCACACCCACAAGTACACGGGCGGCATCACCAAATGGCCGCCCGCCTACAAAGAACGGACGTACCCGACGGTCGCGGACGTGGCCGACTATGCCAAGCGTTTGCACGAAGAACGATTCCTGGGCTCGGACCAGAAGGCTGTCCGTGCCCTTGGCGCCCTGAACCGCGCCGCGCGCTCGCACCAGAAGCGCCTGCTCGACTCTGTGCGCCTGCGCAATCAAGACATCTTCGACGAAGAGGCGGAGGCCAACCTGGACCTGGCACGCCTGAAGGCCATCGAGGCCTACACCGATTACGTCAACGCGGTTCGTACCGGTTTCGAGCTGGAGAGCCTCATCAAGTATGACTCGCCCGATGTCTTGAAGTCCGTCCTGGACCGTCTGAACAACCTCAAGGCAACTGGCATCTTCAAGAGCGCCCCCGCCCCCTTTGAAGAGGGCAAGGCTGTCTGGCGCTACAAGCTGAACGCCTTGAGCCAGGAAGAGAAGAAGATGATGGTGCTCTTCTTGATGCAAGACATCTTCTACAAGGCCGTTCAGCGGGGTGAGCAGTCCGACGTGGTGGAGGTCATCGTGCTGGACGAGCTCTCGACTTACACCAGCAGCATCGACGAGAACGGTGACGGCATCATCGGCGTCGTTGCGCGCGAGGCTCGGAAGTTTGGTCTTGCCCTGTGGGCAGCCAACCAGTCTCCGGCAAACGTGCCGGAAAGCCTGACCAGCTCCGTGGGCACGAAAATCGTGCTCGGCCTGGATGAGATGTACTGGAACTCAGCCATTCAGAAACTGCGCATCGAGCTGAATCTGCTCAAGTGGATTCAGCCTCATCACACCTTGGGGGCTCAGCTCAAGGAGCGCGGAAGCACCAAGACCCGCTGGTGGTGGGTCCAACTTTGAGAACAACAACCAACATGACCCGCACACTCAAGACACTTCTTCTCGCTGCCAGCTTCGCCTGCCTGGGCCCCGCAGGGGCCAATGAGCCAGCCAAGCCCTCTGCTGCGTTCCGAGTCGACACTCCCTTCGTTGTCACCCCGGCAGTGGAGGAGGCTGTGCTTGCTACCGACGTCTGGGCTGAGCTTTACCGTGTGCCCCGGGCGCAGCGCAAGCAGGCCTTGGACAAGCTGGTCAAGTTCAACCAGACCCCGACACCGCTGGGCGTCAGTCTCGGCGGATTCCTGCACCTGCAGGTCAACGGCAAGCCCGTCAAGTTTGGGGAGCAAAGCATCTCTCTGACTCGAAACGGCGCGGCCGTGGCCTACGACGAGCAGTGTCTGGCCGTGCCTGCCCGCGGCGACCGGCTGGAGGCGGTCTATGCGGAAGAGTCCACGGGTGTGCAGCTCACCGTGACCGCCACTGTGTTCGACCACTATGCGTTTGGGCCAAGCAGCCCCTTGGCGTCCGAGTCCACTCGCTTCGACAAGGTGACCGCCGAAAACTGCCAGTCGGTGCAGGAGTCGCGCATTCTTTACGACGGAGAGCTGGTGGTGCGCCAACGAGGCAAAATCGTCCACCGTGAGCCGGTGATGCTGCAGTCGGTCCTTCAATAGCCGTAGGGTAGGCAGGTGCCCGCTGTCCACTCGCTAGACGGAGGAGGACAATTTTCAAGGACACCAACATGTGCCGCACCCAAATCGAGCTCGAAGACCGCCTGAGCGCCCAGAAGGGGACCTGCGTCAGCTGCCCCTTCAACGACGGCTACACCCATTCCGCCAGCGAGGCTCAAAATCTCGGATGCCTGCCATCGCCCTACGACATCATCCAGATGAAGAAGGCCAGCGGACAGAACTGGGCCTGTCATGACGACGAATCGAAGGTCTGCGCCGGTCTTTGCCACAGCGCCAAAGACCAGGGGCTGGACCTGAGTCAGGGCGGACTCATCCGCTACTCCAGCTGGTACTACGCCGGCCAGGACGAAGCGGTGGAAGAGGCACGCAGTGGCTATCTCCCCCGCACCTACACGGGGCACTACTTCGACATGGCGGTCAGCGGCTATCGCTACGCCAGCGGTCAGGTAGAGCAGCCCACGCATCATGCGCCGCGACTGCGCTACTACTACCCGCGTAGTGCACTGCAAGACCTCCGCAAGGAAGCCGACACACGCGTGTTCTTCACGGTCAGCACCGCGCCCGAGATGTGCACCGAGCAGGGGCGGGAACTCCGCACCTTCGTCGCTCTGGCGGAAGTCGAAACCTCCCCCTATGCCGCCAAGGAACTGTGGGTCAAGTACATCACGGTGCATCCTTTGCATCAGCGCAAGGGCTTCGGCCGTGCGCTGCTGAATCAGGTTGTCGAGTACGCCCGCAAGACCGGCCAACGCCTGCAGGTCTCGTTCGCCTCAGACGAGAGCAAGCTCAAGGGCTTTCAGCAGGTAGTCGAATACACGCTCAACGACAGTGGCCTTGTGTGGAAACAGAGCCAATGACCATTCCAAAGACCGCTTCGGCGGTCTTTTTTGTTCCCTCAAAGAAAACGCCTCCCGAAGGAGGCGTCTGAATCAGAGAGGTCAGCCGCAAGGCCAGCCTTCTTCGTTTTGGTCTTCACCCTCTTCTTCATCGAGCATGCCGTTGCGTGGCACGATGAGCGTGGCGTCTCCACCCACTTCGGACGCACCCGCGACCTGGTAGAGCAGGGGACCTCCGCTGAGGTGATACGGCCGGAACGTGCACAGCTGTCGACGTGACGTCTTCTCCTGGACTGTGTACGTCGGACTCGTGAAGTTCGCGCTGTCCTTGTCTACCACGCAGTCGAATGTTTCGCCGTCGATGTTGAGCAGGCATCCGCCCAGGACAGCGCGCGTGTCAAACCGCTCAGCCTGAAGGCTCAGAATGGTGTGCGGCATTAGGTCAGTACCTCAATGTCTCGTTGAATCTTGCGAAGCTCAGCCGGCACCTCAAAGTCTCGACTTCTGTAGATGACGTGGCCGGCTCGCGACTTGAAAAGTCCCAGTCCGCTGAGAACGAACTGGTCTGCGGCTTGGTGGTCGTCGGCCTCTACGCCGCCGTAGTAGCGGTACAGCGCCGCGAGCAAGTCCACATGCTTCCCATCCGTGCGCACCAGGTACTGGCGCGAGCGCGCGTCATAGATGAAGTCACAGTCCACGCGTTCGTAGTACGCGAGGAACGCCTCGTGAGTGCAGAACGCCAGGCGCACTTTGGCAAGCTCGGACGCGAACAGCACCTCTTCGCCTCGCGGGTGGGCTGCCTGCAGGCGGGCAACTGCCTTTTTCACTTCTCGTTCGCCCATCACGCGCCGTACTTGGAAAAATCGAAGTGGTTCTCTGCATTGCAATGCTCGCAAGTGCAGCTGTAGCGCCGGAACAGCGTGTCGATGTTGCGAGGTGCAGCCTTTTGACAGCGGCCACACGCCCAGCTCCAGAGGTTCCCATATCCGTCGTAGGTGCCTCCTTCGTAGCGCACCGATGACGGCTCCACGGAAACCGGGTTGCTGCGCCATTCGTGCAGCTGAGCCTTGAGTTCGCTGCGGAACTGGCGGCCGTCCGAGGTCTGCACCATCGGAACCAAAACGTGTTGAAGCATGAAGCTCTCCGTTGCAAAAGATGTCCTGCATCGTCTAGAGACTGCTCCGGCCCGGCCATGAAAAAGCCGGGCACAAGGCCCGGCTGAATAGGTTTTAAGTGCCTGGATGTCAGGCCGCTTCTTTCTGTGCTCGCGCTCGTTCAACGAGGCGGCGCATCTGAGCAATCAGCTGCTCTTGGGCCTCGACGCCGCGGAACTTCTCGATGCCCGCAAAGTGGTTCTGATGTCCGTAGTAGTCCTTGCGGGAATCGCAGCTGCGGTACAGCGCCTGGACTCCCGGGCCCATCGCACCTTCGGACAGCTGGACGTAGAGGTCGTCGCTGTGAAGGGTGACTTCGCCGCTGACGGCCATGCCCGCCTTGTTGCTGCGGACATCGTAAGAGCCTGGAGCAAAGCCCAGCGCCTTGGCGATACCGTGCAGGAACTTCTGGGCGTCTCGGTGAAACGCTTCTTTGGCGGCGTAGCCTTCATCGGAATAGCCGTTGAGACCAGTAGCACACAGCGAACGGGGAACACTCACGTAGCTCATGGATTTCCTTTCAGATGGTTCACGCTGCTGCGGGCACCTGCGCCTGCCGAACGGCGTCCAGCAGGACAAGCTGGCTGCGCAGCATCATCTTGACGTTCTCGTAGACCGGCTCCTGTCGCGGGAAGGCACGTCGCGCCGCCTTCAGCATTGGCAGGAAGTGCTCTCGCGTTTCCTGGCAGTAGCGCTCTTGCTTCTCGAAGGAGAAAACGCCGAGCATCGACTGCAGGTTGTTGATTCGGTCCGCGCCCTTGACCACGGAAGCCACAGGGCTCTCGGCGATGCGCGAGAAATACAGGTCCGCAGGAACCTGGTGGCCGCGATGCTTCTTGGTCAGCAGCATGACCGGATGGGCGATGCTCTTGCCGAATCGTTCTTCCAACTCCTCGAAACCGACGTCGTAGTCTTCCGCGACATCGTGCAGGAGGCCGGCTGCCAGCGTCTCCACCGGGAACGTCAGGCCCGCGGACAGCGTCCGCAGGTATTGCACGATTTCCAGCTGATGCTGGAATTCCGGGGTCTGGCCATCCTTGCGGCGGCCTTGGTGGAACTTGGCGGCGAACTCCAGGGCGTCCAGCACCTTGTAGTAGTCCGGGTTCACCTCAGCGCGAGCCAGCAGCCAGTATCTCAGCGCCAGGCGCAGCTTTTCGAACTTGTTGTTCATGGGGTACCTTTCAGATTCAAGAGTTTCTGAACAGGTGTAGCGAAGCAGCGCCCATGAAGAAGCCCCGACTTGCCAAAGACAGGTCGGGGCAGGAATCACTGGAAGGTCACGGGCTTGAAGCCGATGTTGTCGACGACGAAGGCTTGAGAATGCCCGTCGACGCGGTAGACCAGAACGTCTCCCACGGAGGTGGACCGGCACGGTTTTCCCGGCCGCCAGGCGTGGTCGATGTTCTGCGTCGCCGCAAAGACTGCGTCCAGCGCTGCCGGAGCCGCTTCTGCGCCTTCGGCGACGGGTACGACGACATCCGCCACTCGAGCGAACGCTGTCTTCTCGAACGCAGCAGGCAGGCCTCCGAACCCGAAGGTCGGCGTCACGGCTTGCCATACCTCGACGGCAGCCATCGCAGGCGCCGGACTTTGCGCGTCTCGGCAGACCCCCTTGGCCCAGGGCGTCAGCAGTTCGACGAACTGCTCGGCTCCGGCCGGGTCGACATGGCTCATCACCAGCTCGACAGGGTCTTCGCGCTGCGCTTGAACGGCTTGCCAAGCCTGTGCCGCCTGTCGGCGGTCAAAGGTGGCAGAGCGGACCCAAAGCGTTTCATTGTTGCTCAGAGCCACGAGGGCAAGGCAGTCAGGTTTCATCTTGATGTCCTAGGTTGGTCCTGAGTCTAGCCAAGGACCCAAAGCTGGTGCCTCAGAAGAGAGACGACTGTCCTTGCTGAAGCAGTTGTTGAGTGCGCTGCTTCCAGTAGAGGCTGGCGGGCGGGACCGAGCCTTCCCGCAGAGCCGCGACTCGGGAGCGGGCAGCATCGTTGGCAGCCGGGTGGCGAACTAGCGGGGCAGGGTAGTCCTGTCCCAGGACACATTTGCTCCGCTGCTGAACCGTAGCAGGCATTTTCCACGGCTCGAAAATATACTCTGGAGGCACCTGCCTCAGCTCTGGCACCCACTCGCGCACAAAGGTGCCCATTGGGTCGTGCTCGCGGGCTTGCTTGACCACGTCGTAGGTCAGGGGGCCGCTGTGCGAGCTGACGCCGGCGTGAATCTGAATCTGGTTCCAGTGGATGGCGGGTTCGTAGTCCAGGAATTCCCGGGCGAGCACCCGTCCCACTTCCGGCCAAGGCAGCCACAGGTCGTTGAGCGCAAAAGATGCCACGGTTCCACGCAAGCGCATGTTGAGCCAACCGCACGCGTTGAGCATACGCATGGCCGCGTCGACAAACGGGAAACCCGTCTGGCCGGCGGCCCAGGCCTGCAGCCAGCCCTGCATCCGCTCCTCTTCTCGCAGGTTGTCGAAAGCCCTAAGCCCAGCCTGCCTGTCGCAGCTCGGCGCGTTCTCCAGCGCCTGCAAGTAGGCCATACGCCAGTACAGCCGTTCCGTGAAGAAGCGTGCCGCATCCAGCAAGCGCTCCTGCTGGAGGGCGTCGGATTCTCCCGCTGCCGAAGCGCGCAGGGATAGGGCGTGGAACACCTCCCGGTCAGACAGGACTCCCCACGCCAGGTACGGAGACAGCCTCGAGCAGTGCTTCAAGGCGGTGTTTGGGGAGGATATCGCCTTGGGGTACGCAAGCAGATTCTCGGGCGCGAGGAATCGGTCGAGGTGCCCCGTCGCTTGGCTGCGGCCCCCTTTGAGCCTGCGCGGCTTGTCTTGCAAGGCAGGCAAGGCAGGCGCGGGCCCGCTTTCCTGCCAACCCGGCTCAAGGTGAGGCTTGAGGAAGTCGTAGGGAGACTGCTCAGCTCGAAGAGCAAGCCGTTGCTCTAGCGCTGCCCGCAACCGAAGCACTTCGTGGATGGGCAGCAACCCAAGGCTTGCCCCGACCGGGTCAGTGTCCAGGCTCCACAGTTCCGTGGCCGCGGCCTGCTCCAGATAGCGCGAGAAGCGATTTGGATGCTCTCGGGCGGTGCCTCGCGCAACCGCGTTCTGCGGGAGCTCGTGAACCGACACCCCTGCCTGCCTCGCCCACGAGTGCACGGCCTGGTCTCGCGCAAAGCCCTGGCTCGCTGTCGTTTCTGCATGGCACCAAAGCTTGGTACTGGACGTCACCTCGTGCAGGGCCTGAAGCGCTGGCAGCGCGTCGGCGCACAGCACCAGCAGGTCTGAACCGTGGCGGCGCAGGCCCTGCTTCAGCTCGGCCAAGGTTTCTTCCACAAACCCAACATGCTGCGCAGACGTGTCCGCTGCTGCCAGAAAAGATGGCTCATGAAAATAGCAGACAAGGACGCGACCGGCAGAGGGCGCCTGGCTCAACGCGTTCTGCAAGGGCGCATGGTCACTGAGGCGCAGGTCGCGCTTTAACCAAAGGATTTGCATGGCGGGTCTAGCGACAAGATGTAGCTGTCTGCGCTGCCCGGCTGCGGGGCTCGTCAATGCCGGCCGGTGCCTTCGCGCAAGCCTGCTACTCGAAGTCCCAGGGGGCTTGGGGGCGTGCCAAAGGAAAGACCTCCAACGTGATGCGTCGAAGGTCTTGAAGTACGGCTTGCTGTGCCTGAACGAACGAGGCGCCTGTCACGCACCTTGCAGGATGTCCTGAGCCGCGAGCAGGCTCTGCTGCTTGCGTTGGTTCGCACCAGCAATCCAGCGACGCAGCTCGGCAGCCTTTTCGTGCTCTCCCAGGTGCTCGTGAGCCAGGGCGTAGCGCTCGTCGAGGCTGTTGCTCTGGTAGATGTTGCGCAAGGCCTGACGGTCGGCGTCAGACGGCTCAGGGGATTTGAGCGCGTCTTCGCACAGGTAGTCGATGGCGATGAAGCTTTTCGAGAGCAAGATATCGCGGAAGATGGTCGTCATGTCAATGTCCTCAGATTAAACAAAGGTATAGCGCTTGCCGACTCGGTGAAATGGAGGCAAAACAAAAGCCACTCCGAAGAGTGGCTTGAGAATCAGGATGCAAGGTGGAAGCCTTGCAAAATAAGGTTGTACAGCGGAAAGCTGCACGAATCAGGTCAAGAATCAGAAGACTTCTCAGGCGAGGGAGCCTGAGTGGTTTGAGAAGCTGCAATGGGCTTCAGTCGGCGCAGAATCATCGGGGCAATAACGCCTCCGATGGAATACGTCATCGCGGCATAGCCCAACGACACGTAAAAGCCAACTTCTGTGGTACCCCACAGAAGAAGTAGAGTAGCAACGGCACACACCGTTGCTAACCAGCTGGACTTCAGTAGCTTAAACCAGCTACCGACAGTTTTCGCTGTCGCAATCAGTGCGTCGTTACCATCGACTACTTCTCCAATTGCACCTTGGCGCCAAACCAAGACAACAATCGCATAGACCAGATGACTGACCATTCCCATGCACAGGGCAAGGAAGAGCAACCAGCCTACGTTCTGAGCAAAATCATTCATGTCCTATCCTTGTGAAGAATCAAGTACCCAGCCAAGCTGGGCTGGAGGCCAAGCGACAGATGGGAGTCGTCGCAATCAGCTTGAAGTGGGAAACAAGGTTCTCACTCTTTGTATAGCAACAATTTTAAAGTGGTTCACTCGTTCTCCAGAGAAAAAATTCTGATGCGGGTTTTGCCCTTTCCGGGAGCTGCTGGGAGCTGTCGGACGTAGGGCGGGAACGGCATATGGCGAGGACTGTCGTCGGCTACCAAGCCGAGTCCGTCCGGATTGCGTGTGCTGGCACCCACCAGGCAATCCAGCAGCGGCTTCAAACCGCCGTAGGCGTTGTCCCAGTCAAGCTCACCTGCACAGTGCCTGTCGATGACGAGCGCCGCCTGCCGCAACGGTTGCGCGGGCTTTTTCCCCGCTAGCCCGCGGGAAAGCACTCTCACCCGCCACTTTTGGCGCAGCTGCCGATAGGCGTGCCAGTGCATGCCTTTGATGACGTTGTTCGACGGGGTCTCCTCCGGCAGCTCAAAATCGAACACGAGAGGTTTTCCTTCGCACCAGGATGGCGCTCCTGTGGATGGACTCGGTAAATCTGGCTCAAGCGAAACCACTCTAAAGACCTCTAAAGAACAGCGTACACGGGGGCGCCGCAGCACGTGCATTGTAAGCTAAAGACGGCCCCGCCGCAACGGTAAAGACTGCTGCGTCTTTAGCTATACAGGGCGACGTTTTTCACCACAAGGAGAAAGTTCATGAAACGCATTTTCCTGTTCCTGGCGACCAACCTGGCCGTCATGCTCATGCTGTCGGTGAGCGTCCGCCTATTGGGGCTGGACCGGTGGCTTGAAGCAGGGGGCGTCCAGTACGGCTCGCTGTTGGCGATGTGCGCTGTCTTCGGCTTTGGAGGCGCCTTCATCTCTTTGCTCCTTTCCAAACCGATGGCGAAATGGACTACCGGTGCCAAAGTCATCGACGGCTCCGAGGGGCCTACCGAGCGGTGGCTCGTTGACACCGTTGCAGAACTTGCCAGCGCTGCGGGCCTGCGCCCGCCTGAGGTCGCGTTCTACCCTGGCGAGCCCAATGCCTTCGCGACGGGTGCTTTCCGCAACAGCGCACTCGTTGCCGTGTCCACCGGCTTGCTC
>JACCDQ011190125.1_pt1 | contig 10448 bp, 10 predicted proteins | sample 7446031 | NCBI WGS metagenome assembly JACCDQ01 (sample SAMN15323442, study PRJNA562643) | freshwater metagenome | isolation source: river surface water | place: USA:Blue River Watershed | collected 2017-08-17
TTTGTCCAGATTTTACTTGACCTGTTTTTTTATTATAGGCAATAATTGCTTTGGGACGCGCTCCTCCTGCTGAGGTTCCTATTTTAAGAATGTCTAACATGGCTTGTTGTTCGTCTTCGTTCAGGTTGGTTTGAAACCCTTCTCTTTTGACAAGCATTTTTTGAGTAATGGTAACTAAACTATCCACTTCAATATCAAATGCTTTTTTGGTGTTTTTGAATTGAGAAGGTTCGAACTCTAATGCACCCATGCCTCGTGTTCCAATAAAACATAAGAGCTCAACTGGATTCATGCTGTTTTCTGGGCGACCGTTTTGCGCTAACCAACTGTTGATTAATTGGTTTCCATAATCATCGGGTAATACATCGGCTAATAAACCGGGTAATCCTTTGAATGTTTTCACATCCCGTAGTTCCGGGAACGAAAAAATACGCTTGGTGCTATTTGCAATTGGCATTTTTAATGGAGCCAAATCCGATTTAGTTGCAATAAATTTCGGTTCGTATTCAAAACTAGCCACACCTGTTTCCTTGTTCCATGCTACGGCACCGACTCTTTCTCCCCATATTTTCAAAAATGCTGTTGTAATCATTACCAATCAGATTGTTTTGCGTTATCATTATCATTTTTTCTGGCGCGTTGTCTTTTTTGTCGCTCTTGCTTTGCCAGTTCTATAGGACTAATTTCTTGTTTTACGGAAAAGACATCTAATAGCTGCAAAATTTCTAAAGCCCTCATGATTTGAATTAGCGAAATCATTGTTATGGCTTCACCATTTTCAATTTGGCTAAGTGTCCATCGGTTTATACCTGCTTCACCCGCCAATTGTGCTTGCGTTTTATTGATTTTTAATCGCTCGTTTTTAATGAACTCTCCAATTTTACTTACGATAGCTGTATCGCTCATTGCTATCCATTTAATGTTGGTATTTTCCATTATTATTACTTTAAATTGTACTTAGTGTTGGTTTTTGCAAACAAATATATTAAAAATTAATAGTTAAAACATAATTATAACAAATATTTGTTGGTAAATACCATCGTGAGTATAGTAAGTTGTGTTTAGTGTTGGCTTTTACTGTCATTAAATACTTAATTTCAGCCGTTATAAAACTATAAAATTTAAATCTTCGTTTTCATTATTATTTTCATCTGGAATTTTAACAAGTGTAAATCGTCAGCAAAAACGGGACTGATTTAGATTCAAAATTTCTACCAAGAATGCTCGAGTAACTCTACATAATCATTAAATTCATTGCCTTTGAAGATTTATAGTAGGTTAAACGTCATTTTATAAGTAGATTTTATATGCAAAAGCATATAAATTACTGTAAATGATATATTTTATATGCAAATGCATATAAATTTGGCTTAATATTTATGATAAAAAGGCTATTTATGGCATTTTTAGTGCATTTTTTAAGATAAAACTGTTTCTAAAATAAATAATATACATAAAAATGCTTTATATGGCATTTTTTAATAAAATTATAATTAATAGTTGTATATTTGCATAAAAAAAGGTTATATAATGCATTTTAAAGAGATTATACAAGTAATAAAGGAACGAAGGGAAATGCTACAGGTGACTCAAGAAACCTTAGCTACACTTTCTGGAGTTGGGCTTAGAACATTAAGACAATTTGAGAGTGGAAAAGGAAATCCAACATTATCAACATTGCAGAAATTGAATGACGCACTAGGGTTAGATTTGGTTCTAGTTGTAAAAAATACAAATAAATAGTAATGAGAGAAGCTACTGTTTTATTTAAGGGAGAAAAAGCAGGTAATTTAATTCAACATGATGATGCCAGCTTTACTTATATCTATACTAATGATTGGATGTTAAATGATAAAAAACCTAACATTAGTCTGACATTAGATAAAAAAAATAAAGAATACCATTCCCAATTTCTATTTCCTTTTTTTTATAATATGCTCCCTGAAGGAACTAATAAACTTGCATTATGTAAGCAAAATAGAATAGATCAAGATGATTATTTCGGATTATTACTTACGGTGGCTGGTAATGATACTATAGGGGCAATTACAATTGTAAAACAGTAAAATAGTATCAGTATGAAGGAAATTACACACTGTCCAGGAACTTTGTCAGAAGGCTTTACTACTTATAGTAGAACTTGTCTTACTAAAGTCTTTCATGGTAAAAAAGTACATCATGTATTACCATACAATTCACCCTCTTCGGATACTGAAACAGATGCTCTTTTTGAGGAAAACAGAAATCGAATTTCGATATCAGGTGTACAAGAAAAATTCTCGGTATTACTTGAAAAAAACAAGTTACGACTGGTTAAAGAAGGTGAGATTGGGCAATACATATTAAAGCCAATTCCTTCTTTTGGAAAAAAAGCAAATCAAATGCCTGCAAATGAACATCTAACAATGCAAATTGCTAAACAAGTTTTTGGTATAGAAACGGCAGAAAATGCTTTGATTTTTTTCAATAATGGTGAACCGGCCTATATTACAAAACGATTTGATTTTAATTCAGCAGGTGCTAAATTAGCTCAGGAAGATTTTGCATCGTTAGCTCAGAGAACTCCACAAACCCATGGTGAACAGTATAAATATTTAGGTAATTATAGTGACTTATTTGAACTGATGAAGGTGTATTTGCCAGCTTATGCCTTAGAAGCTCCAAAATTATTTAAGTTACTTATTTTTAATTATTTGTTTTCGAATGGAGATGCTCATTTAAAGAATTTTTCGCTACTCGAAACTCCAATGGGGGATTATCGTCTTAGTCCTGCTTATGATTTACTCAATAGTAGGATACATATCGAGGATAAAGATTTTGCTTTAGATGATGGATTACTTCCTAAAAAACTTTCAGGTGGCTCTGTTAAAAGTCAATTTATTTCTCTTGCTCAATTAGCAGGAATTAATGCAAAAATAGTCAAAAAAATACTTCTACTGATGAGTTCAAAGTCCGAGCAAGTGACTAAATTAATTGATTGTTCTTTTCTGGATGACACTACAAAACGTAATTATTTGCAATCTTATCAAGGTCGTTTGAAACGGTTGATGAAAGAGTAATACATTTGTCTTATCCTAATAGTAATTGAATATGAATTCTCCCTCAGTTATTATTAGATACTATGGGGCTAGAGGTATCCGAACCTATTAAATTTCATCAACGGAATTATGGCTTCCCATTTTCAAAATTAAACAGGGTAACTGATGGGGTAACTTATTTTATAAATAATTTTAATTAATGAAAAATTAAATTGATAAAATCTAATATATGAACTTATAATACTTAAATAAAACTACAGATGATTTTTCTTCATCATAATGTGTACACATTTAAAATTTATTCTCAGCTTTATATTTGTCAAACCATGTGTTGAATAAAACTTTAAATTCTGGCGTTTGTTTAATATTATCTAAGTCGTCATCAATTTCAATATGTTTGAAATTCGTATTTCCTTTCTCAAAAGATATTTTTAAAGCATTAATAGATTCTTCTTTTTTGTTCATTAGAGCATACAAACAAGCCGCCTCATAATAATTTCCTTCTGAAGGATATTTTTCTAGTATGTCATTCATCCACTGAATAGCTTCTTCGTTTTTATTTAAGTGAAATAATGCATATTGTTTACAATTGCTATCTTCTTTAGCTACTGTTTCTAGATTTAATATTGCATTGAAGTCTTCTATTGCTTTTTCTTTTTTATGTAGTTTTTCAAGTAACAATCTGCCTCGCATTAAGCGAGCATAAGCATCTTTAGGATTTAGAGAAACTGCCCGATCAAAATCTTGAAGCGCCTTTTTAGTTTCTTTTACCATTTCTACATATATCCAACCTCTCATGTAGAAATTCCAATTGTCCTCAGGATCTAATTCTATGGCTTTTGTTAAATCTTCAATCGCTTTTTGGTAGTTGCCAGCATAGCGATACGTATTAGCCCTAAAGCTGTACCAATCAGAATCAGTTGGATTGTTAGTAATTAAACTATTGTAGTCTTCAATAGCTTTGGTGTATAGCCCCGCATTTTCGTAGGTCATAGCACGTTCAGATATCAAGTAATCGATGTTATTTTCAGAACCCAAGTATTGAATTAACTGATTGAACTCTTTTATAGCTAGGGCATACTTACCATTTTTATTGTACAATCTAGCTCGCATTGTGTTCCAAAATTCATGAAATGGTATATTTTTAGATTTTTCATTCAATTCATTTAATGCAAAGTCAAAATCATTTAAAGAACAGGACAAAAATAAATCGCAACTATCACTATCATCTGGTTCATATTCTAAATATTCCAATACATCTACGATAGCTTCCTTGATTTTTTTTTGCTCAAAATAGGTTTGGGCTCTATAAAGTAGTGAATAGTAATAGGAATTATCTAGCTGAATGGCTTTCGTTAAAGTTTCTTCGGCAAGACTGAAATTCTTTTCCTTCAAATAATTTCTTCCTAAACCAGCATGTCCATATACATTTGTTGAATCAATAGTTAGGATGGTTTTAAAATCTTCTTTAGCATTAGAGAGTTGATTTAAATCATAATAGTATTGCCCTCTGTTGAGATATAAATCTATTTCTTTGGGTCTTAGTTGGATTGCTAAGCTGTAATTTTTAAATGTATTGTTATAGTTTCCTAATTTATATTCAATATCTCCTTTAATGGCATACGATTTAGATTTCATAGTAATACTTGTCTCAGGGAAATATAATATTGCCTTATCAATATGTGAATTAGCAACATCAAATTTTTGTTGTCTAGCATATAATACCGAAAGATAAAAATGAGCATAAGACGAATTAGGATTTTCAATAACGTCTTTTTCAAAATATTCTAATGCTTTTATACTATCACCATCTTTGTAAGCTGTATAAGCTGTTTTGTAATATTCGCTTTGTGCAAAACTTAAATTTGTGATTAGAATTACTAATAGTGTGTAAACATTTTTTTGAAGTAGGTTAGTAGTCATTAGTGCTGTATAATTGTTTGTTTTGAATAGTAACTCAAAGATGTGAAATTTATTACATATTTTTTTTATTAATTTATATATTTCTAATTAAATCTAAATATTCTATTACAATTTCTCTAGTTGTATTGTATGTTTTAGATTTATTATTTGTGGGTTCTTCAAGATATAATTTCCGATTAATCTCTAGCATAATTGAATTCACTCGTCTATCCTTTTGATAATATTTCATTGGTACAATTGAACCACTATAAGGCCAATCAACTCCTAAAGTGTATCCTTTACTTTCAAAAAAATCAATACTTGCATCGATATATTTTTGTGGTGTGTGGAATTCATCAGTTCCAATATTGAAATCGGGAGTGTTTTTTTCTTGATTTACTGCTTTAAGTAATGGAGTAGAGGGGAAGGAGTGACAATCTACAATTAGACTACAATTTTCAGATGTTAATTGGTTATCTACTGCAGCTGTAAGTTGGTCATGATGTTTCCAGTAATATTCGGATAAGATTCTTTCTCTAATTTTTGGTGTAATTATTCGTAGTATTTCGTCCGAATCAAATCTTTCATACAAAACACCCATGCCAACTTTAGACATAATTTCTAATTCATCATCAGCAAATCTCTCTACATCACAAAAGATTCTTGAAAAAGCCGCGATAATTTTAGAGTCCACATGAGAGTCAAATAAATCATCGGTATACCAGTCGGTTAGTTTGATAATCTCTTGTTGAATTTTATCATGAGATGATACGTATCCATCACTAATCGGAATTAAGGTTGAAGAATGTGGAATGTGTAATATTAATTGTTTCATACAAATAAGGTTAAGTAGTTATAAAATTCTTATTTGTATTCCGTGCAATAAAAGTAATTTAGATAAATACGTTTATTTTGACATAAAGTCCGCATTGCTTTACCACCGCGGTGACTACACTCGGTTGGTACCCATTTAAGGGTTCGGAATACTATTCAATATTATAAATATTAAATTGAATTAACTAAAAAAAGTTGTAATATCACCAAATCTAGGTATTTTAATTATGTGTTATTAATTATTAATTTGTTGTCTTTGACAAGTACAAAAAATATTTGAATTAAATCATTTTTTTATAATTGTACATAATAACTTACTTAATAATAAGTTATATTTGTATAATTAGTGAATTTTTAACAAAAACATATTTATGAAGAAACTTTTCTTTTTGATTTTATTTTTAAGTTTTTCAATGTACTCTCAATCTTATCTTGGAAGAGTTTCAAAACATGTTAATCTGAGGCAAGGACCAGGTAGTGAATACAAAATTATTAAATCATTAAAACCTGGTACGCAAATATTTATTTCCTCATTGCTTACAGATGATGATTTTTACAATGTGATTGATATACAGTCAGATACCGAAGGTTATGTGCATAAATCATTTGTAAAGGTAAGTGAAAAGGTATCAAAAAGTTCTGGTGGTATCTTTAGTCCAGAAGGTGAAACTTCAGAATATAATCCTGAAATAAAAATTTATAATAACACAGTTAAAAAATTGACATTGAAATTAAATTCTGATTTATACCATTTTGAACCTTATGAAACAAAAAATATAACATTAATTCCTGGGGAATGTGATTTTAGAGCATCCGCACCTGGTGTTCAGCCGTACATAGGTACAGAATATTTAGATGGTAATAGAAGTTACTCTTGGCAATTTTATATTTCAACATACAGAAGATAATGGCTAGAATAGAATATACAACTTATAGGTTTAATAGTCCATCAATTATTTCTGTTAGAGACTATGAAATTTTAAAAGAAATTTTAAAATCAACCCCTGCTCATAATTTAAACCCGCCCTCAAGTTTTTTTGAAATTTTTAAAGTAGAATTAATATTTCTAGGAATTGGAGCATTGGGATGTTTCATAGTTTCATTAGATATGGCGGAATGGTTAAATTGGGTTGGAGGCATTCCAGCATTCATAGCATTTGGATAATTATTTAGTTTTATACCATCAATGTTTTCCTATTTAGGTTTTGTTTATGACAAATCATGTTACTATAGAAAACTTAGGAAAGATATTATAAAATCAAATAATTATAATGAATTTATAAATATGAGAAATTAATAAAATGAATTTAGTATTAAATAATCCCTATCGAATTGTCGGCTTACTTGTTGGAGCAACAGCAAGAGAACAAGATCGACAAATAAAAAGATTAAAACAATTTATCACAGCAGATTTAGCCCCAGAAGAAGATTTTAGTTTTCCTTCTCTTGGTAATATTCGAAGAGATATAGAAAAAATAAATGAGGCAGCTTCTCAACTTAATCTTGATAATGATAAAATAGTAGCTTCACTTTTTTGGTTCTATAAAGGCAATCCAATAACAGATGAACCTGCATTTGATGCAATTAATGACTCTGATTTAAATCAAGTTTTAGGCATTTGGAAAAAATTAACATTAAATGGAGAAATATCTAAACGTAATGCTTCAGCCTTTAGTAATTTAGGAACTCTTTATTTAAGTGGAATTTTAGAAGGGACTAATACTAATGAGGCTCTTTTAGAAACAGGAATCTCATTAAAACTTAAATTCCTTGAGAGTGATTATTCTATAGAATTTAAAGCAATAGTAACCGATGAAACTTACAAGACAACAAAAAAAGAACTACAATTAATATTCCTTAATCAATTACAATTTGAAATCGAAAAAAGTGAATTTATAAGTTCTAAAAGCTTTCTTGAAATCATAGTTCAACAAGAGTTTTCTGCAAAAGAAGAATTTTTAAAAGGATTTGTGCAGAGGCCAATTGAAGAAATTGAGAAAAAAGTTGAAGATGCTCGAACAAGAAGAAAAGCTGACAAATCAATATCACTTGTTGTAGGTAAAGAGCTTTTTGAAACGACATCCGAAAATTTAAAACTACTTAAGTCAATCTTAGAAATTTCAAGTTTAAAATTAACATCTATATCTGATAAACTATCAGATGAAATACTTCAATGTGGAATTGATTATTTCAAACATTACAAAGATTCTAATATAAATCCTGGAGCAGATTCAATGGATTTGTTTCGAATCGCAAAATCTTTAGCAATTGGAAATATTGCCAAACAAAGATGTCAAGAAAACACAGAAAACTTACAAGAATGGATTGACAATGAACCAGAAAGAGCTAAGCAAGAGAAAATTTTAGATGATTTTAAAAACATCACAGATTTAATTGATGAGTATGAAGGATATAATGAGACCGTTTTAAATGGTAAACAATTATTAATTTCTGCTTTAGTCTACATATCAAATGTTAGAAATATCTTAGGTGAATCGGATGATTTATACATTAGTTTATCAACAAGAATTGCATCGGAAGCCCAAGGAATGTGTATTTCTGAAATAAACAGTTTACAAGATAAATTTTCTTCTGCATATGATAATTCTACTAAAATTGCTTTAATTCGATTGCTAAAAGATAGAATAAATGAATCTTTGGATGTAAGTTCAACAATTGGTTCAATGCATTTAAAGCAGGATTTTAGAACACGATATGAGAGAAACAGATCTACTCTTATTGATTTGAAAAGGCAGTTAAATCAAGTGAATACAGGTGGAGGAAGTGGTGGATGTTATATTGCTACAATGGCATATGGAGATTACGACCATCCACAAGTAATGATTTTAAGACAATTCAGAGATGAAGTGTTGGACAAAACAAGACTTGGTAAGTGGTTTATAAAAACTTATTATCACTATTCGCCTAAACTTGTAGAAAGACTAAAAAACCAAGAGACTATAAACATTTTAATTCGAAAAGCACTAAACCAATTTATAAAACTCATTTAATAATGAAAAGACAAATAAAAATCGCAATAATTCTAATTTCTTCATTTGGTGCTTTTGCACAAGAGCTAACCAAAGAAGATTTAAACAAAGAGATAAAGCCTTTGACAGAAAAAGTTAAAACTCTCCAAACAGAAAATACAAATCGGAAATCCGAAATAGGAGCGTTAAACGCTAAACTTAACTCAGCAAATGATAGCATAGTAATTTTGAAAGCAAAACTTCAAGAAAACACAGATGCTATTAGTCAAACAGCAAATCAACTTGGAATTCAAATCAAGGAAACTGGAGACAAAAATGAAGGTAAAATCTCAGAAGTTTCTGAATCACTTAGCAAAAATTCTCTTTACGGAATTATTGGAGTGCTTTCAGCAATCCTGCTTTCAGGGCTTTTGTATTGGTTATTGAGCAAAAGGCAACAAACCGACAAAACAGATTTGATTGATAAATTGAGCAAAACAAGATCTTCCATTGAAGAAAGTTTGGTAAAAGAGTTTGCAAAACAAACCGAGCTAATGGATTCGCAACTGCATTTAATTGAACAGCAGAAAACAACTTTACAAGCTACACCAAACGCTGAGCCTGACCATTCTTTGGCTTTGAAAGTTGCAAGTGAAATCAATTTAATAGAGAGAAACATCAATCTGATGGATTCAAAAACAAAAGGCTTGAAGCAGTTACAAGCATCTGTTGGAAAACTGAAGGATAATCTTTCTGCCAACGGTTATGAAATGCCAGAATTGTTAGGCAAACAATTTCATCAAGGAATGAAAGTAATTGTAACAAGTTCAATTCCTGACGAAAATCTTGAAAAGGACTCTGAGGTAATTTCCAAAGTCCTTATTCCACAGGTTAACTATAACGACAAAATGATTCAAACAGCACAAATTGAGACATCAAAAGGCTATTAAAAACAAAAGTTTATTCAGAAAATGAGAAATAAAATTGATTACGGCATTGACTTAGGAACAACCAATTCAGCAATTGCAAGAATGGAAAATGGAGTTCCGACTATTAAAAAATCAGACACTTTAAAAGATACAGTGCCTTCTTGTATCCACTTCAATAAACGGCAAGATATTCTTGTAGGGGATACGGCTTTTAATGTAATGAAGAATGATAATGCAAGGGCATTAAAAACCTTAGAAAAAGGGAAAACCAACACATTTATAGAGTTCAAAAGAACAATGGGAACAACACATTCTTATGAATGTTCCAATATGGGTAAAAATTTTTCATCGGAAGAATTGTCTTCTGAAATTTTGAAAAAACTAAAATCATTTGTCCAGGATGAAAATATTTCATCAATAGTAATTACAGTTCCTGCAAAATTTTTGAATCCACAAAACGAGGCCACCATGCAAGCCGCAAAACTTGCAGGCTTCAAACATATTGAACTATTACAAGAACCAGTGGCTGCCGCCACAGCTTATGGTCTTGGTTCAAAGAGTAAAGACGGCTATTGGTTGGTGTTCGATTTTGGTGGAGGAACTTTTGATGCAGCTTTGATTAAAGCAGAAGAAGGAATTTTAGCTGTAAAAGATACGGATGGCGATAACTGGCTTGGAGGTAAAAATTTAGACGAAGCAATTGTTGACCAAATTATCATTCCAAATCTTGCTGAAAACTTTGCTATCGAAAGCGTTCTAGAAGATTCAGAGCAAAA
>JACCDQ011284942.1_pt1 | contig 10448 bp, 9 predicted proteins | sample 7446031 | NCBI WGS metagenome assembly JACCDQ01 (sample SAMN15323442, study PRJNA562643) | freshwater metagenome | isolation source: river surface water | place: USA:Blue River Watershed | collected 2017-08-17
AGGAACTGTCCTACAACAACATCGCCGACGCCGACGCGGCCTGGGAAGCGGTCAAGAGCTTTGATGTGCCTGCTTGCGTCATCGTTAAGCACGCCAACCCCTGTGGCGTGGCGGTGGGTGCGAACCCGCTGGAAGCCTACAGCAAGGCTTTCCAGACCGATCCGACCAGCGCCTTCGGCGGCATCATCGCCTTCAACCGCACCCTGGACGGTGAAGCCGCCCAAGCGGTGGTGAAGCAGTTTGTGGAGGTGTTGATCGCCACCGATTTCACCCCCGAAGCGCTGGCCATCTTCAAGTCCAAGGCCAACGTGCGCCTGATGAAAATCGCCCTGCCGGCGGGTGGCGCGACCGACTGGGACAACGGCCGCAACGCGGTGGACGTCAAGCGCGTGGGCTCGGGCATTCTGCTGCAGACGGCCGACAACCACGACATGACCCTGGCCGACCTGAAGGTGGTGACCACCAAGCAGCCCACGGCCGAGGAACTGAACGACCTGCTGTTCGCCTGGAAGGTGGCCAAGTACGTCAAGTCCAACGCCATTGTGTTCTGCAAGAACGGCATGACCATGGGCGTGGGCGCCGGCCAGATGAGCCGCCTGGATTCCGCTCGCATCGCCAGCATCAAGGCCGAGCACGCTAAATTGAGCTTGCAAGGCACCGCAGTGGCCAGCGATGCGTTCTTCCCGTTCCGCGACGGGCTGGACGTGGTGGTGGACGCGGGCGCGACCTGCGTGATCCAGCCGGGCGGCTCGATGCGCGACCAGGAAGTGATCGACGCGGCCAACGAACGTGGCGTGGCCATGGTGTTCACCGGCGTGCGGCACTTCCGCCACTGAGGCGGTTCAGGTGAGCGCCGGCTGGGCGCTCACGCGGGCAGGGCGTCCAGAAACTCCCGCTCGGCGGCCAGCAGCGCCACGCACAAGGGGTGGCGATGCGGTCCGACAGGCGCCTGGACGAACGCCTGCGCCGCCTCGTTGAGCAGCGGCGTCATGTCCCATCCAGCCACCAGCCGGCCAAACAGCTGGTGTGCGCTGGTGTCCAGGGTGGCATCCAGTTCCGGCGTCCACGGCGCGGGCAGATCGAGCTGCGCCAGGTCCAGCGTTCGCAACACCGCGGTGCGCCCCACGCCCCACAGGGTGCCTGCAAGGAAGCCCTCGAACCAGTCCATGCCTTGAGTGCGCAGGTGATCGGCGCAGCGCGCCCCCATGGCCTCGTTCGCCATCCACGCGCGGTGGGACGCTCGGCCGGTCAGCCGTGGGTTGTCCGAGGTCAGCACCGGTTTGAGCACCACCCGCGCAATCGCCGCTTTCAACCCCTGTTGGCCAATCAGCGACAGTGCGCCGTCCAGTGATTGGATGGGCTCCCGCGTTCTGAAATGGGCGCTGTGTGCCATGCGCAGCACTTCGGCCATCAGCAGTTGGTCCTTGGAGACTTTCTCGACCCATTCAAGGCGTGAAGGCGCCTCTTGGCGCAGGGTGCGCAGCAACTGCGGCAGCACCGCCGAGGCCCGGGGAATCAGCGATTCGGGCAATTTGGCGCCATCCACCATGCGTTGCAAGGCGGCCACCACGGCGTGCTCGTGCGCGGGCGTGGTGGGGGCGGGCACCGGTGGTGGGCATTGCAGCAGCCAGGCCGTCATGCTCCGCCGGTCGATGGTCTGCGCCAGGGGTGTGCCCCCGGCTTTGGGCGTTGCGGTGGCAAGCGCTTGGGCGGCATCCACCCCACCGCCGCGCACGCCGCGAGCGCTGGCCTGGTTCTGCGTCAGTTTGCGGAGCCAACCCAGCATGGCGCATCCATTTCACGGAAGTGGGGGTGCTGGTCATTTTAATCAGACGCCCCTCGCCGCAGCAGCTGCTTCGTACGGTCAACGCCCCATCAAAAACACCGAAGGCAAGTCCAAGGGCAGCCGGGGTGCCCGCTTTTTCCAGTCGCCCACGGGCGCGCTGAACACCGCCTGTTGTGGCAGCGTGACCCCGCAGCACACCGCCAGCCGCGTGGTGGGCTTGAGGGTGTTCAGCAGCCCTTGGAGCAAGGCCTCGTTGCGGTAAGGCGTTTCAATGAACAGCTGCGTTTGTCCGGTTTTGAGGGTCAGGGCTTCCAGCTCCCGCAGGCGTTGCGCGCGCGCGGTGGCCTCCTGCGGCAGGTAACCCACGAAGGCAAAATGCTGGCCATTCAGCCCGCTGGCGGCCAGTGCCAGCATCAACGACACCGGGCCCACCAACGGCACCACGGCCAGCCCCAGCGCGTGGGCCGCTCGCACCACCGAGGCGCCCGGGTCGGCGATCGCGGGCATGCCGGCCTCGCTCACCAGGCCCATGTCGTGCCCTTGCAGTGCGGCGGCCAGCAGCGGGCGTGCGTCGAAGCCATCGGTGGGGTCATGGTCGCCCTTTTTGTGCACCTGGCGCGGCAACTCGGTGATCTGTTGTGCTTGCAAGGGCGCGACCAACGGGTGCGTGGTGTCCACCCGTTTCAAAAAGGCGCGCGTGCTCTTGGCGTTTTCGGTGATCCAGTGCGTCAGTTGCGACGCGCGCCACACGGTGTGGGTGGGCAGGGCATCGGACAAGGCCGGTGCGATGGTGCAGCCAAAGTCCAACGGAGTGGGCACCAGGTACAGCGTGCCGGGCGATGATGTGGAGGTGGAGGTCATGGCAGCACCAACCCCGCTGCACGCAGCAGCCGCGCCGTGCGGATCAGGGGCAGCCCCACCAGTGCGGTCGGGTCGTCGTTGTCGATGCGCTCCAGCAGGGCGATGCCCAGGCCTTCGCTTTTGGCGCTGCCCGCACAGTCGTACGGCTGTTCGGCGCGCAAGTAACGTTCAATTTCCCCGTCGTTCAGGTCGCGGAATACCACGCTCACCACCGCCAGGTCCACGTGCTGGAAGCCGCTGTCCTGGCACACCACCGCCAGTGCGGTCTGGAACAGCACGGTCTGGCCGCGCATGCGGCGCAACTGGGCCACCGCCCGCTCGTGGGTGCCCGGCTTGCCCAGGGGCTCGCCTTGCAGGTCGGCCACCTGGTCGCTGCCAATCACCACCGCGTGCGGGTGCAGCCGGGCCACCGCCTGGGCTTTGGCCATTGCCAGCCGTTGCGCCAGTGCCGCCGGCGCTTCGCCCGGCAGGGGGGTCTCGTCCACCTCGGGGCTCACCACCTCAAACGGCAGGCCTAGGCGCGACAGCAATTCGCGCCGGTAGCGGGAGGTGGAACCCAGGATCAGCGGGCGGGGCGATGGCGGAGCGGGCGTGAAATCGGTCATGCGTGAATTGTCGATGTTTTGGTCCCATGCACAGGCGGGCATTTTCGGGTACCGTTGCGCTTCATGAATGCGCCAGAACCCGATCTGCACCCGCTGTGCCACGCCCGCGATTTGCTGGACGGCGGCGAGGCGTGTCCGTTCGACGTGCGATACCAGGGGCAGACGTGCCGCGCCTTTGCGGTGCGCTGGCGCGGGCGGGTGCACGCCTACCTGAACCGCTGCAGCCACGTGGCGATGGAAATGGACTGGCGCCCCAACCATTTCTTCGACCTCACCGGTCACCATCTGGTGTGCGCGACCCACGGCGCCTTGTTCCGGCCTGACACCGGGCAATGCGTGGGCGGGCCAGGCCGGGGGCCGCTGGTGGCGATCGATGTGCAGGAGCGCGATGGGGTGGTGTTCTGGCGGTCACAATACGACCTGCAACCTGTTGAATTCTGAAATCCGATGCAAGACATGACCTCGCCTGACAAGGCCGCCAACACCGCCCCGGGGTGGGAGCGCGAAACGCTGGAAAAACTCGCTTTTGCCACGCTGCGCGAGCAACGCGCGGCCCGGCGCTGGAAGGTATTCCTGCGGCTGGCCTGGCTGGGGTTTCTCATCGCGCTGGTGTGGCTGGTCTATGTCGATGTGGCGCCGACCACCACCAGCGTCAGCACCCCGCACACCGCGCTGGTCGAGGTGCGCGGCGAAATTGCCTCCGACAGCGAAGCCAGCGCGCAAGCGGTCATCGGCTCGCTGCGCTCCGCGTTCGAAGACCCGGGTGCGCAGGCGGTGGTGCTGTTGATCAACTCGCCGGGCGGCAGTCCGGTGCAGGCCGGCATCATCAACGACGAAATCCACCGCCTCAAGGGGCTGCACCAAAAGCCGGTGTACGCGGTGGTGGAGGAAACCTGCGCGTCAGCGGCGTACTACATCGCGGTCGCGGCCGACAACATCTACGTGGACAAGGCCAGCATGGTCGGCAGCATCGGTGTGCTGATGGACGGGTTTGGTTTCACCGGCTTGATGGACAAGGTCGGGGTTGAGCGTCGCTTGCTGACCGCCGGCGAGAACAAGGGTTTCCTCGACCCGTTCAGCCCCGTCAACCCGCAGCAGGACGCCCATGCGCGCGAGATGTTGGGCGACATCCACCAGCAGTTCATCGACGTGGTGCGCAAAGGCCGGGGTGACCGGTTGCAAGCCACGCCCGAGACGTTCAGCGGCTTGGTCTGGAGCGGGCAACGCGCGGTGTCGCTGGGTCTGGCCGACGACCTGGGCAGCCTGGAGCAGGTGGCCCGCGAAGTGGTCAAGGCCGAAGAAATTGTGGATTACACCCAGCGCGAGAACGTGGCCCAGCGGCTGGCGCGCCGTTTTGGCGCCGGGGTCGGCGAAAGCATGATGCGCACCCTGGGTTCGGGCGGTTTCAGCGTGCGTTGAGCGCCATGGCCCGAACCGACGTGCTTGTGGCCGGCGGTGGCATGGCGGGCCTGGGGGCTGCGTTGGCCGTGGCCCGTGCGCGCCCTGACCTGCAGCTGACCTTGCTGGAGCAGGCCGATGCTTTTGGCGAGGTGGGCGCGGGCATCCAACTGGGGCCCAACGTGGTGCATGTGCTGCGCGATTGGGGGCTGGAGCCCGATTTGCGCGAGTGCGCCGCCTTCCCCGAGCGTTTGGTGGTGCGCGATGTGTCCGACGGCGGCGTTCTCGGTCAGTTGGCGTTGGGCGAGCGGGCGGTGCAGCATTACGGGGCTCCTTACGCCACCATCCACCGGGCCGACCTGCACGAGTTGCTGCAACGCGCGGTGGGCCAGGCGGCCTCGGTGCAAGTCGAACTCGGCCAGCAAGTGCACGACCTGCACACTGCCAGCGACCGTTCCGTCATCGTGAATGGGGTGGACGGGCGCAGCTGGACGACCGCGGCCGTGCTCGGGTGCGACGGTGTCTGGAGCCGCGTGCGCACGGTGGCTTGGCGCGATGCGCCAGCGAAATTCACCGGCCATTTGGCCTACCGAGGCATGGTGCCCATGGGCGATTTGCCCGCAGCGGTGCGACGCCAGGACGTGTCGGCCTGGCTGGGCCCGCGTTGCCATGTGGTGCATTACCCGGTGCGTTCGGGCACCTGGATGAACGTTGTCGCGGTGGTCCACGGCGATCTGCCTGCCGAGGGGGCGCACTGGAACCACCAGGCCCATGCCGCCGACCTGCAGCAGGCGCTGGGCGCGGTGGCCACGCCTTTGCAGGACGTGCTGCAGCGGGTGTTGCAGTGGCGTTTGTGGCCTTTGCACGCCCGCCCGCCCATGCGCAGCGCGGCCGAGCAAGCCCAAGGCGCGGTGGCCTTGCTGGGCGATGCCGCGCACCCCATGCGCCCCTACCTGGCCCAGGGCGCGGCGATGGCGCTGGAAGATGCGTGGGTGCTGGGGCGTGAGCTGCGGGGCACAACGGGCGAGGTCGATTGGCCGGCCACCTTCACCCGTTGGGCGGCCCAGCGCTGGACCCGCAACGCCTGGGTGCAGGACCGTTCCCGGCGCAACGGGGCCATATTCCACGCCCAGGGGCCGATGCGGTGGGGCCGCAATCTGGCCATGGCCGCGTTGGGCGAGCGCTTGCTCGACGTGCCCCAGTTGTACCGCGGGCCGGCCAACCCCGCCTGATCGGTTATGGTTGATGCTGTCAGCCCTTGCGCAGGAGACAGCACCATGAACCCCCGTTCCATCTCACCCGCTGCCGAACCGGGTGCCGCACCCGCAGCCACCCCAGACGCTGGGCAGGCCCCCAACCACTTGCAGTTGCGCCGCGTCGCCATCGACACCTACCGGGAAAACGTGGCCTACCTGCACCGGGATTGCGATTTGTACCGCGCCGAGGGCTTTCAGGCCTTGTCCAAGGTGGAGGTCAGCGTCAACGGCCAGCGGATTCTGGCGACCTTGAACGTCACGTCGGACCCCCGCATCGTTCAGCGCCACGAGCTGGGTTTGTCCCAGGACGCGTTCGAGCAGTTGGGGGTGCCGGCAGGGCAGGCGGTGGGTGTGCGTCAGGCCGAACCCGCGCCGTCGATTTCGGCCCTGCACCGCAAAATCAACGGCGAGCGGCTGGGGCGCGAGGATTTCCAGGCCATCATCCGCGACATCGCCGAGCACCGTTACAGCAAGATCGAGCTGTCGGCGTTTGTGGTGGCCACCAACCGGGGTGAGCTGGACCGCGAGGAGGTGTTCTTCCTGACCGAAGCCATGATCGCCTCGGGCCGCCGGGTGGATTGGCAGGAGCGGCTGGTGGTGGACAAGCACTGCATCGGCGGCATTCCGGGCAACCGAACCACCATGCTGGTGGTGCCCATCGTGGCGGCGCACGGGCTGGTGTGCCCCAAAACCTCGTCCCGCGCCATCACCTCACCCGCTGGCACGGCCGACACCATGGAGGTGCTGGCCAACGTGGAGCTGCCGTTCGAGCGCCTGAGCGACATCGTGCGGGCGCACCGCGCCTGCCTGGCCTGGGGCGGCACCGCCCACCTGTCGCCCGCCGACGACATCCTGATTTCGGTGGAGCGCCCGCTGTCGCTCGATTCGCCGGGGCAGATGGTGGCGTCCATTCTCAGCAAGAAAATGGCGGCCGGCTCCAACCACCTGGTGCTGGACATCCCCATCGGCCCCACGGCCAAGGTTCGCTCCATGCCCGAGGCCCAGCGCCTGCGCCGCCTGTTTGAGTACGTGGCGCACCGGCTGGGCTTGTCGCTGGACGTGGTGATCACCGATGGCCGCCAGCCCATCGGCAACGGCGTGGGGCCAGTGTTGGAAGCGCGCGATGTGATGATGGTGCTGGAAAACCACCCGCTGGCGCCGCAGGACTTGCGCCAGAAATCACTGCGATTGGCTGGCCGGCTGCTGGAGTGCGACCCCGACATCCGGGGTGGCGATGGCTACGCGATCGCGCGCGACATTCTGGACTCGGGGCGGGCGTTGGAGAAAATGCGCGCCATCATCGAAGCGCAGGGGGCGCACCCGTTCGACCACCAGCGCCCCGAAGTCGGTGCCTTGAGCTTCGAAGTGCGTGCCCCGGCTACCGGGGTGGTGACGCAGATCGACAACCTGTGCATCGCCCGCTTGGCCCAGTTGGCCGGCGCGCCCAAGGTGCAGGGCGCCGGCGTGGATTTGGCCCGCAAGCTCGGCGACCCGGTGCGCGAAGGCGATCTGCTGTACCGCGTGCACGCTGCCTACCGCTCCGACCTGGAGTTTGCCCGCCAGGCGAGCGAAAGCCACTGCGGCTATACCGTGGGCCGCCCCGAAGACGTGCCCCATGTGTTTGTGGAGTTTTGAACATGACCGCCCCTACCTTTTTGTGTTTTGACGACGAACAAGCCGCCGCTCAGCGGTTGGCGGATGCCTGGGGCGAGGGCGCCCGGGTTGCCGTGGTGGAGCGTCACCGTTTCCCCGACGGGGAGCTGAAACTGTGCTTGCCCACTCCGTTGCCCGAGCGGGTGGTGGTGTTTCGCGGCTTGCACCACCCCAACGAAAAATTGGTGGAGTTGCTGTTGGTGGCTCAAACGGCCCGACAACTCGGCGCCCGCGACCTGACCTTGGTGTGTCCGTACCTGGGCTACATGCGGCAAGACATCGCCTTTCGGCCTGGCGAGGCGGTGAGCCAGCGCATCGTCGGCGGATTTCTGGCGGGGCTGTTCGATGCCGTCATCACGGTGGACCCGCACCTGCACCGCGTCGCCACGCTGGGCGAGGCGGTGCCCGTGGCGCGCCCGGTGGTGCTCAGCGGCGCCCCTGCGCTGGCCGACTGGATTGCCCAGCAACGCCCAGGCGCATTGCTGCTGGGGCCAGACGAAGAAGCTGCTCAGTGGGTGGCCCAGGCCGCAGCCCGCCACGGCAACGACAGCGCCGTGTGCCGCAAGGTGCGCCACGGCGACCGGCATGTGGAGATCGAGTTGCCCGACGTCGCCTGGCAAGGGCGCCAGGTGGTGGTGCTGGACGACGTGGCCAGCACCGGGCACACGGTGGCGCGTGCCACGCGGCTGCTGTTGGCGGCGGGAGCCGCCTCGGTGGATGTGGCGGTCACCCATGCCCTGTTCGCCGGCGACGCCTTGCAGGTGATGCGCGAGGCCGGCGTGGGCGAGGTCTGGAGCACCGACTGCATCGCCCACCCAACGAACGTGGTGCCGATGGCGCCGCTGCTGGCACAAGCCCTGCGCTGAGGCAGAACCGCGCCGCAGTTCACAGGTTGGTGCGCAGTTTCCAGATTTCCGGGAACAGCACCACGTCCAGCATCTTGCGCAGGTAGCTGGTGCCGCCCGTGCCGCCCGTGCCACGCTTGAGCCCGATGACGCGCTCGACGGTGGTGAGGTGGCGGAAGCGCCAGAGGCGGAAGGCGTCTTCCAGGTCGGTCAGTTCCTCGCCCAGTTGGTAGAGGTCCCAGTGCTGTTCGGGCTGGCGGTACACCTGCAGCCAGGCCTGTTCCACGGCGTCGTTTTCCACGTAGGGCTGGGTCCAATCGCGTTCGGTGTGGCTGGCGGGCACGGCCAGGCCACGGCGGGCCAGCAGGCGCAGTGCTTCGTCGTACAGCGACGGTGCCTCGTAGGCGGCCTGCACCATGGCCAACAGGTCTGGCCGGTACGCGTGGGGCTTGAGCATGGCGGCGTTCTTGTTGCCCAGCGCGAATTCGATGCAGCGGTACTGGTAGCTCTGGAAGCCGCTGGACTGTGCCAGGTAGGGCCGGATGGCGCTGTATTCGGGCGGGGACATGGTGGCCCGCACGTCCCAGGCGCGCACCAGGTCTTCGATGCACTTGCTCACGCGTGCCAGCATCTTGAAGGCCGCAGGCAGCTGGTCGCGGGCCACGCAGGCCACGGCGGCGTGCAGCTCGTGCAGCATCAGCTTCATCCACAGCTCGCTCGTCTGGTGCTGCACGATGAAGAGCATTTCGTTGTGCTCGGGCGAGAGCGGCTTTTGCGCGTTGAGGATGGCGTCGAGCTGCAGATAGTCGCCGTAGCTCATGTCTCGGCTGAAGTCCAGCTGGGCTTTTTCCTCGCGCACGATGGCTTCGGTGTGGCCGCTGGCGTGCATCGGGCAGCCGCCGTCGGAAGGTGGGGTGTAGGGGCACATGGTCTGTTTCCTTGTGGTCTTCAGCTTCAGGTCACGGCGTGCTGCTGGTTGAACTCAGGCCGTTGCCATTCACCGCTTTCCAGGACTTGGCGCAGGTGTTCCACACTGTTCCACACGTCTTCAAAGCCCAGGTAAAGGGGCGTGAAGCCAAAGCGCAGGATGTCGGGCTGCTGTGCGTCGCCCGCGCGGTAGTCGCCAATCACGTTGCGCGCGATGAGCGCCTGCACGATGGCGTAGGCACCTTCCGAGCGAGAAAGGCACACCTGAGAGCCGCGCTGGCCGTGCGCGCGCGGCGTGACCAGGCTCAGGCCGTGCCCGGCGCAGCGTTCTTCCACCAGCTGGATGAACAGGTCGGTCAGCGCCAGCGACTTGGCGCGCAGCGCAGCCATGCCGCCCAGGGGTTCGGCGGCCAGCACCGTGTCCACGCCGCAATCCAATGCGGCCAGGCTGATCATGGGTTGTGTGCCGCACATGAAGCGCGTGATGCCGGGGGCGGGCTGGTATTCCGGCGTAAAGGCGAAGGGCGCGGCGTGCCCCCACCAGCCAGCCAGCGGTTGCCACAGGTCTTTGCCCAGGCGCGCGGCGTGGCGTGCGTTCATCCAGGCAAAGGCCGGGGCGCCAGGGCCGCCGTTCAGGTACTTGTAGCCGCAACCCACGGCAAAGTCGGCGTTGGCGCCGTTCAGGTCCACGGGCACGGCACCGGCGCTGTGCGCCAGGTCCCACACCATCAGCGCGCCCGCGCCGTGCACGGCGGCCGTCACGGCGGGCATGTCGTGCATGGCGCCGGTGCGGTAGTTCACGTGGGTCAGCATCACCACGCCCACTTCGGGGCTCAGCGTGGCGGGCAGCTCGGCGGCTTCGATCAGGCGCAGCGTCCAGCCGCGTTCGCGGCACAGCGCCTCGGCAATGTACAGGTCGGTGGGGAAGTTGCTGCGCTCGCTCACGATCACCCGGCGTGCCGGGTCGGCCTGGGCCTGCAGCGTCACAGCCAGGCTCAGCACCTTGAACAGGTTGACCGAGGTGCTGTCGGTGGCCACGGTTTCACCAGCGCGGGCACCCATCAGGCGGCCGATCTTGTTGCCCACCTGTTGCGGCCACTGGAACCAGCCAGCCGTG
>JACCDQ012233879.1_pt1 | contig 10448 bp, 11 predicted proteins | sample 7446031 | NCBI WGS metagenome assembly JACCDQ01 (sample SAMN15323442, study PRJNA562643) | freshwater metagenome | isolation source: river surface water | place: USA:Blue River Watershed | collected 2017-08-17
ATACACAAATGTCGAAGGTAGTGATATTGATGTTTTGAATAACCCTCTGTTTAGAATGACCGAAAGTCAAAAGCTAAAATGGTTTCACCGATACCAATACCTTTATGCTCCAGCTCTATACCTTTTCTATTCTTTAAATTGGTTTTTTCTTCGTGAAACCTTGATGCTTGTTAATTACTCAAGTAGAACAATAAAAATCGAAATTCCCAAAAATGAAATAATAAAGTTAATCCTTTACAAGATTTTGTACATTGTTTACATGATTCTTCTACCAATATTTTTACTACCATTTGGTTGGAGTACAGTTTTAGCAGCTTTTCTACTTAATCATTTTATGATTTCGATAATATTTGTAGGCGTGTTAGGAGTTTCTCATTTATCAGATTTCGTTGAACACCCAAAACCCGACCAAAACAACAAACTAAATCTAAGTTGGCCTAAATTACAACTGTGTACCTCGGTCGATTATAATCCAGATAGCGTTTTTTTAAATTGGACATTGGGTGGTTTTAATGCCCATGCCTTACACCATATATTACCTAACATTTGTCATGTTCATTATATAGAAATTCTCCCAATATTTCGTGAATTAGCCCAAAAATATCAATTAAACTACATGGAGATGTCTTACTCAGAATCATTAGCATCTCATTTTAGGTTTTTGAAGGCTCTTGGAAATCAACAAAGTTTTAAACCTATGCCTTATGCGAGATAAACACTTACATAATAAAGCTGACAGCCAATTGCTCAAAACTATATATCAGCAAGTTGAGGAGAAGTTAATTGTTGATGACCGCAGTTTCGTCTGGGCTCTTAGTTTTAAATTTATTTTTTACTTTGTTGCTTCATTTTGTACTTATTGGTTTTTATACGTTGTCAAAAACCCCGTATATTTCGTTTGTACATTTGTTGTATATGGCTTATTCTCCTTATTATTTGCATTTAACTTTTCTCATGACTTTTCTCACAATACTATTTTTAAGAGCAAAAAACTCAATAACTTTTGTTTTATACTTATATACACAATCGTTGGAGCACATGCTGAAGCATGGAAGCAACGACATATAAATTCCCATCATTATGCTCCAAATGTACAAGACTATGACTCAGACCTAAAAATAACAAAACTAATAAGAGTTACCCCTCATAGTACTTATTTTTGGTTTCATAAATACCAACACTTGTATGCTCCAATACTCTACACTACCTATTCGCATTTTTGGGTCTTTATTAAAGACTTTGTCATTCTTTATTCTCAAGACGAATACAATGAAAAGAAAAATTTTTTATACTATCTATCGTTTTGGATACAGAAATGTTTTTACTTAATGTTGATACTTTTATTGCCGCTGTTATGCTCAAATCAGGCTTGGTATATTGTATTTACGGGTTTTTTATTAATGCACTTAACACAATCTATTTTCTTATTATTCACTTTCTTTATGACTCACCATGTAGAAGCAACCGAATATCCTACAACTGATACTAATGGTTTTATTCAAACTTCATGGGTAATGAATCAGATTAAAAGTTCAAATGATATGCACCCATTTAGTAAAACTGCTAATTTCATACTTGGTGGCTTCAATAACCACATTGCACACCATTTATTCCCGCATATACATCATATCTATTATCCAAAACTTAATAAAATATTATACGAAATCTTGAATCAAAATAACATAAAGCCCAATCAAACAACGTATTGGGGAGGGATTATTTCTCATCTAAAATTGCTAAAAAAAATGAGTCTTATACCACATTCTTTAAAAGAATAACACGCACTGTATCACAACTATTCAGAATTTTAACAAATCCTGTCAATCAACCTTATAACTATGATAAACAAAGTTTTTTCAATTTCGGGCAATAAAATCTCCTCTTTTATCATTGACGAAAACTCTCTAAAATTTTCCAGTCAAAATTTCGATTCATTTACCGATTTTCAAGATGCTTGGAATAAAAAACTATCTCTCGCTACTAAAGTTGAAATCACGTTTGAAAACATAAAATCTATAAAAAAAGAGGAGTTTGACAAAAATATTCTCATTAAGTATAAAGCATTTGGAGGTTTGCCAGCTGATTGTGAATTTAGTTTTACAGATTTTGATGATTATGAAACCTTTTTCAGTTACTTCACAGATAAACGCTATTTCCAACAAACAATCGAGACACTAACACCATTTAAAGCCATACAAAATTATCTAATTGGATTTGTGGTAACTATTGGCATTACTATATTCTCATATTTTGAAGCGATTGCCTTAGCAAATGGAACAGCAGAAGAAGCACACAGTAGTAAATCAAGAACTTTTAATTTTGTAGTTGAGCTTTTAGGCGAAAAAGGAGTAATCCTGATTGGAACAGTTATTTCGTTATTTTTAGTCTATAAAATTTGGACACGTTTCAAAAATCCCCCAAATCAAACTCGACTCGTCCCACCCAATAATTAAACAACAAATTATCATTTTACATATCAAAATCTTTTAGAAAAATACAAAAGTCTCTGTACCAAAGAAAATGAAAGCTATCACTAAAACTCTCTTACTCCTCATAATCTCAACTATGAGCATCAGTTCCTTTGCCCAAAAGAATGTCAAATTCAAGCCAAAAGAAATCTATAAAACCAGCAGTTTAGTAATCACTCAAATCTCTGAAAATGCTTTTAAACACGTTTCTTTCAAACAAACCAACGATTTTGGCTATGTGCCGTGCAATGGAGTTTTGGTTAGAAATAATAATGAAGTGATTGTTTTTGACACCCCAACCAACGATAAAAGTGCCGAAGAACTCATCAAATGGGTAAAAGAAATGCTCCATTGCCAAATTAATGCAGTTATTCCCACGCACTTTCACGATGATTGTTTGGGAGGTTTAAAGGCATTTCATGACAATAATATTCCCTCTTATGCCAATTTCAAAACCATCGAACTTGCCAAAGAAAATAAATATACCGTACCACAAAATGGCTTTAAAGATTTGCTTTCGCTAAAAGTTGGTAAAGAAAACATCACGGCCAAGTTTTTCGGTGAAGGGCACACCAAAGATAATGTTGTAGGTTATTTCCCGAGCGAAAATGTCATGTTTGGCGGATGTTTGGTCAAAGAAATTGATGCAAGCAAAGGATATTTGGGCGATGCCAATCTTGCTGAGTGGTCAAACACTGTTACGAAAGTAAAACAAGGGTACCCAAATGTAAAAATTGTAGTTCCAGGACATGGTGATTATGGTAATCAGCAATTACTCGATTACACCATCAAATTATTCAAAGTTCAATAATTCTTTCTTATCCCAGAACAATGTCTGAATCAGATAGCATTATTAGTTTTTACAAGAATCAGAGCCTTTTGAGCTTAGATTCTTGTCCACAAAAAAACTTTCATCGTCGCTAATCGCCCGAACAAACAAATATTTTCGTTAAATTGCTTTCAGAATTAACCTCTTTAAGCAATTTACCTTATGACCGTAAAAACTTTTGTTCAAGTCAAGCTTCTAACCATCCTAAGCACATTATCTTTTTGTGCAAACGCCCAAATGTGGGAGGTAATGACCCCGAAAAACACTTGTACCAATCGCCACGAAAACACCATGACTGCCGTTGGGAACAAACTCGTATTATTGGGCGGACGTGGTATTAAACCCACCGAAATATTCGATATCAAAACCCAAACTTGGACTAAATCAGTTGATACACCACTTGAAATTCATCACTTACAAGCGGTTACTTACAATGGAGAAGTATATGTAATGATGGCCATGACGGGAAAATACCCGCACGAAACCCCAATTCCCAATATTTATATCTACAATCTTGAAAAAGGAGAATGGCGAGTTGGCCCCGAAATTCCAAAAGACCGTTTGCGTGGTTCGGCGGGCTGTGTTGTTTACAAAAACAAAATTTATACAGTTTGTGGTATCACAGATGGTCATTGGGACGGCCACGTGGCTTGGCTCGATGAATATGACCCAAAAACCAATACTTGGGTAAAACTGGCCGACGCTCCTCACCTACGTGACCACGTGAGTGTAGCCGTAATCAATGACAAACTATATGTGGCAGGTGGCCGACGTTCAACGGCTCGTATTAACCAAGTATTAAACCTTACTGAAGCCGCAGTTGACGTGTATGACTTAAAGAAAAAAACATGGCAAACACTGCCGAGCGAATTGAATTTACCAACCCAACGAGCAGGAAATTCATCGGTAGCATTTGGCGATAAACTTTTGGTAATTGGAGGTGAAAGTGCTGCTCAAGTACCTGCTCATAGCGAAGTTGAGGCCTTCGACACAAAGAAAATGCAATGGGTGCCATTTCCAAGTCTCAAACAAGGACGTCACGGCACTGGAGCATCGGTAGTTGGAGGCAAAGTTTATTCGGTGGCGGGTTCAGCTAATCGTGGTGGTGGCCCTGAAATCAATGAAATGGAGGTTTTGAAGTAAGCCATTCCAACAAATATTTCCACACAACAACACTATAAGTACAACAAAACAAAAATGGTAAAAAATAAACTTAAACGGGGTTTAAGGATGACGAGGTATGTCATCTACCGAGAAACCTTAGTCGATACAAGAGAGCATCTTTATTCATTTATTGGCTCTTTTATGGGTATTGCTATTATCGCATTTATCCAAAGTAAGACCTTAGCCGATATTGATAATGTATTTCTGATTGGTTCGTTTGGAGCATCAAGCGTTTTAATTTTTGGAGCAATTCAAAGTCCACTGGCACAACCTCGTAATTTGGTCGGGGGGCATGTTATTTCGGCCATTATAGGCGTTACAATCTATAAAACTTTGCCCAATATTTTATGGATTACCGCCCCTTTGGCGGTTTCGCTCTCGATAGTGATGATGCAAATAACCAAGACCCTCCACCCACCAGGAGGAGCAGCCGCCTTGATTGCCATAATCGGAACTGATAAAATAAAGCAGTTAGGATATTGGTATGTTTTAACACCTGTGCTTACTGGCACGCTAATTTTACTGATAGTTGCGTTGATTTTCAATAACTTAACTCCCAATCGAAAATACCCAACTGACAGAAGATTCACCAATTTTCTGCGAAAACGAAAAGCAGATTTAAAAACTTAACCCATAATAAGCATAGCTATGAATTCACTCTGGAAAAAAATAATTACAAAAACTACTCTACCCACATTAGCAAGCGGCGAAAGCTACTCCGACTATAGACTGGCCAAAGGATACCGAGAGCTAAAAATCTTACTCAAACGATATCTAAAAGATATTATACTGATAACAGCTGGAATTTTTTCTGCCTCTTTTGGCTTCAAAGGTTTTTTATTGACTAATCATTTTATTGATGGCGGAGCTACGGGGATTTCTCTTTTGATTTCTGCCTTAACCCAAATACCTCTTTACATCCTCATCATTTGTATCAATATTCCGTTTATCTTTTTGGGTTATAAAATTTTGGGGAAAGTCTTTGCCCTTAAAACTGCTTTGGCCATTGCTGGACTCGCTTTGTGCGTTGGCACAGTCGATTTTCCAAATGTGACAGATGATAATTTACTGGTATCTATCTTTGGAGGTTTTTTCCTTGGAGCGGGCATTGGTTTAGCAGTCAGAGGTGGGGCTGTCATTGACGGGACTGAGGTTTTAGCTATTTTTTTGAGTAAAAAACTCGGTACAACTATTGGCGATATTATCATTATTATCAATGTACTTATTTTTTCAACCGCAGCCTATTTTCTTTCGGTCGAAATTGCTCTTTATTCGATGATTACTTATTTGGCTGCCTCAAAAACATTGGATTTTATCATTGAAGGTATCGACGAATATATCGGAGTAACAATTATTTCTTCCCACAACGAAGAAATCAGACAAATGATTATCAATGAAATGGGACGTGGTGTAACGGTTTATAGCGGTAAAAAGGGTTACGGGAAAAGTGGAGAAACCAAAAATATTGACATTATTTATACCGTAATCACGAGATTAGAACTAAATAAACTCAATACCGAAATCGAAAAAATTGAACCAAATGCCTTTGTGGTGATGAACAGCGTAAAAGATACCAAAGGTGGAATGATAAAAAAACGTCCGCTTGACCATTGAAATTGAGAATGATAAGACTAATTTGCTTTAAATATAAAATGAAAAAACTAACCTATTTATTTCTTTTCCTACTGAGCATCGGTTTGGTTTTTGCTCAATCAAAAACGTTTATGTTTGTAGGCACATACACCGATGGTAAACCTGACAAAGGCATTTATGTATATGAACTTAACCCAAAAACTGGTACTTTAAATTTAGCTTTCAATACCGAAAACATTGTAAACCCATCATTCCTGACAGTATCTCCTGATGGAAAGTTTTTGTATGCTTGCACCGAAACCAAACTTCCACAACATGGAAATATCAGTGCATTTGCCATCAATAGTACTGATGGTAGTTTGAAATTTATCAATAAACAATCGGCCAATGGCGAAAATCCTGTTTATGTAAGTGTGCATAAAAATAATAAATTCGTAATTACGGCGAACTATGGCGAAGGGAATGTAACTATTTTAACCAAGAATGATGATGGAAGCCTTAATCCGTTCGTACAGAGTATTCAGTTTTCGGGAACGAGCATCAATAAAGAACGACAAGAAAAACCCCACGTTCATTCGGCCAATCTTTCACCGAAAAACGATTTTCTTTTTCTGCCCGATTTAGGTACTGATAAAATCAGAACATTTAAGTTTGACGAGAACCAAACAAAACCATTAATCGAAACTAATCATCTGACTATAAGTACTGAATCAGGTGGCGGTCCACGTCACATGGCTTTCCATCCGAATCAAAAATTTGCTTATGCAATCGAAGAGTTAAGTGGGAATATTACTGGTTATGGCTATAAAAATGGGCAGCTTGTTAAAATACAACAGATTCAATCGAATCAGAAAAAGGCTGAAATTTATAGTAGTGCCGATATTCATGTTTCGCCCGATGGGAAATTTCTATACGCAACCAATCGTGTAGAAAATACGATTTCAATATTCCAAATTTCGGTAAATGGATTACTCACTTTAGTAGGTCATGAATCGACTTATGGCGAAACTCCTCGCAATTTTAATATCGACCCAACGGGTAATTTTTTACTTGTAGCAAACCAAAGTTCAAACAATATAGTGGTTTTTCGAAGAAATCAAAAAACAGGTTTATTGACTAAAATCAGCGATGATACCAAGGTACTTCACCCTTCGTGTTTACAATTCAAAACCTATTAAAATGATGATGGAGAAAAATATTGCCGTAAAAGATATCGATTCGTATCTTTCGTTTGTTCCAGAAAAAGAACGCCTTGCACTGGAAGAACTACGCCAGCAAATACTCGATTTAGTGCCTGATGCTGAAGAGGTTATCAGCTATATGATTCCAACATTTAAGTACAAAGGTGCTTTGGTTGGCTTTGGCTATTATAAAACTCACCTCTCATTTTATTTCATGAGTTCTGGATTGCGAGGTCATTTTACACAAGACTTAATAGGCTATAAACACGAAGGTTCGACGATACATTTTACGGCCGACAAGCCACTTCCTACCGAGATAATCCGAAAGATAGTTTTGGCAAGAGTAATGGAAAACGAGGAAAAAGCTGCTCAAAAACTAAAAGCGAAACATACTAAGCCTACAGAATCCTAAAGAATTCCAGAAAACCCGCATTCTATTCTCAAAAAGTATTTATTTTGTATTGAAATGACTTTTCTGAATTTAAGGCGATTCATTTTATCTAATCTATTTTCTAAACTACTGCTGATAAAATGGAACTTTTACTCAGAAAAGCAACTCAAAAAGATGCCGATTTAACCTTTGAAATTGAACAAAGCTCATTCAAGGAATACAGCGATGCCGTTTACAGCACCGAACTCGAATCACATCGTCAAGAATTTGATTCTGAAAACATTCAGATTATCGAATTTAAAAAACAAAGTATCGGATATTTGGAGATAGAAGAAAAAAATCATTCTTTTGAAATCATAAATATTCAGATTCAAAAAGATTTTCAAAATCAAGGTTTTGGCCGTCAACTTCTCGATAAAGTCATTGAAGATGGCAAACGGAAATCGAAGGGAATTGAATTACAAGTATTAAAGAACAACCCAAAAGCAAAGCGGTTTTACGAAAACTCAGGTTTTCAGGTGTACTACGAAACCGAATTTGAATATAAAATGAAATTTTCTCATGCAAATAGGATTTTTAGAAATTAAGTGGACTGATATTTTAGATATTACGCTCGTTGCATTTCTGTTGTATTACATTTATAAATTGGTTCGAGGAAGTGTTGCCAGTAGGGTTTTCTTGGGTTATTTGCTCATTTATTTGTTCTATCTCATCGTCAAAGCTATTGGCTTAGAGCTACTTACTCGTATTTTAGAGTACTTCATGGGTGTAGGAGCAATTGCCTTAATTGTGCTTTTTCAGCAAGAAATTCGTCGTTTTTTGTTGTTGGTAGGCAAATCAACAACCCTTACCAATAATCAACTTTTTTCAAGTTTACTTGGCTCAGAAGCAAATCCTGAAGAAAAATACCCGTTAAAAAATATCATTGATGCCGCCAAAACGATGTCGAGTGAGTTTACAGGTGGAATTATTGTTATCCAAAAAGAAGATGATTTAGATAAATTTGCCGAGTCTGGCGACGCTCTTGATGCGGTACTATCTAAAAAACTGATTTTATCGCTTTTTAGCCAATATAGTCTCTTAAACGATGGGGCAATTATCATAGACAGCAGCCGTATCAAAGCAGCACACTGCATCTTACCCATTGCAAGCAACGATGATTTACCCTCAAATTATGGTTTCCGTCATCGTGCAGCACTGGGTATTTCGGAGGCAACCGATGCCGCAGCCATTTGTGTTTCGGAAGAAAACGGTAAAATTTCGCTGGCCATTGATGGAAACATCAAAACTGTTTCTGTAACCGAACTCGAAAGGGATTTAAAAGCGTACTTTTTAAAATAGTTCTGAGTGCTGAATTTTGAGTTCTGAGTTAACTCAGAATTTGCAATTCAAAACCGCACGGGCCGCCTCGTCTAAACTCAGAACTCTCAACTCAGAACTCTCAACTCAGAACTTGATAACGTTTTATCCAGGACCCTCGAAAGTATATCCGCAAGTGGCAACTTACCTACAAGATGCCATGAATGATGGTATTTTGAGTCAAAATCATCGAAGTGTAGCCTTCATGGAAATGCTCTCGACGTGTTTGGCAACCTTCAAGCAAAAGCAAAATATTCCCGACGATTACGAAGTTTATTTTACCTCATCGGCCACCGAATGTTGGGAAATCGTCAGTCAATCACTTGTCAGCAAACACAGCCATCATATTTACAATGGAGCATTTGGTGAAAAATGGTTTGAGTACGCTTCTCGTTTGAGGAAAAGCACTTCTACAAGTTTTGATTTTCAAGAAAAACTCTCAAAATCGTTTTCAAGCGATGCCGATGTTTGGTGTTTTACCCAAAACGAAACCTCGAATGCTACTCAAATAGAAAATTCATTTTTCGATAAACTAAACACCGACGCACTTATTGCAATAGATGTTACGTCTTCGTTGGGTGGAATTGAGCTTGACTGGAAATCGGGCGATATTTGGTTGGCTTCGGTGCAGAAGTGCCTCGGTTTACCCGCAGGAATGGGCGTGATAATTTGTTCTCCAAAAGCCATTAAACGTGCCAAAGAAATTGGGGAACGAAATCATTATAACAGTTTACTTTTCATCAGAGATAATTTCAGAATACACCAAACGCATTATACGCCGAACATTTTGGGCATTTATCTTCTAATGCGAATCATGCAGCAAGTACCTGATATTGAAGCCATCGATACGCATATAAAATCAAGAGCGAAAGATTTTTATGCGTTTATAGCCAATGAAACTAATCTTGATTTACTGATTACAAACAACGAGGTAAGGTCTGAAACAGTTATTGCAATCAAAGGGACGACTGATGAAATTTCAGTTATGAAACAAAAAGCTAAGGAAAATAATATAATTTTGGGTAATGGTTATGGTGCTTGGAAAGATACCACTTTCAGAATAGCCAATTTCCCAGCCATTGAAGATTGGGAATTCGACAAACTAAAAACCTTACTACGCCAATGAACTTCAACTTTAAAGAAATCATCTCGGTTTCGATTATCTTATTTTCAGTCATTGATATTTTGGGAGCAATTCCGATAATTATTGATTTACGAAAAAAAGCGGGTAGTATTCACGCCGAACAAGCAACATTGGTTGCAGGTGGCTTAATGATTACATACTTATATTTAGGGATAAGTATCTTGAGTTTATTTGGCGTTGATGTCAAATCATTTGCTATTGCGGGGGCTGGAACAATGACTACAATTATCTCATTGAAAGCGGCTTATCAAGAAGAAAATATTGTTGTCGGAATTTTATTGAATTTATTGGTCGTTTATATAGTTCTTAGAACTTCGCA
>JACCDQ010226288.1_pt1 | contig 10445 bp, 9 predicted proteins | sample 7446031 | NCBI WGS metagenome assembly JACCDQ01 (sample SAMN15323442, study PRJNA562643) | freshwater metagenome | isolation source: river surface water | place: USA:Blue River Watershed | collected 2017-08-17
AGCCGACCGTGATCCTCGCGCAGACCAAGAAAGGCTTCGGTATGGGCAAGGCCGGCCAGGGCCGGATGACCACGCACCAGCAGAAAAAGCTGGAACTCGAAGACCTGATCGAATTCCGCGACCGCTTCAAGCTGCCGCTGACGGACAAGCAGATCGAAGAACTCGAGTTCTTCAAGCCTGCCCCCGACAGCGAGGAAATGCGCCACCTGCATGCGCGCCGCACTGCGCTCGGCGGAGCCATGCCGAAGCGCGTGGACGCCCGCGTGACGTTGCCGGTGCCGGCCATCGAGTCGTACGCGGCCTTCGCGCTCGACGCCGGCATGAAGGAAATGTCGACCACGATGGCGCTGGTACGCATGATGGGCGGCCTCTTGAAGGACGCCGGCCTCGGCCAGCATGTGGTGCCGATCGTCGCCGACGAGGCGCGCACCTTCGGCATGGCCAACCTGTTCCGCCAGGTCGGCATCTACTCGGCGCAGGGCCAGCTGTACCAGCCGGAAGACATCGGCTCCATCCTGTACTACCGCGAAGCCAAGGACGGCCAGATCCTCGAGGAAGGCATCACCGAAGCCGGCGCGATCTCGTCATGGACGGCCGCAGCCACCAGCTATGCAGTGAACGGCCTGCCGATGCTGCCGTTCTACATCTACTACTCCATGTTCGGGTTCCAGCGCATCGGCGACCTGATCTGGGCCGCTGCCGACCAACGTTCGCGCGGCTTCCTGATCGGCGCGACCTCGGGCCGCACGACGCTTGGTGGCGAAGGCCTGCAGCACCAGGACGGCAGCAGCCACCTGATGTCGGCTGCCATCCCGAACTGCGTCTCCTACGACCCGGCCTACGCCTATGAACTGGCGGTGATCGTCGACGACGGCATGCAGCGCATGCTGCAGAAAAACGAGGACGTGTTCTATTACGTGACCGTCACCAACGAGAACGAAGCGCAGCCGAGCATGCCGGCCGATGCGCGCGACGGTATCCTGCGCGGCCTGCATTGCGTGCAGCGGCGCGAAGGCGCGCAGGTACGGCTGATGGGCGCAGGCCCGCTGCTGAAGGAAGCGCTGGCCGCGGCCAGCCTGCTCGAAGGCATCTTCGACGTGAAGGCCGAAGTCTGGAGCGCGACCAGCTTCTCCGAACTGGCGCGCGACGGCGTGCGCTGCGAGCGGGCACGCCGCCTGCAGCAGTCGGACGAACTGCCGTGGATTACGCAGCAGCTGCAGGGCTCGGAAGCGCCGGTGATCGCGGTCTCGGATTACGTGCGTGCGGTGCCCGAGAGCGTGCGCGCCTACGTGCCGGCGCCCTTCGTCACGCTGGGCACCGACGGCTTCGGCCGCAGCGACACGCGCGCCGCGCTGCGCGACTTCTTCGAAGTCGATGCGAAGTGGATCACCTATACCGCGCTGGCCGAGCTGTATGCGGGCAAGAAGTCGGCGGACGAAATGCGGGAGATCGCGGCACGGCTGGAGGTCGACCTGCAGAAGACGATCGCTGTCGACCTGTAAGCGAAAAGGAAACGACAAGGGCGCCAGCGGCGCCCTTGTCAATGTCGATGAAGCATTCAGCCCTCGACGTCGTTTTCCATGTGCCTGGCGAAGTAGCGCGCGAACCAGGCGCCCATCACCAGCACGAACGCGATTACGCCCAGGCTCAGCAGCCCATAGTCCGTGGAAAACAGGTCCAGCAGCAATTTCATGATTCCCCTCCCGTCGGTGTGTTTTGACGGAAGCCATTCTGGAATTCGGCCCGGGAAATTAACTTGACCTCAGTCAAAATTTCCGGAATGCGGCCACCCTTCGGAAACGGCAGGGTAAAAGCTATATTTTTAATAAATAGTCGCCATCAGCACGGCCGCCGGCTGTCGCCGGTTTCAGCGCAGCCGGGAGGCTGCCTCCAGCACGCGCTCGGCCTTCACTATCACGGGCCGGTCGACCATCTTGCCGTCGATCGCGACGGCGCCGCCATTGGCGTTGCGCGCCGCCTCCAGCACGCGCATCGCCCAGTGCACCTGCTCGTCCGACGGCAGGTAGGCCTGGTGGACGGTGGGCAGCTGGTTCGGATGGATGCAGAGCTTGCCGCCAAAGCCGAAACGCTTGCCGCGCATCGCCTCGGCCAGCAGCAGCACCGGATCGCCGATCGCCGTCGTCACGCCATCGACCGGCGGCGCAATGCCGGCCAGACGCGAGGCCAGCACCAGCTGCGAGCGGAAATAATCGAGTTCGCGATCCTCGCCCTCGATGCCGAGATCGACGCCGAAGTCGATGCTGCCGAACATCAGCCGCGTGACACCGTCGGCCTCGGCCAGCGCGCGTGCATTCGCGATGCCCTCGGCCGTTTCGATCAGCGCCAACACCGACGCGGCGCCGGCCGCACGCACGCGCGCAATGTCGGCGACCTGCCCGGCCTTCGGCAGCACGACCGCAGCAACGCCAGGCAACGCGCACAGCGCAAGGTCGGCGTCGAACCATTCCGAGTCCGCGCTATTGATGCGTAGCGCGACCGGATAATCGGGGTCGAGCCCGCCGCGCACCGCAGCGCGCGCGATCTCCTTGTCGGCCGGCGACACCGCATCCTCGAGATCGATGATCACGCAGTCGGCGCCGGATGCCAGCGCCTTGCCAAAGCGTTCGGGCCGGTTGCCCGGCACGAACAGGTAGGAGACTGGCAGGTTGTCCATCAGATCGCTCCTTCGTTTCGTAACGCAGCGATTGTCTCGCTGCCATAACCGAGTTCGCCCAGAATGCTCGACGTATGCTCACCGAGCGCCGGGATCGGATCCATGCGCGCCTGCCAGCCGCTGCCGCTGCCCGGCGGCAGCATCGCGGGGATCGGACCGACCGGCGAACCGACCTCGGTCCAGCGCTGCCGCGCGCGCAGCTGCGCGTGCTGCCACAGCTCGTTCATGTCGTTCAGGCGCGCATTTGCGATGCCAGCGTCGTCCAGCCGCGCGATCACCTGCTCTGCAGTCAGCGGCTTGAAGGCGTCGCAGATCAGCGCGTACAGCTCCTTGCGCGAAGCGCTGCGCAGGCTGGTGTTGGCAAAGCGCGGATCGGTCGCCAGCTCGGGCTGCCGCAATACCTTGTCGCAGAAGATCACCCACTCGCGCTCGTTCTGCAGGCCGAGCATCACGATCTTGCCGTCGCCGGCCGGGAACGGGCCGTACGGATAAATCGTCGCGTGCGCCGCACCGGCACGCACCGGCGGCTGCGCGCCCTTGTATGCGTAGTACAGCGGGAAGCTCATCCACTCGGCCATGCTCTCGAGCATGGAGACGTCGATCGCGCAGCCCTTGCCGGTGCGGCCGCGCTGTATCAGCGCCGCGAGGATGTTCGTGTACGCATACATGCCGGCGGCGATGTCGGCGATCGACGCGCCGGCCTTCGCCGGCTCGTCGGCGCTGCCGGTCACGGACAGGAAACCGGATTCGCTCTGGATCAGCAGGTCGTATGCCTTCTTGTCGCGATACGGGCCGTCGGAACCGTAGCCGGAGATGTCGCAGACGATCAGCTGCGGATACTTGCCCGACAGCGCTTCATATGACAGCCCGAGCCGGGCCGCTGCGCCGGGCGCGAGGTTCTGCACCAGCACGTCGGCCTGCGCGAGCAGCTTGTCGAGGATCACGCGCGCTTCGCCATGCTTGACGTCGAGCGTCAGGCTTTCCTTCGAACGATTGGTCCAGACGAAATGCGACGCCAGGCCGTCGACGCGCTCGTCATAGGCGCGGGCGAAATCGCCGACGCCGGGACGCTCGACCTTGATCACGCGCGCGCCGAGGTCGGCCAGCTGGCGCGTGCAGAACGGCGCGGCAATCGCATGCTCGAGGGTGACTACGGTGATTCCATCCAACGGACGCATTACTTCTCCTGGGTTCATTCAAGTGTTGCGGTTGCCTGCATCGCCAGATCGCCGCGCGAATTTGCGGCCCACAGCGACACGCTGTGGCCATCGGCCTCGGGCCGGCCGTTGACGCTGAAGCTGGCGATGTCGAACAGCGGGCTGACGGCACGGAAACTGAAAGTGGCGACACGACGGCCGGGCAGCTCGCGCCGCAGCAGGTCGAGCATCAGCGTCGCCACCAGCGGGCCATGGACGACGAGGCCCGGATAGCCTTCGACGCCGGTCGCATAGCTGCGGTCGTAATGAATGCGGTGACCATTGAAGGTCAGCGCGGAATAGCGAAACAGCAGCACCGGGTCCGGCTCGATGCGGCGGGTCCACAGCGCATCGGTTGGCGCCGGCCTGGGCGCAGCCGGCGGCTGGCCCGGTCGCGGGTCTTCGCGGTAGACGATGTCATGCTGCTCGACGATGCAGGACTGGCCGCCGGCAGCAAGACGATGCTCGACCGTGACGAAGGCCAGCGAGCCGGACGCGCCCTGCTTGACATTGACGTCGGCGATGGTCGATGTTTTTTCTGCCCGCGCGCCGACCGGCAGCGGCGCAGTGAATTCCAGCCGTCCGCCGGCCCACATGCGGCGCGGCAGCGGCACTGGCGGCAGGAAGCCGCCACGTTTCGGATGACCGTCGCGACCCAGCGCGGAGGCCGGCATCGCCGACAGGAAGTACACCCAGTGCCACAGGCAGGGCAAGGCATCGCCGTCGGCATAGCTTTCGCTGCGATCGAGCGTGGCCGCCAGCGCATTGGCCGGGCCGGGCAGCAGCCATTCGCTGAGCGACTCGCGACGGCCGACCCATTGCCTGAGCAGGTCGATATCGAGTTCGGGAACGGACATGGGAGAACGAAAACGGACGAGCCGGCATTCTCCGGCAGCCCCCGGCCGGCGGCAATTTGCGATTTCCGAAGGGGGATTTGGACGCCGGGACGCGCGTCAGAAGGTTTTTTTTATCGTGGCGGCTTCGTAGATTTCAGACAGGATCTCGCCCAGCGCCGGGTCGCGCACCTGATCGAACCGGAATTTGCGGCGACGGTCGCCCATCAGGTCGCGCAGCTGTCGTCCGCTCCAGCCGCTGACCTCCTCGGCCCGGATCAGCAGTTCCGGCGTCACCGGGATCTCGCGCGTGCGCATCAGCCGCACCAGCAGCACCGGCACTTCGAGGGCCCGCGCCAGCGCGGCGTCGCTGCGCAGCTTCAGGTGGCTGCTCAGGGCATTGAACATGCGGCCGGGATCGAAACCGTCGCTGGAAATGGGTCGGGGTTGTCTCATGCGGCACCTGCCGAATGGCTCGTCTTGTCTCGAGCGGCGATTATCCCATGCGGCCGGCAGCCGATCCGACGATTCCTCCCGATGATTGGAAGAAATCTGAGCGAAGTCGACCCGGACGCAGATAGTCAGCGGGAGCGGGAACCGCTGACGCTGCCGCAGGGCATCATTCCACGGCAGGAATGATGATGTCCGGCCCCTGGCCCACGCTGTCCGGCGAGCCGGGGTTGTTGCACAGGCTGAGCGGGCTGCTGCGTGCCTCGGGACGATCGCAATCGCCGTCGGCGCTGGCGACCAGCGTCTTCAGCAGTTCGACCGACGCATCGGCAATCAACGCGGAGGGATAGCTGCGGCAATAGTTGTCGACGGCCTCGATGATGGTGCCGTTGTCCATGTGACTCAGCAGGTCGATGTTGTGCGAGCGCAGGTTGGCCGACGTGAGGAAGCCCAGCACCCAGTTTTCCATCGACAGCTTCACCGCATCGTCGGCGTTCAGGTACTCGTCGCAAGCGGCAAGGCCGCCGCCAACGATGGTCTCGCCCGCGCCTGCGGGCTGACCACACAGCAGCAGCGCCATGGCCATCGCCAACGTCATTCGAGCAGGCAGGTGTGGAAATACGCGCATTGCATGTCTCCCTCGCGGCGCCGTCGGGCCGGCGCCTTGTTTGTATTGTCGACAGGATTCTACTTCGTCTTCGATTTGCGTTCCGGCAGCAGCCCGGAGCTCGGGAAGCGGCATATATAATCTCGCGCTTGGCTGTGAAGCCGCCTCGGGCGGCGCATGCCATATCGATAACGCTGACGCCATCCCATGCTCTCATCCGCTTCCGGCCCCGCCCTGCGCTACCCTGACCCCGGACGCGCCCGCAGCGGCCCCGCGGCCCTGATCGAGAAGCCACTGCTGCTCGGATTGCTATTCCTCGGCTGGCTGCTCGCCACCGCGTGGATACGGCCGCTGGCGCTGCCCGACGAAGGGCGCTATACCGGGGTGGCGTGGGAAATGGTCCGTTCGGGCCACTGGCTGACGCCAACCCTCGACGGCCTGCCCTATTTCCACAAGCCGCCGCTGCTCTACTGGCTGACTGCCATCTCGATCAAGCTGTTCGGCACTACGGAACTCGGCCTGCGACTGCCATCGATACTCGGCGCGATGCTTGCCGCCGGCAGCGGTTTCCGGCTGCTGCTGCGCTGGGTCGGCCTGCGGGAGGCGCGCTGGTACCTGCTGGCACTGGCGACCATGCCGCTGTTCTACGGCGGCTCGCAATACGCGAACCATGACATGCTGGTCGCCGGCCTGATCAGTGCGGCGATTGCTTTCGCTGCCGATGCGCTGCTGGCGCACGACCATGGCCAACCGTGGAAGCGCAGCATGCTGCTCGCCTGGTCGGCGATGGCGCTCGGCCTGTTGTCCAAGGGCCTGATCGGCATCGTGCTGCCGTCCGGCGTGATCGGGCTCTGGCTGCTGATGCAGCGCCGCTGGCAATGGCTGGGCAAATTGCTGTGGTGGCCGGGGCCGCTGCTGTTCATTGCGATCGCCTCGCCGTGGTTCCTGCTGATGCAGCAGAAGTTCCCGCAGTTCTTCCACTACTTCTTCATCCACCAGCATTTCGAACGCTTCGCCGAGCGCAGCTTCAACAATGTGCAGCCGTTCTGGTTCTATCCTGCCGTGCTGGCGCTGCTGTGCCTGCCATGGTCGCCGCTGCTGCTCGCGCGCTGGAAGCTGCCGGCAGCGTCCGGCCCCCGCAGCGCGTTGCGCCGCCTGCAGTGGACCTGGGTCGCTGTCATCGCGCTGTTCTTCTCGCTCCCCGCGTCGAAGCTGGTCGGCTATGTCCTGCCTGCAGTGCCGGCCCTCGCGATGCTGGTCGCCGAAGTCCTGAATGCGCGCGCGCACACCCGCCGTGCCTGTGCGTTCGCGGCAGCGGCCGCCGTGCTGGCCGGCGCGCTGATGGTGTCCGCGCTGGTTGGCGTCGCATGGCACGACCCGCACTCGTCGCATCCGCTGGCCCAGGCCTGGCGCGCGCAGGCACGCCCGGGCGAGCCGCTGCTGTCGCTGAAAGCCTATCGCTTCGACCTGCCTGTCTACGCCCACCTGCCGGCGCCCGTCGTGGTGCTGCACCACTGGAGCGACCCCTCGACCGTCGCTGGCGACAGCTGGCAGCGCGAGCTGGCCGATGCGGCCCGCTTCGATCCTGAAAGTGGCGCCCATGTACTGGTCGATATCGTTCACCTGAAAGAGCTGCTGTGTACGGCCCCGGTCAGCTGGATCATTGCCAATGAGGGCGAGCAGGAGAGCTTGCTGGAATCGGCCGTGCCGGTCGCCAGCAACGACCATGTTCGCCTGCTGCGTTTCGACAGGGAACGGAGTAACCTGTCCTGTTTCCAAGCCTCCGCCAACTAATCAACAACAAGGAGAAAAAATGGCTTCCCGACTGCGTCCCATGCTGCTGGCTTCACTGGTGTCTGCCGCCCTGAGTGTTTTGCCCGTACAGGCCGGTGACCTGCCGGCTGCGGTGACACCGGAACTGGCACAGGCCGTGCGCAGCATTGCGGGCGAGCTGGTTGATCAGCTCGGCCAGAAGCTGCGAGGCACGATGCAGTCGGACGGCCCGATTGCGGCGGTCGGCGTCTGCAAGGAAACGGCACCCGCGATCGCAAAGCGCCTGTCGGAACAGCATGCGGCGCAAGTGGGCCGCGTCGGCACGCGCGCGCGGAATCCGAAAACCGGTGTGCCGAACGCCTGGCAGCGCGACGCGCTGGCCGAATTCGATGCGCGCCTTGCGCAGGGCGAGAAACCGGCGGCGCTCGAGTACTGGACGGTCGTCGATACCGGCAACGGCCAGCGGGAACTTCGCTATGCCAAGGCCATCGTGACCCAGCCGCTGTGTGTCAGCTGCCATGGCAACGCGGAAGACATCCCGGCGCCGCTGCTGGAAAAGATCCGCACCGAATATCCGCAAGACCAGGCGACCGGCTACAGCGCCGGCAAGCTGCGCGGCGCTGTCGTGGTCACCAAACCGATGTAAACGAATCCCGAGGAATTCTTCGTGTCGATCAGCAATCCGGAATTTTCACAATCGTCGGTGATGCGGCCGGTCTCGGTGACCGGCGACGGCGCGCATGTGCATGCGTCAACGGCCGCACTCGTGCTGGCGGCCGTCGGCGTGGTGTTCGGCGACATCGGCACCAGCCCGCTGTATGCGCTGAAGGAATGCTTCAGCCCCGAGCATGGCATACCGTACTCGACCGGCGCGGTGCTCGGCATCCTGTCGATGATTTTCTGGGCGCTGCTGCTGGTCGTCACGGTCAAGTACGTGGTGTTCGTGCTTCGTGCCGACAACAACGGCGAAGGCGGCGTGCTGTCGCTGATGGCGCTGGCACTGCGTTCTGCGCGTGCCGACAAGCGGCATTATGTCGTGCTGCTGATGGTCGGCGCGCTCGGCGCCTGCATGCTGCTCGGCGAATCGGTGATCACGCCGGCGATCTCGGTGCTGTCGGCGGTCGAAGGCCTCGAGGTCATCAATCCCGGACTGAAGCAATTCGTCATACCGATCACGCTGGTGATCATCGTTGCGCTGTTCATGATCCAGCGCTATGGCACTGCCGCGGTCGGCCGGCTGTTCGGCCCGATCATGCTGGTCTGGTTCGGCTCGCTGGCCGGATTCGGCCTGATGTCGCTGGTGAAGAACCCGATGATCCTGCAGGCGGTGAACCCGCTGCATGCAGTCAACTTCATCGCCGAACACACGCTGCAGGCCTATATCGTGATGGGCTCGGTGGTGCTGGTCGTCACCGGCGTCGAGGCGCTGTACCTCGACATGGGCCACTTCGGCCGCCGGCCGGTGCGGCTGGCCTGGCTGTGCGTCGCGCTGCCGGCCTTGCTGATCAATTATTTCGGCCAGGGCGCGCTGATGCTGGCCAACCCGGAAGCGGCGACCAATCCCTTCTTCCTGATGCTGCCGGAGTGGGCGCTGTGGCCCATGATCGGCATGGCGACCGTCGCCACCGTAATTGCGTCGCAAGCGGTGATCTCGGGCGCGTTCTCGCTTGCGAACCAGGGCATCCTGCTCGGCTTCATACCGCGCATGCAGATCCTGCACACCTCCGACACCGAGCGCGGCCAGATCTACATGCCGATGGTGAACTGGGCGCTGCTGGCGCTGGTGATCTTCACCGTCGTGCAGTTCAAGGAGTCGGGCAACCTCGCTGCCGCGTACGGCATTTCGGTCACGACCACGATGCTGATCACCACCAGCCTGCTGGCCGTGGTCATGCTGCATGAATGGAAGATGAAGACGGCGCTGGTCTTCCTGCTGGTGGCGACTTTCTTCGTGCTCGACTTCTCGTTCTGGACCGCGAACCTGATCAAGGTGAAGGATGGCGGCTGGTATCCGATGATGCTGGGCGCAATCTGCTTCCTGATGCTGACCACCTGGTACAAGGGACGCCGGCTGCTGCGCGAGCGTGTGGTCAGCGATTCGATCCGGCTGCCGGATTTCGTGCAGGCGCTGCTCGCGCATCCGCCGCACCGGGTCGAAGGCACCGCGGTGTTCCTGACCGCGCACATCGACTTCGTGCCGGTCGCGCTGCTGCACAACCTGAAACACAACCGCGTTCTGCACGAGCGCGTGCTGTTCCTGAAGCTGTCGATCTGGGACGTTCCCTACGTGCGCGACGACGAGCGCCTGACCGTCAGCGAACTCGGCGGCAACTGCTACGTGGTGCGCGCGGTGCACGGCTTCAAGGAAACGCCGGACATCAACAACGTGCTGGCGCTGCTCGAGCAGCGGCATGGCCTCGCGCTGGAACTGTCCGATACCTCGTTCTTCCTGGCGCGCGATACCGTGGTGCCGAGCAACCTGCCCGGCATGGCAATCTGGCGCGAGCGCCTGTTCGCCTGGATGATGCAGAACGCCGCGAAGCCGTCGGACTTCTTCCGGATTCCGCCGAACCGGGTGGTGGAGCTGGGGACGAAGATCGAGATTTGACGAAGGCGCGGCCTCACTTCAAAGACGCTGGACCCCGGCCTGCGCCGGGGTGACGTTGTAAAGGGCGACACCCGCGCATGCGTCGTTCGCGCGCGGATCAGTATGAAGGCATCTCGGCTGATAGCTTTTGAATCGTCATCCCGGCGCAGGCCGGGATCCAGCGTCTTGGGGCCGCAAGTCCCAGACGACCTCAATGCCCCAACACCCGCGCCAGAAACTCCCTTGCCCGCGGCACCCTCGCCTCCGCATCCCCGAAGAATTCCTCGCTGCTGCAATCCTCGAGTATCCGTCCCTGATCCATGAA
>JACCDQ011212300.1_pt1 | contig 10440 bp, 13 predicted proteins | sample 7446031 | NCBI WGS metagenome assembly JACCDQ01 (sample SAMN15323442, study PRJNA562643) | freshwater metagenome | isolation source: river surface water | place: USA:Blue River Watershed | collected 2017-08-17
AGCATCAACTTGAGCGTGTAAAATACTGATAGAATAGAAAAGGCAAAGATAATATTTCTATTAATAAATCCAGACAAGTACGAAATCATAAATAAACCCGTAATGATAAACAAGGGTAAATGTTCGGTAAAAGTTCTATAACCAAACGAACAGCCCAAAGTATAGCACCACCACGAACCGTACATATACGAAAACACCATTAAAATCAGCAAAATAAGTACATTGTTGATTTTATCGGTTAATGTTTTAATTTTCAAAAAATAACAAAGCGGAATAAATAACAAAGGACTGTAAAGTAATAAACCACAGCTTGGCGATAAGAATACCTCAGCAATAAATGGGTTTTTTAGATACAGAAAAGATTCGTTTGGATAAGATTCAGCAATGAAAGAACCAAATATAAAACGATTGTACAAGGCTTGAGGAATATAAGCAATGATGCAAAAAAGAATTGTTGGAATAATAATTTGCTTAATCAAGGCTACCTTCTCAGAAACGTATTCGGCAAGAGTATCGTATTTTTTGAAAGTAAAAAGTACCAAAAAAGGAAAAATAACCAAATTGTTCATCCTAATAATAAACATTAGGGCGATACTGAGCGAAATCAATAAAAAGTATTTTCTCGTTTTTGCCGTAGATTCATAATGATACAAGCTATACAAAAACAAACTATTGGCAAAAAAAGCAAAAATATGATACATCCCCGAAGCGATGATGGTATAATAAAATATATTAGTACCTACACAACAGATAACAAACCAAGCTAAACGCATTTTAAAAGAAAAATGCTTTGAAAGTATGTTGTTTAATAAAGATAAACTTAGGAGCAAGTAAAAAACAGCTGCAATATTGCTGGCATACCTATACGGAAGCGATAAGCCGTCTTTTTCATTAGCTAAAGCATGGGCAATCAACCAAAATGGCGACATCAATAAAGCCGTTCCATACTGATACTTGGTAAAGATTTTTTCATTTTTTATCGAAAAACCTCCCATAATGTCCAATTTATCTTTAAATTTTTGAGGCATTTTTTTTGCAGAAAAATCATATAAGAAAAAGCCCGAAAGATAAATGGCATGCCCCCCTTGGTCGCTACAAAGTACCGACCTCGAATCATAAAAATTTAGCTTTGAATGATAAAACGTAGCAACAAACGACAAAACAAAAAAAGAAGTAATAACAAAAAAAAGAGGGAATGACTTAGAAGAAAATATTGCTTTCATCAATGTATAATTTGTTTTGTCTTGTTTATAGAAAATTCTTTCTGAAAACAATCTACCGAGGTCATGATTTGAATTTATCCGAAAAGTCTTAGAAAGACTTTAATTAATGATAGAAGCTGTAAAAAAGCGATTTGAAATTCGAATTGTGTCGTAAAGATAGTTGATAGTACCCTAAATACTTTTAAAGCGAAGTTATTTTTTAGGAATCAGCCGAGAAGCCTCTGTAAAACAAGAGCTGGTTTACAGGAAAAACTTATATTGAAAATGAAGAGTTTGAATATCATTGAAATTCAGTAGCCAAAGTGCTAACGCATTTTACACTACTGAATTTTGAATCCATAAGGACAGTGTTTGCAGCCATTTTTACAACAATAACCTCTTTTTAGATGATAAGTACTTGTAAAGACCATAAACCCTTTATCATCAATGTAATAATCTTCGGGCAAAAGCCCATGTTTGTTGCTATCTTTCTCTTGTTTCTTGCCCATAGCTATTTAACCTCCAATTTTGAAAAATGTTCATTTTTGTATAATTTTGGTTAATTATCACGCTCATAATCAATCCTTCGATTATCCATGAACGAACTGTTTTTTAAACATCAACGCAATACAATACTTTTAGAAAAAAGTATCAGTAGTCGTGTGTTTACAACGGCTTCGCTCTACGGGCATTTCTGTAAAATTCACCGAATCCTTTCTGTCTTTGTACAAATCTTGTACGTGATTGGTCTGTATGGTCTATATTAAGTAGTCGCTGCTTTTTTGACATTACAACATCATCAACTATATTTCTTGACAGCCTTTGTCATCATTTTATTATATTCAATTTCCAATGACAGAATTAAATTTTGCCACTGCATCGGCATCTGAAAAAGCCATGCAGCTTGAAGACCGTTTCGGAGCTCATAATTATCATCCAATGCCTGTGGTACTCCAAAAAGGAGAAGGCGTTTTTGTATGGGATGTAGAAAATAAAAAGTACTTTGATTTCCTTTCGGCTTACAGTGCCGTCAATCAAGGACATTGTCATCCTAAAATTATCAATGCACTGGTAGCTCAAGCACAAAATCTAACGCTTACTTCTCGTGCTTTTTATAGCGACCAATTAGGAATCTGTGAGAAGTTTCTTTGCGAGTACTTCGGCTACGACAAAGTACTGATGATGAACTCAGGAGCAGAAGGAGGGGAGACCGCTCTAAAACTTACTCGTAAGTGGGCTTATAAAGTAAAAGGTATTCCGCAAAACCAAGCAAAAACGGTTTATGCCGCAGGGAATTTCTGGGGACGTACCATTGCGGCGATTTCTTCATCGACTGACCCATCGAGTTATTCAGATTACGGCCCGCTTTTACAAGGTTATGAAATTATACCTTATAACGATTTAGATGCACTGGCGGAGGTTTTGAAAGACCCTAACGTAGCTGGATTTATGGTAGAACCTATTCAAGGAGAAGCAGGAGTAGTTGTACCTGACGAAGGATACTTGAAAAAAGCCTACGAAATGTGTCGTGAAAAAAATGTACTCTTCATCGCCGACGAAGTACAAACAGGCATCGGGCGTACAGGTAAGCGTTTGGCTTGCGACCATGAAGGGTTTTTACCAGATATTCTTATTCTTGGAAAAGCACTTTCGGGAGGTACTTATCCTGTTTCAGCCGTTTTGTGTAGAGACGAAATTATGCTAACCATCAAGCCCGGCGAACATGGTTCTACTTATGGGGGCAATCCTTTGGCTTGTGCCGTTACTGTGGCAGCTTTGTCGGTAATCAAGGACGAAAAATTAGCAGAAAATGCAGATACAATCGGTGTGATTTTCCGTGAAAGAATGAATCAATTAATCGAAAAACGACCAGACTTGATTAGATTGGTAAGAGGAAAAGGTTTGTTGAATGCTATTGAGATAAACACCGATGAAGAAAGTGAAATCGCTTGGAATCTTTGTGTTGCTTTCAAAGAAAATGGTTTATTAGCCAAGCCAACACATGGCAATAAAATTAGATTTGCTCCGCCTTTAGTGATTACAGCAGAGCAAATGAACGAAGCCTGCGATATTATCGAAAACGTAGTATTAAATTGGTAAAAACTTTTATTGAAGTCTCACTAAGCAATTGGTGAGACTTATTTTATTTCTCTTCTTAAACGACTCAGCGACTGAGGAGTAATACCCAAATAATTCGCCAAATAAATCTGTGGCGTTCTTCTGATAAGTTCAGGTTTTGATTTCACCAAACTTTCATAACGCTCACGGGCAGTTTCAGAAATAAAAGAACGAACACGTAACTCTTGTTGAACAGTATAAGCTTCAAAGAAAACTCTTCCCAAACGCTCCCACTTTTTAGAATGTTGAAACAAATAATCTAAATCTACTTTCGAAATCATACAGATGTCACAATCTTCGATAGCCTGAATGTAATCTAAACTTGGCAAACCCATAGAATAACAGGCCGTACTGGTAAGTATTTGATTCTCGAAAGTCAAACCAAAGGTTATTTCAGTGTTCTTCTTAACAAAATAAGAACGTAACATTCCTTTATTAACAAACATGACATCGGCATTAAACTCTCCTTTTTTAACCCAGAAATCCCCCTTTTTCAAAGTAATTTCCTTAAAAAGAGGTTGAGCTAAATCAATATCTTCTTCAGTGAAGTCAACGTGTTTTTTTATAAAGTCTATTAAATGTTGTTTCATTCTAAAAATGAATTAAGTGTTATTTGATTTTTTAACAAACAATAAAGAGGTTTCTCTGTGTATTATTGATGAAGTTGGAAAACGAATCCTAAAGCTTATTTCAAATTAACTGTTTGTTAGGCAATCTTCAGAAATTATTTCTTTGGCTTTCGCCGAAACTGCTAACTTTGACTATTAATTTCCCATAAAGTCACAAAAAGCTAATCTAAAAAATGAAACAATATGTAATTTATGCTTTTGATGCAACAGACGAAAATGCACTTAATCGCCGAATGGCGGCTCGTCCATTGCATTTAGAAACAGTAAAACAGCTTAAACAAAATGGTAATTTCTTAATTGGCGGTGCAATCTTAAATTCATCTGAGCAGATGATAGGTTCAACAATGATTGTACAATTTGAAGATGAGGCTTCTTTTCAAGACTGGTTTAGCAACGACCCATACAATACTATGGGTGTTTGGGAAAAAGTAGAAATTAATCCATTCAGAGTAGCAACAATAGAATGATGTTTAATCAGCTTTTTTAAATAATTGGACAATCTTAGAAAGTGGTTTCATCCACAAAGTGTACCATCTTGGGCGTAACCCGTTGATTTTCCACGCTTTTCTATCTTCCATATTAGCACGATAACGATGTTTGAGCGAGGCAGTACTTGTTCCTCCGTTTCGCATCGTCATTAGAGTAATGGGTAAGTATTGTACCGACAAATGATTTTTGTAGAGCATTCGGAGCATCAACTCATAGTCGCCCGAACAAGTAAAATCAGTTTTAAAGTAACCATACTTTTCAAAAGCTTCCTTTTTTACATAAAAGCATGGGTGTGGGGGCATCCATCCTTTTAGCCAGTTGGCGTATTGATATTCTCCAGCTTTCCAAAAACGCACGATTGTATGAATATCTTCTGGATTAATAAATTGTATATCTCCATAAACCGCCTCAGTATTGAATTGTAAAAAAGTTTTTACCACATTACTGATAACTTGACTGTTGGGGTAAAAATCATCACTTCCTATTGTACCAATTATTTCACCTGTTGCCATCTTAACGCCTTTGTTCATGGCGTCATAAATTCCTTTATCAGGTTCTGAAATAAACTTGATTTTATTTTGAAATGTTTTTAATATTTCAACAGTCTCGTCTTTCGAGTTACCGTCTATTACGATATATTCAATATCGGAGTAATCTTGGGCTAAAACACTCTCAATCGTCTGACGAATCGTTTTCGCACTATTAAAAGAAACGGTAATGATAGAAACTTTCATTGAAAATACATTTTTGTCGGGCTACAAAGATAGAAAAGTATTTCTTTGTTCCTTTAGTGTATTTATTGCCTTTTCAGAAAAATCAAAGAGCGTAATACGTATATCATTGAATACTTGAAGGAATTACGTAAAATCGAAGCTTTAGGATGCTAAGTTGAAAGAAATTTTTAAAATATTTATTTACGCTAAAAAAAAGTAAATATTTTTTTTATAACTCATTGTAATTCAAAAAGAATCCTCTAATTTTGCAGTCCGATTAAGAGACAACGTTTTCTTTGTTTTTATATGGGTTGGCAGAACTCAATAAAAAAATACGAAAATAGGCAAAACGAATTACTCTTTCTCGCTATTACCGCAAGTTTACTTGCAACCGTGTCAGAACTGATATTGTATTACAACACTGAATGCCCAGTCTGTAATTAGAATATTAAGCTACACAAGAAACGTTTCGTTTTTCAACGTTTACGGTTATCGTTTTAACCGTTTCTTCGTCTGCATACGCACATCTCTTGTAGCTTATCCTTTAGTTTCTTTCACAAATTTTATTTCGTGAATTAATTTGTATAGATTTTGTTTATACCAAATAAAATTCCGACCTTTGCAGTCCGTTTTGCGTTCCCGTTTGGGGTCTAAGCGTAAGTCGTTCATTCACAATCAATTATTAACGTTTTATTCTAATAAAATGTCTGGAATTATCGGAAAGAAAATCGGTATGACCAGCCTCTACAACGCCGACGGTTCTGCTGTCGCTTGTACGCTGATTGAAGCCGGTCCTTGTGTAGTAACGCAAGTAAAAACAGTAGAAAAAGAAGGTTATAACGCCATTCAATTGGGTTATGGCGAGAAAAAAGAGAAGCATACAACTCAGCCGCTCTTAGGTCACTTCAAAAAAGCAGGAACTACTCCAAAGAAAAAACTCGTAGAGTTTAAGTCTTTTGAAAATGAACTTTCACTTGGTGAAGTAATTACCGCAGAATTATTCGTAGAAGGCGATTTCGTCGATGCAATCGGAACTTCTAAAGGTAAAGGTTTCCAAGGGGTTGTTAAGCGTCACGGTTTTGGTGGTGTAGGAGGTCAAACTCACGGTCAGCACAACAGAGGTCGTCACCCAGGTTCAATTGGTGCTTGTTCATTCCCATCTCGTGTATTTAAAGGTATTCGCATGGCAGGCCGTACAGGTGGTAATCGTGTAAAAGTTCAAAACTTACAAGTATTGAAAGTTTATGCAGAGAAAAACCTAATCGTAGTGTCTGGTTCAATCCCAGGAGCGAAAAACTCTTATGTAATCCTTGAAAAATAGTGTCAATTTGAAGATTTGAAAATGTGCTAATTTGAAAATGACATTTCATGACAAGTTAGGAAATTAAGATAAGTTTTATTTCAAATTTTCAAATAATCAAATTTTCAAATTAAGAAGAAATAATGGAATTATCAGTTTTAAACATAAAAGGCGAAGATACAGGCAAAAAGGTAATTCTTTCTGACGAAATCTTTGGCATCGAGCCAAACGAACACGTAGTTTGGTTAGACGTGAAGCAGTTCTTGGCAAATCAGCGTCAGGGAACTCACAAATCAAAACCAAGAGCAGAAGTTTCTCGCTCAACTCGCAAGCTTAAAAAGCAAAAAGGTACAGGTGGTGCTCGTGCAGGTTCAGCTAAATCTCCATTGATGAAAGGTGGTGGTCGTATTTTCGGTCCAGTTCCAAGAGATTACTCTTTCAAAGTAAACAAGAAAGTGAAATCTTTAGCTCGTCAATCAGCTTATGCTGCTAAAGTACAGTCAGGTTCAGTAACAGTGTTAGAAGGATTCTCTTTTGAAGCACCAAAAACTAAATCTTACTTAGCATTATTAAACGCATTGTCTTTAAATGATACAAAGACATTGTTAATCTTGCCAGAAGAAAATCAAAATGTTTATTTGTCAGGTCGTAATCTTCCAAAAACGAAAATTGCTACAACAGGACAAATCAATACTTATGATTTAGTAAACGCATCAAAATTGCTTATTGTAGAAGGAGCAATTTCAAAAATCGAATCATCTTTTAGTAATTAGTTATTAGTTAATTGTTATTCGTTATCCGTATGAAAAACGTTTAGCAGATAACAAATAGCGAGTAATAAATAACGAAAATAAGAAAATGAGCATTATCAAAAGACCAATTCTTACTGAGAAATCTCAGGACTTACAGAAAGGCGGTCAGTACGTTTTCGAAGTAGCAAACAAGACAAACAAAATCGAGATTGCGAAAGAAATCAAGAAAATGTACGGTGTTGAAGTTACGGCTGTAAACACACTTCGCCAATTTGGTAAGAAGAAATCAAGAAGTACAAGAACTAAAGTTACTTCTGGAGTTACTTCAACATTCAAAAAGGCAATCGTAACTATCGCTAAAGGTGAAGTTATCGATTTCTATGATGGAATTTAAATTATAATTTGAATTAAGCTAATTTGAATATCTGGAACTCGATTTCATTTTCAAGTTATCCAATTTCAAATTACTTAACTATGGGAGTTCATCCCGATAAATTGAACAAAGCACAGAAATGGCAGCTACTAGAAAATTAAAACCAACAAGTCCGGGTTCACGCCACAGGATTGCTGCGACTTTTGAAGACATAACCGCTTCAAAACCGTACAAGCCTTTGTTAGCCCCAGTAAAAAGAACAGGTGGTCGTAATGCAGATGGACACCGTGCCATGCGTTATATCGGTGGAGGTCACAAACGTCGTTATCGTTTAGTTGATTTCTTCCGTAATAAATTCGATGTTGAAGCAACAGTTTTAACAGTAGAATACGATCCAAACCGTACAGCTCGTATCGCTCTTATTGAATATACAGACGGCGAAAAAGCGTACATCATTGCTCCAGCAGGAATTACAGTTGGGCAAAAAGTAATCTCAAGTGCTACAGCAGCACCAGAAGTAGGTAACACTATTCCATTAGCGAATATCCCAACAGGTACAATTGTTCACGCAATTGAACTTCGCCCAGGTGGTGGTGCAGAGATGGCTCGTTCTGCGGGTACTTATGCACAGTTGTTAGCTCGTGATAGCAAATATGCTACGTTGAAATTGCCTTCAGGCGAGATGCGTATGGTATTGTCAAGATGTTTAGCTACAGTAGGTTCGGTATCTAACAGTGACCACATGAACACCGTAATGGGTAAAGCAGGTCGTCATCGTTGGTTAGGTCGCCGTCCAAGAGTTCGTGGTGTAGTTATGAACCCAGTCGATCACCCAATGGGTGGTGGTGAGGGTCGCTCATCAGGAGGTCACCCTCGTTCACGTAAAGGTTTATTAGCGAAAGGTAAGAAAACTCGTACGCCGAAGAAACAATCAAATCGTCTAATCATCAGTAGAAAGAAAAAATAGGTAGATGGCACGTTCATTAAAAAAAGGACCTTATATTGACTACCGCCTTGACAACAAGGTGCAAGTCATGACCGAATCAGGAAAAAAGTCAGTTATTAAGACTTGGTCACGTCGTTCGATGATTTCACCTGATTTCGTTGGGCACACTTTCGCAGTGCATAATGGAAACAAATTTATTCCAGTATTTGTGACAGAGAACATGGTAGGTCATAAATTGGGTGAATTTGCTCCAACACGCAACTTCCGAGGTCACACGGCAAAAAAAGATAAAGGCAAACGTTAAAAAATTATGAGTTATGAGTTATGAATTATTTACTTAACGAATCAATTCATAATTCAAAATTCAAAATTCATAATTCAAAAAAATGGAAGCAGTAGCTAAGTTAAATAATGTTCCGACTTCACCTCAGAAAATGAGAATCGTGGTTGACATGATTAGAGGTCAGAAAGTAAATAAGGCTCTCGGTATTTTGAAATACGAGCCTAAGGTTGGTGCAAGACACGTTGAGAAATTGTTACTCTCAGCCATTGCTAACTGGCAAAATAAAAATGAGGATGTAAAGTTAGAAGATGCTGACTTATATGTTAAAACCGTTACAGTAGATGGCGGTAGCTCATTAAAGCGTTTGCGTCCGGCTCCACAAGGTCGTGGTCATAGAATCTTGAAACGTTCTAACCACATCACTCTTGTAGTTGCTTCAGCAACCGCACCAACAATAATCACAGAATAATTAGAGAAATAATCTAAATATCAAAAAATGGGACAGAAAATAAACCCCGTTGGTTTTAGACTTGGTATCGTCAGAGGTTGGGATTCTAACTGGTATGGTGGTAAGAGTTTTGCCGATAAATTAGTTGAAGACGATAAAATTCGTAAATATGTTGCCGCACGTATTCCAAAGGGTGCAATCTCTAAGGTAATTATTGAGCGTACTTTAAAGCGGATAACTTTGACTATCAATACTGCTCGTCCGGGCGTTGTAATTGGTAAAGGTGGTCAAGAAGTTGATAAAATCAAGGAAGAATTAAAGAAAATCACAGGGAAAGATGTTCAAATTAACATCTTTGAAATTAAACGCCCTGAGATTGATGCTAAATTAATTGGTGAAGCTATCGCTCAACAATTAGAGGCTCGTATTTCTTTCCGTCGTGCTATGAAGCAAGCTATCGCATCAGCTATGCGTGTAGGTGCTCAAGGTATCAAATTGAAACTTTCAGGTCGTTTAGGAGGTGCTGAAATGGCACGTTCTGAAGGATACAAAGAAGGACGTATTCCTTTGCACACACTTCGTGCTGATATTGATTACGCTATTTCAGAAGCATTAACAGTTTACGGAAAAATCGGTATTAAAGTATGGATTTTCCGTGGTGAAGTTTACGGAAAACGTGACCTTTCTCCAAATGCTGGAATGGCTGCTCAACAAGCTGCTGGCGGAGCTGATGCTCGTGGTGGTAACAACCGTGGTGGACGTGGCGAAGAAGGCGATCGTAAAGGTCGTGGTGGCCGTGACAACCGTGGTGGCCGTGACGATGCACAACGTCGTAATAATAACAATAACAACCGTGGTGGCGGAGCTAACAAACCTGGCGGAAATCGTGCGGGCGGTGGCAACAAACCAGCGGGTGGTAAGAGATAATTCGTAAATTCTTGTCAGTGGTCAGTAGTGAAATGTAAGAAAGTGTTTATTTTCTTAATTCTTGAAGCCACCGACCCATAGACTTAATAAGACAATGTTACAACCAAAAAGAACCAAGTTCCGTAAGCAACAGAAAGGTAGGATTAAAGGAAACGCTACTCGTGGTCATGAACTTGATTTCGGTACGTTCGCTATCAAAGCTTTGGAACCAGGACGCATCACTGCTCGTCAGATTGAAGCGGCTCGTATTTCAGTAACTC
>JACCDQ010632109.1_pt1 | contig 10439 bp, 14 predicted proteins | sample 7446031 | NCBI WGS metagenome assembly JACCDQ01 (sample SAMN15323442, study PRJNA562643) | freshwater metagenome | isolation source: river surface water | place: USA:Blue River Watershed | collected 2017-08-17
GTAACTCGCCTGAGCTATGTTTGCTCGTTGACGCGGTCTCAGGTTAAACATAACAACACAGCTAAGTATGTAGAACTGTCTGTGGAGGGCTTGCGGACGCGGGTTCGATTCCCGCCTGCTCCACCAATCTAAAGTCCAGAGAAATTTGGCAAAGTACAGGAAACCCGCTTAAATGCGGGTTTTTTGTTTTTCATTAGTCCGAATTCGGCTATAATTATCTACCAAAAACCAGATGTTTTGTTGGTAATTATGTTGGTAATTGAAACTTACATCTAAATGTTACCAACAGCTGAGAGGGCCTCGCTATGTCGCTTAATGACACGCTAATTCGAAACTCAAAAGGTAAGTTGAAGGATTACAAGCTATCAGATGGCGGCGGCTTGTTCTTGCTGATAAAAACTAGCGGGGCTAAGTGGTGGAGATACTCCTACCGTTTTAATGGGATGCAAAAAACGATCTCTTTGGGCGTTTACCCTGAAATTAGCCTAAAAGAGGCTCGTTTGAGGCATCAGGATGCCAGATCTCTGCTTGCGAGAGGTACTAACCCCTCAGAGGACCGAAAAAGAACCAAAGCCACTAATTTAGCCTTAAGTAAAAACAGTTTTGAGCTAATCGCTAGGGAGTGGATTGGCTCAAACCTAAAACTACTGTCAGACGGCCATAAAGACAGGATCCTCCGGAGACTAGAGCTTTATATTTTCCCTTGGATCGGTAAAAAACCTATCTCAGAAATTTCGGCCCCAGAGGTTCTAGAATGTATTAAACGTATTCAGAGCCTAAATAAACTAGAAACAGCCACTAGGACTCTACAAGCTTGCGGCCAGGTATTCAGGTATGCAGTTCAAAGCGGGCTTGCTATTCGTGACATAACTGCGGATTTAAAAGGTGTTGTGCCGTCCTCAAGAGTCAAACACATGCCTACGTTTACTGAGCCTAAAAAGGTAGCTGAGCTTTTGAAAGCAATGGAAGGCTTTACTGGCACATATACAGTTCAATGTGCTCTCAAGTTAGCGCCTTTAGTGTTTGTAAGGCCAGGTGAGCTAAGAACTGCTAAGTGGAAGGATATTGATCTAGATAATGCTGAGTGGAGTTACAGAGTCAGTAAGACTAAGACGGATCATTTGGTGCCTCTATCAACTCAAGCCATTGGTATTCTTAAAGACATGAAAAATTTTTCTGGGGAACGTGAGTTTGTTTTTCCTGGTGGGCATGACCCCAAAAAACCAATGAGCGAAGCGGCAATCAATGCAGCACTCAAGCGAATGGGTTATGACACTAAAACCGAAATTACCGGACATGGATTCAGAGCTATGGCTAGAACCATTCTTCACGAGCGTCTTGGAATTGAGCCAGCTGTTATTGAGCATCAGCTTGCTCACAAAGTACCTGGCCCTTTAGGCGCAGCCTATGATCGAACAAAATTTATAGACCAGCGTAAGAAAATGATGCAGCAGTGGGCAGATTATCTGGATGCATTAAAAGCTGATAAAGGCACGCTATAGCTCAGAATCAATTTGTTCAAGATAAGCACGAATCTCTCCAAGCTTCTTAATTTCTCCTTGAGATCTGCCACCATGCCTAGTTGAATTTTTGGAGGAGATTTTTTTTCCTTCTGCCGTCTTCGGCCCAGTGGATTTTGCCCATGGCTTTATAGTTGATATTAGCTCTCTTCGGTAATCTCTCTCCTTGCTAGACCTTATGTAGCTCATAAATAACCTTCGATGATAGTTTGTTTGATGATAAATCTTGCTCTATGCAAGATGAGTTAGATTGCTTCAATTCAAGAAACTCCATCGTTTTTACGCTCTGTATTTGCGCGCGCATGGCCAGCTTAAGATACGTCTCAGCAAGTGCAGCTCTTTTTTCCTTGGCGTGATTAAGTCCCTTGAAAGTGAGTTCCGAGAAGATTTGATCCAAGGTATTTAGCTGAAAATTTAATCTTTGTTCAATTGAATTCATATTTTCTCCAATAAAAGTGAAACCTCGTAACCTCCAATACAAACTGATATCTATTAATTTGTTTATATAAATAGATAATTTATTTTTTGATTCAAATTTAATAAAAGAGGTTACAAAGTTACATCTCGTCTGAGCTAGGTACAACCAATAATTTTGTGTAACTATCATCTGTAAAACAATAAGCTACGGTTGGTTACTTAGCAATTAAGGATTAAAAATCAGGAGGTTTAATTTTCCCCATTAATAAATGATCTGGCACCAAAGTTAGCTTTTCAGGGATCCCGTCAATCCTTGTGGAAGCAGATCTACCAATTAACTGGATGATTTGGTTTCTTTTGTATCCGATTTTATGTGTTTCAGAGCGGCTAAAATTGTTATCTAGCCAACTTTCAAAAAGTTTATGGATACCCTTTAAGTAATAACTTCCGTTTTTAACTCTCACAGATTTTGCTATCGCTTTTTCAGTGTGACTATTGTCTATATTTGGATTAAGGTAAATATTAATTGCCCAGCAGCAAAAATCTGATGCCAATTCTGGGAGCTCTTTTGAGAGTCTTGTGTAGGAGTTGTCTATCTTAAATTTTGAGAAGAAAACGCTAATCTCTTTTTCTGCCTTCCAGGCTGCCTCTTGTTTGCCAACGCCAATATAAGTTTTAGTTTCTTTATTCAAATATGATGCAACATAGTTTCTAACAGAATCAAAATATTTAGACTTACCATTTATGAAATATTGCCTTGTGTTTAGTTGGCCTTGACCACGAATTAAAGTGAATCGATTGGCAAATTGGTCTTCAATACCTATTTCGGAGGACGCTAAACTAGATACCTGTTCAGCCGAGAGGAAAAGTTTTAGGTAAATTGGTACCCAAGTAGTGGCCTGATTTTTAGGGCTTACTGGCATCTCATCTTTAAGCTGTTTTAGCTCTGATTTGACACCTTTAAACTCGTCTACAGCCAAAATCCAAGCTTTTTTAAACTCTGCTATCGTTTTGCCAACAGGGCCACCACTAAATAGTTTTTCTATTTCTGACATACTTGTCTCAACAACAAGGCTATGTCTTTTTAATGCGTCTAGAAAGAAATTTTTACCCCAATCAGATTCAGCATTTATCCATAAGTAACACTGCTTTCTGTCAGGAGCGAATCTTGATGCGACAATGAAACTTAACACCTCGTCAAGCTCTGGAAAATGTGCTTTGTAGTCCTTAATAATATCGTCATCAAAAATATCTTCTGTAAATGGCTCGTGTGAATAAATGAATTTTGCTGATGCGTCTTTTTTTAAATACAAAACACTTCCAGATTCAGCGAACAGGTCCACCTGCATTGAGAAATTAGTCGCCTGACGGTGAGCTATTGCAAGGTTTCTTAAATTAGCAAATAGATGCTTTGGCTCAAGCGAATATTGATCATTTAACTTTCGGTAATCGCATAAATTGTCAAAAACACTGTCTATAAGACCTGAAAATTCGTCTTTAGAAAATATTTTCAAATCACCAGCTGGCGCTATCAAGTAGAACTTTTTCTGCAGAGGATTCCATATGCAATTTTTATAAATACTCTCAATAATTTTTGTATTTAAATTGATTCTGGAAGCTACCTGATCAAAGTCAGCATTTTCATCTCCCGCAATATATTGCAGAAGATCTCTTGAAGCCTCATCTAAGATTGCATGTTCAACTTTAGTGGCTTTCTCAATACACTCGATAACCCGATCTTTACCAAAGGTCAAAGAGAGGTCGTTGAAGTCACTAAATTTTGATTCATTGGGTTGGTTATCAAACTCTGGGAGAGCAATGAAACCGTTAATACTTCTGGCGGCCTTTGTGGCAGCTTTTTTACCTGGGTTTTCTGGGTTTGACCAATCGTTATCAGCGCATAAAATGATTTTTGAGTTTGGGTGTAAATCTCTTATGGTTTTTGCCGTGGTAAATAAGTTGTTTTTTCCGCAACAAACGATAGTTTTGTAGTTTGTTGCTTCGTGAACACTAGCCCCTGTCGCGAACCCTTCCGTAATACATATAGTATTGTCATCAGACCCCAAACCAATTGTGAAATAGCCCTCAACTTTTCCGCCTTTTAAGAACCTTTTTCTTCCTACTTCATTTATGAATTGGATTGTATTTACTCTGCCACTATTGTCAGACAGGGGGATTACTAACTCATTTTTATATTTCGATAATCCGTGCGCTTTTATCCCCTTTTTTGCTAAGTAAGTATGACTCAGAGCAGGTTGAGAGTCCTTGATAATCCTTAATGCAGTTTTGCGAGCATTTTCATGCTCTAGTTCAAGCTCATTCTGTGATGCGGCTTTTGCGGAGTCGAGCTCATGCTGAGAGATTTTTCGTTGCAACTTGTGTGGAGATCGCCAAGTGCGAGTTTCTTCCTCTTCATTCGACCAGTCGCCATAAACACCTGCTTCCATGTCATCAAATAATTTACACCAACCGGCTTTGTTCCTCTTTGATTTATCTTTACCGGGAAATCTATGTATTTTTCCTGGTATTAAGTTACGAGGTGGTTGCAAACCATCTTTTTCCATTAACTCTATGAAATTATTGATATTATTTTCATAGTTTGGTAAGATTTTATCGATGTCTTTACGGTCGCTTCCATAAATAGGAGTGACCTTTTTTTCTGTATCCATGTTGTACTCCTAAAATTTACCTATTGATTCGAGATAGCGATATGTGACCCTCAGTGGCAGATTTTGTATTAGCCAATCTAGAAAAAGCTTTTCGTCTACAAAGATGTACCCAGCATCATTAAATAAAACTCCCGAATTAAAAGGGTTGTTTGGGAGATGTTTTTGAGCGTCAGCTTTCAAAACAATATTTGTTATTTTTCCTCGGGGAATAATCTCGTAAGAATTTATAAATTGTTTGAGTGGAATTTTCTTAATAGGCCTGTTCATACTTGACCCCCAGCTAAGAGCGCTAATACCTCGGACTTTCTCCAAACAGTAGTCCGGGTACCAATTTTTAAAGGCTTTGGAAATCTTCCTTCTCTGCAACCCTGCCACCATGTGGACTTGCCAACGGGGATTATTGGGGCAATCGGCGGGTTGGCATTGGGGTCGCCAACAATTTGCTTAACTCTTAGGAATGAATCGTTTTGGCTTGTCATCTTTTTTCTCCTGGCATGTGTGTCTGGCAGGCGAAAAAAAACGCTGCCAGACGTAATTGATAAGAAATTACGTTTCTGACAGCGCCTCGGAATACAAGATGCTCATGAACAGATTGTTCTGTCCCAGAGGTGTGCATACTAACTTATCCAAATCTGGATTGCAATAGTAATATTCACATAACCTATTGATTTAATGTCAACACTTTGATAAAGTGGGACGTGTGTCGATTTGATATTCAGCTTGCGGACACGTTAAATAAACAGCTAAAGCGCGTGATGAGCCCGCCTTAGCTAAGCTGATGCGGGTTTTTTATTGCCCATTGTCCCGATTTAGCCTTACTTGCGGGGGACGTAAAAAGAGTACCGCTAAACGAGGCATGTTCAGAAGGAGTAGTGAGCATGACGTACCTGGCAGATGTTTTATTATTAACTCTCGTGTTTGCCACCGCCGCGATATTTTTTTTGTTTCTTGAGGGCTCTCTGAGAGACTCTTACCAGCCACCGCCTAGTAACAACAGCACCCCTTGGAAACGAGGGGTCAAGATAAACTGGCCAGAAATGGGTAATGATTCTTTTGTTGCGTACGTGTGTGCCCCCGTACCCTCAAAGGAGGTCCTAGAGAGGGCGAAAGATTGGATAGATATTGCGTATCCTTTCAGACCAGCTCCATATGGGGGAACGTTCTGTATTCTGAGGAGGCGGGAATATTATCTGAATCAGTATCTCTGGTTTTACGGCAGGCACGGGTACCTACCAACCACCGAAGTTATCACCGACCCATACCCATGGAGGGGATTCACCTGGGATGGTCCAACGAGTGGGTACGAGCCACATAAGTGGATCAGTATTAATGGAGAAAAGCTATGAGACTGGGATTCATCCACTTCGCGGGTAATAAATACGGATTTCGGCCCGCAGAGATTGTTGAGCCTGCCGCTAATAATTTCGGACTTGATCCATTAGTTCTGTCACGCCTTCATGAATATCTTGAGCTAGAAGACCATCCCACGATACTTCTGCTTCAGGCAAAAACATCAGATCAGGAAGTTTCTGCTGCTTGTTTTGTTTCTTCGGTATGGTCTCATAGCTATCAAAAGCTTGCGAATCCATATGGGAAAGTTCATAGAGATTATTACTATCAAGTACTTTTCTCTGCCGTAGCCGCACTTGTGGAAGTTGGATGTGAAGTAATTCGAATTGAGAATCCAATGACTGGGTATGCTTGGAAGAGGGATGCATATGTTTGTCTGGTTGAAGCTACAAACAATATAAAGAAGTTATTGAACCCCGATATTAAGTTCTATTTGCAAGACGGTACTTTTAGCAACGAAATGGTTATGAAAATCAACTCGGATATAGAGGGGCGAAAATTGATAATGAATAATCATGAGCCAGTGCCGTTGACTATGTTTATGGAGTTTGGGCTTAATTTTAGGAAGGTTTGGGTGGGTTTATAGTCCACTTTTATAAAGAAGTTCTGACGCCCTTATATTAAGAGCTGCGGCTAATCTTATTAAGTTGATCGTGGTGATATTGTGCTCCCCACGCTCGACTCCACCTACATACGAACGATCAAGATTGGCTTTTAAAGCCAGCGCCTCTTGAGATACCCCCTGACTCTTTCTGTGCTCGCGAATTGCTTTGCCAAGAGCATTGAGGCTTTTAGTGTTTGAATGTTGTGGAGAAGGTTTGGCCATACGGCAAATATGTCAATTTGACGAGCATAAAACCACGGGATAAGATACCCAATTGCTTTAATTCCTTAGTCTAGAAGTGATTAAGAAGTACTTCTAGGCAACTAGTGCGAGAGGATATCTTGGAGTTCTTTAGACATATGAAAAAAACCTTCCTTTTGTTGACCTTATTTCTTTTTAGCTTTTCAGCTTTTGGTCAATGGAACCCAGTTTCCACTAGTGAAGGCGATAAAGAAATTTCAAGTTATTGGAGTAGCGACGAAGGAAGTATAAGTAAAACCTCTTCTGGCGTTACCCTTTGGCATATGTTTGATTTTTCCAAGCTGCAAAATCTAAACGGGGTGAAATTTAAGTCCATCAAAGTGCTAACCGAGGTGGATTGCACAAAAAAACAATACAGAGATCTTGAGTCTTATTGGTATGCCGATGCTATGGGAAAAGGTTCTGTAATTCACTCTGATACAAAACTTAAGAATGATTGGCAATCTGTTGTTCCGGAGTCTAATGGGGCTGTCCTTTGGCAAGTTGGAAAGCTTGCTTGTGACGCTATTGAAGCACGTGCATCTGTGGGTGAGAAAAGCGGCACAACTGCAAATAATCAGGAAACTAGGGTTAACAAAGGCAAGGCGGAATTTGCTACAGGTAGTGGTTTCTTTATAAGTGCAAAAGGGTATTTTGTTACAAATTATCACGTAATAGCTGAGGCTAAACAGATTTCAATCCGTACTTATGACGGCCAAATATTCCCAGCGAAGCTAGTAAAGTATGATCAAAAAAATGATCTCGCTATCCTTAAAATTGAAGCAACAACAAGAGGAATTCCTATAGAGAATTCTTCAGTTGTAAAAAGAGGCGCCAGCCTTGTTGCTGTGGGGTTTCCTCATATTGATATTCAGGGGCTTGAACCTAAAGTTACTGAAGGTATAGTCAGTAGCCTGAAAGGAATTAAGGATGACCCTAGATTTTTTCAGATTAGTGCTGCAGTGCAGAGTGGAAATTCTGGCGGGCCTTTGTTGAATTCCTCAGGTAACGTTATAGGTATAGTGTCCGCTAAACTTGGCGCAGATCTGATATTCAAAGAAACTGGTGACTTGACGCAAAACGTCAACTACGCAGTCAAATCGAGCTACTTGTTGCTTCTAGCTAGCACACTCCCAGAGTTGAAGGATAAGTTGATAAAACCAAGCAAGAGAAACTTGGCAAACACAGCTGAGATTTTCGCTTCGGTTGAAAAATCTGTTGGCTTAGTGATCTCAAAAATCAGCAATGATGAATTTGAAGGCACTGAACGATCTGATCAAAGTTCATTGCCTAAAGGTTTTATATCTCAGGGGAATTTAACTTGGGCTCCAATTAAGTCTGTCAGCAAGAATCATGCTGAAGCCTCAAAAGCTTGCAGTTCAATGTCAGACTTAGGATTCAATGATTGGAGGATGCCCACAGCTAGGGAGCTTCAGGCGCTTCAGTTCTCAGGGAAGCTAACATCACAAGCGATTGGTTGGAAGCTTTTTATAACGTGGTCTTCCACCAAGCGAGATAAGAATGAGCATTTTGTGGTGGGATTGGGAAGGGGTGAAGGTGAAGTGGCTTTCAGCGAAGATCTTAGCGAAACCCCTTATGCTATTTCTTGCGTTCACTTCAATCGCGCAGATGATTTTTATCAGTCCGTAAAAGATATCGATGAAAGGCTCAGATCTGGTGATATTTCATTGTTTAATTCAGTGATCAAAATTTCTCAAGCGCCAGCGAATGTCACAAATATGGCGGCCGCGAAGGATGTGGATGCTCTTGAGGCAAGTAACGTCTGGTGGGTTAAAGGTAATGAGTTCTTCATTAGGGTTTTTAATGTAACTTCCTCTTCCGTAAAGGGGGTTAATTTTTCGTTCTCTTCATCCCCATGTCACTCCAGTAATAAAAAGAAATGGGTAACGATACAGTTTGAAAGGCCTTTGGAGCCTAAAGTTGAAGCGGTTTTTCATGGTGTATTGCCATTTAATTATAGATCGTCGATTGGGGAGGGTACTAAGTGTGGGCTGATTGAGGGGGCGAATTTTAACTATCCCTGATAGTTAAAGCTTTAAAAAATTAAAATGGTTATGTTGGTTGGGAATATATGAAAAAGGCTCCAATTTGTTTAGTGATGATGCTATTAAATCTTAACGCTTCTGCCGAATGGTTGCTTAGGGGATCTGATGATAGTCATTCGGAATATATTGACTACTCTACTGTTAGAAAGTATTCAAACAAAGCGAAACATTGGATCATGGTCGACTATGCCGCGCCGCAAAGACTTGTTAACGATAGCTACTTATCTGTTAAGTATCAGTATGAATACGACTGTAAAAACGAATCAATCAGGGTATTAAGTTTTGTTTTTTATTCAGATAATATGGGCCAGGGGCAAGTGGTAGTGACTGATAGCACCCCGAGTAGTTGGACTCCTGTTATTCCTGGCTCTGGCGGGGAAGCTCGCTGGAAAATGTTGTGTTTAAAAAAATGATTGAGATGGGCTTGAAAATTATATTGTTGGTAACTTTGTTGGTACTAACTTTATTCTATATTAACAATATACTGTTAAAACATATAGATAAATAATAAAATAGATTCCCGCCTGCTTACGGGGATGTTCGGGATTAATGAAGAAAAACTCAATCAATTAAATGATACTGAGTTGGCGGGTCTTAGTCGGAGTGGCTATTTACCAAGAATTTATGCGCATTTACAGTCGCTACAAAACTTTCAAAAGCTGTTAAATCGTTTTCAAGAAAATCAAATGAAAGCAAGTATGACCAAGCCTAAAACAGCTGAGGATTTAGTGAATTAGCTTTTAAACGAGTCTGTAGTCATGATAAAAACGCCTGATGTTTCTGCATTGGGCGTTTTTTTTGGCTGTATTTAATAATTAATATTTATTGATTCAATAAGAACAATTAATTTTACTTCTTGATTTTGTCGCTCTAAAATGCGAACCATCGAAATTAAATAGAACTCCAATTTCGAGCGGTAAACCAAATTTAATTTTTTGATCAACTTTAATAAAGGAGTAAAACATGTCTCTAATTAACACGACAATTAAGCCATTTAAGGCGCAAGCTTTTCATAACGGTAAATTCGTTGAAGTGACAGAAGCGACGCTAAAAGGTAAATGGGCTGCTTTTGTGTTCTATCCAGCTGACTTTACTTTCGTTTGCCCAACAGAACTAGGCGATTTGGCTGATATGTATGCTGAATTCCAAAAGATTGGCGTAGAAATCTACGCTGTTTCAACAGATACACACTTTACACACAAAGCTTGGGCTGATGCATCTGACACCATCAAGAAGGTGAAATACCCAATGATTGGTGATCCAACAGGTAACATTTCACGCAACTTTGATGTGATGATTGAAGAAGAAGGCCTAGCATTGCGCGGTACTTTTATCATCAATCCAGAAGGCGTGATTAAAGCGGCTGAGATTAATGACTTGGGTATCGGTCGTTCTGCTGCTGACTTGCTACGCAAGGTGCAAGCTGCACAATACATCGCAGCACATCCAAATGAGGCTTGCCCAGCTTCATGGACACCAGGTGAAGCAACATTGACACCTTCATTGGACTTGGTAGGTAAGATCTAATCACTTTACAAAAGTAGAGTGAAATAACTTGGCTCGCTCGACAAAA
>JACCDQ010693260.1_pt1 | contig 10439 bp, 7 predicted proteins | sample 7446031 | NCBI WGS metagenome assembly JACCDQ01 (sample SAMN15323442, study PRJNA562643) | freshwater metagenome | isolation source: river surface water | place: USA:Blue River Watershed | collected 2017-08-17
AGGTTCATCATGAAACTCCAGTGGGCTCGTGCAGGCTCAGCGCGCCGCAGCGATGACCTTCTTTAGGTACGGCCCGATCGGCGTGGCAAGCCACTTGTCGTCCACCGCGGCGGTGGCCTTGGCAAAGGCGGTCTTGTCCACCGTGGTCACCTGCACGCCCTTGGCTTTCAGGTCGTCCAGCAGCTTGGCGTCGGCGTCGGCCGAGAGCTTGCGCTGCAGCGCGGTGGCTTCGGCGGCGGCGTCCTGCACGGCCTTCTTGTCGGCGTCGGACAGGCGGTCCCAGCTGCGCTTGCTCATCAGGAAAGGCGTCATCTGGAACATGTGGCTGGTCAGCGCCAGGTGTTTCTGCACCTCGTACAGCTTGCTGGCGTGGATGTTGACCAGCGGGTTCTCCTGGCCGTCCACCACGCCCTGCTGCAGCGCGACGTACAGCTCGGCGAACTTGATCTGCTGCGCCTCGGCGCCCAGCGCCTGCATGATGTCCACCAACACAGCATCAGGCGGGGTGCGCATCTTCAGGCCCTTCATGTCCTCGACCTTTCCGATGGCGCGCTTGCTGTTGGTCATGTGGCGGATGCCGTTGTCCCAGTAGCCCAGCACCACCATGCCCTTGTCGGCCGATTTCTGCGCCAGCTCCTGACCCAGCGGACCGTCCAGTAGCTTGAAAGCCTGGGCCGGGGTGGAGAACATGAAGGGCATGCCGTAGGCCGCGTACTCGGGCACGGCCACCGACACCGCGCCCTGCGAGTTGGCGGTCATGTCCAGCGCGCCGGTGCGCACGGCGGTGACCATGGCTGCGTCGTCACCCAGCTGGGACGAGGGCGCGACCTGCACCTCGATGCGGCCGGCCGATTTGGCCTTGACCACCTCGGCGAACTTGACGGCCGCCTCGTGGCGCGGGTTGCCCGGCGCGGCGCCGTGGCCCAGGGTCAGCTTGGTGGCCTGGGCCTGCGCGGCCAGGGGCAGGGCGGCGGCCAGCGCAGCCACGGCGAGCAGGGAGCGGGTGAAGGTCTTGCGTTGCATGGTGTTTGTCTCCAGTGGTTGTGGGTGAAGTTAAAGGGTCTCAGTGCGCCGCGCGATGCGGTCCCGTCGGTGTCAATGAATGAGCATGCCGCCGTTCACGTCGAGCGTGATGCCGGTGCAGTAGGTCGACAGCGGGCTGGCCAGGAACACGCAGGCGCCAGCGATGTCGTCGGCCCGGCCCAGGCGGGCCAGCGGGATGGTCTCGGCGATCTCGGCCTTCTTCTCATCGGTCAGCTTGCCTTTGATGATGTCGGTGCCGATCAGGCCGGGCGTGATGCAGTTGACGCGGATGTTTTCCGGGCCGAACTCGCGTGCCATGGCGCGGGCCAGGCCCAGCACGCCGGCCTTGGCGGCCGAGTAGTGCGGGCCGCCCAGGATGCCGCCGCCGCGCTGCGCCGACACCGACGAGATGCAGACGATGGAGCCGCTCTGTTGCGCTTGCATGGCGGGCAGCACGGCTTGAGACATGTACAGCGTGCCGCGCAGGCTGACATCCAGGATGCGGTCGTAGTCCGAGCCTGTGATTTCCAGTGTCTTCACCGGCTGGGTGATGCCCGCGTTGTTGACCAGGGTATCGATGCGGCCGAAGGCCTTGAGCACGGCGGCAACCGCGGCATCGCACGATGCCTTGTCGGTCACGTCGGCCACCAGGCCGATGTGGCCCGCACCCAGCTGAGCAGCGGCGCCCGCCGGGTCGGCGCGTTCCAGGTCGAGGATGGCGACCTTGGCGCCCTGGGCGGCCATAAGCCGTGCGGTGGCGAAGCCCAGACCATTGACGCCGGCACCGCCGGTGATGATGGCCACGTTGTCCTTGAGCAGCATGTGTTGTGTCTCCAGTGGGTTGAACTCGTGCAGGAGACTCACCGCGCGGATCGCGTGTGAGGGCGGGCACAGGCCGTGCCTTGTCTCCTGTTCTTGGAGCTGATTATCAAAGCCGCTCATGTTGTTAACAAGCGATTAAATATCAATGTAAGATGACAGATCGTCACTCAATTTGAGGGTTCTCCCCATGGCCGCCTTGCCCCCCATCGCCAACTTGCAGGCCTTCGAAGCCGTGGCCCGGCGCCGCAGCTTTGCCTTGGCTGCGGCCGAGCTGCATCTCACCGCCTCGGCCATCAGCCACCAGGTGTCTCGGCTCGAATCGCACTTGGGTATCCGCTTGTTCGAGCGCAGCGCGCACGGCGTGCGCCTGAGTCCTGCGGGCGAACACTACTTGCTGCACGTAGGTGCCGCGCTCAATGCCATCGCCACCGCCACCGACGACTTACGCCAAGGTATCCGTAACAGCCTGTACGTTCACTCAGCACCCAGCATCGCCAGTCTCTGGCTCATGCCGCGCTTGCACCGCTTTGCGCAGGCCTATCCCGACATTTCGCTCAACCTCTCGGCCGCCCACACGCCCAGCGACTTCGCGCTCGGCCAGGCTGACATCGACATCCGCTACGGCATCCCTCAGTGGGGCGATCTGGTAGTCGAGCCACTTTTCGAGGAATCCATCGTGCCACTGGCCAGCCCGGCCTTCATCAAGGCGCACCAGCTCGAGCGCATGGAGCAGTTGCTAGAGGTACCACTGATCCAGAGCAATGTGAGCATCGTGCAGTGGTCTGACTGGTTCAAGCGCTACACCAAGCTGCGTGCACCCGACCGATTTGCGCTGCGCTTCGACCGCGCGCAGATGTCACTGGACGCTGCCACACAGGGTCTGGGAGTGGCACTGGAGAGCGCCATGAATGCGGGCGGGCATTTGGCAGACGGCAAGCTCGTGGCGCCGTTCGGAATGGACAAAGCCGTCCGCGTCAAGGCACACTTTGCGGTCTACCCCGAACGCCACGCTAAGCGGCCAGCGGTGGAGGCGTTTTTGTCGTGGCTGCACAGTGAGGCGGCAAGAGTCTGAAGAGCTGTGTGCCGCACTCGATGCGGGCCCGCATGGCATTCGACGCATGAATGTCGCAGTGGCCCTGGAAGAAGCTCAGGCAGGCCTCGCGACCGCAACAACGTCGGTATCCAATGCGTCGCTGTCGCGCCGCACACGAAACCAGGTCGCATACAGGGCGGGCACGAACACCAATGTCAGCGCCGTGGCCACCACCAGCCCGCCCATGATCGAGATCGCCATCGGTCCCCAGAACACGCTGCGCGTCAGCGGGATCATGGCCAGTACCGCCGCGGCGGCCGTCAGCACGACCGGGCGCGAGCGCCTGACCGTCGCATCGACGATAGCGGTCCACGGCGCCACGCCGCGCCCGATGTCCTGGTCGATCTGATCTACCAGGATGATGGCGTTGCGCATGATCATTCCGCCTAAAGCGATGACGCCCAGCAACGCCACGAAGCCGAACGGCGACTGGAAGATCAGCAGCGCGGGCACGACGCCGATGATGGCCAGCGGCCCGGTCATGAACACCATGAACATGCGCGAGAAGCTCTGCAGCTGGATCATCAGCAGCGTCAGCGTGACTGCGAACATCGCCGGGAACACCGCGAACAGCGCCACGTTGGCCTTGTCGCTCTCCTCGATCGCGCCACCTTCCTCGATGCGGTAGCCGGCCGGCAGGCTCGCCACGATCGGCTGGAGCGAGGGCCGGATCTGTTCCGTGGTATGTGGGCCTTGCACGCCGTCGGCGAGGTCGCTGCGCACGGTGAGCGCCATGTCGCGGTTGCGCCGCCACAGCACCGGCTCCTCGAAGGTCGGCTCGATGCGGGCGATCTGCGACAGCGGCACCGTCACGCCGCTGCGCGTGAAGAGCTGCAGGTCGCCGAGCTGGCCGATGCTGTTGCGCTCCTGCGGCGTGGCCCGCACGACGACGTCGATGAGTTCCTCGCCGCGCCGGATCTGCGTCACCGGCGCGCCGTCCAGCGTGGTCTGCAGCAGACCCTGGATGTCGGCGCTGCTGAGGCCCAGCTGGCGGGCCTTGTCCTGATCCACCTGCACCTTGACCGAACGCACCTGCTCGTTCCAGTCCAGCTGCGTGTCGCGTACCAGCGGGCTCTGGCGCACCACGTCGCGCACGCGATACGCGATATCGCGCACCACGGCCTGGTCGGGCCCGATGATGCGGAACTGGACCGGAAAGCCCACCGGCGGGCCAAACTCCAGTCGCGTGACCCGTGCCTTGACGTCGGGCAGCGCCTCGTCCTTGGCGAACAGCTCCATGAGTCGGGCGCGCACCCGCTCGCGCTGCTCGATGCCGGCCGTCTTGACCACGAACTGGGCAAAGCCCGGGTTCGGCAACTCGGGCAGGATCGAGATGTAGAAGATGGGGGTACCGGCGCCGGTGTAGGCGGTGAAGAACTCGACATCCGGGTCCTTGGCCAACACGGTTTCCAGCAGCTGGACCTGGCGCTGCGTCGCCGCGAACGACGCGCCTTGGCGCAGCCGCAGCTCGACCAGCAGCTCCGGCCTGGCCGCCGTCGGGAAGAACTGCTGCTGCACCTTCAGCATGCCGGCGCCGGCAGCGCCCAGCAGCAGCACGGTGAGGCCCAGCACGACGAAGCGGCGCCGCACGGCCCAGTCGACGACACGGCGCAGCCGGTGGTACATCGGCCGGTCGTACACGTCGTGGTGCTTACCTCCCGCCTGGTTCCCCAGGTTCTTGGGCAGCAGCATCACGCCCAGGTAGGGGGTGAAGACCACCGCTACCAGCCACGACAGGATCAGCGCGACGCCCACCACCCAGAAGATGCCACCGGCGTACTGACCGGCGATGGACTTGGCGAACCCGACCGGCATGAAGCCGGCAGCGGTGATCAGCGTGCCGGTCAGCATCGGGAAGGCGGTTGACGAGTAGGCGTAGGTGGCGGCCTGCATCCGGTCCCAGCCTTGTTCCAGCTTCACCACCATCATCTCGACGGCGATGATCGCGTCGTCGACCAGCAGGCCGAGCGCGATGATCAGCGCGCCGAGCGAGATGCGGTCGAGGTTCCAGCCGGCGGCGTACATCACGGCCGCGACCAGGCCCAGCACCAGCGGCACCGAGGCCGCCACGACGATGCCGGTGCGCCAGCCCAGCGACAGGAAGGAAACCGCCAGCACGATGGCCAACGCCTCCAGGAAGGCACGCTCGAACTCCCAGATCGACTCGGCTACCACGCGGGGCTGGTCGGCGTACTGCTGGATCTCGACGCCGGCGGGCAACTCCTGGCGGATCTGCGACAGGCGCTCCTCCAGCGCCTGGCCGAAGGCCGTCACGTTGCCCTTGCGCTGCAGTGTCACGCCGATGGCCAGCACCGGCACGCCGTTGTGGCGAATGGTGAAGCTGGGCGGGTCTTCATAGCCGCTGCGCACGGTGGCCACGTCGGCCAGCCGCAGCAGTTGGCCGCCGACCTCCAGCGTGACGTTCGACATGTCCTGCACGCCATTGAAGCGCCCGTCCACCCGCACCTGCACGCGGTCGTGCGGGGTATCGGCCGAGCCCGCCGGTGTCACCAGGTTCTGCCGCGCCAGCGCTTCGAAGACGGCCGACGGCGCAAGGCCCAGGGCCGCCAGTCGTCGCGTGGAGACCTCCACGTAGACGCGCTCGGCCTGTTTGCCCAGCACGTCGACCTTGCCGGCGCCGGGCACGCTCTGCAGTCGGCGCTTGACGCCTTCGGTGACGGTCAGCAGCTCGGCCATCGACAGATCGGGCGCGCTCAAGGCATAGAGCACGCTGTAGCGGTCGCTGTACTCGTCGTTGAAGAACGGGCCGCGCACGCCCTCGGGAAACTCCTGGCGGATGTCGCCGATCTTCTTGCGCACCTGGTACCAGGCGTTGTCCAGCTCTGCCTTGCTACTGCCGCCCTTCATCCACAGCGTGATGCCACCGTAGCCCTGGCGCGCGAAGCTGCGCACGTAGTCGAAGTGTTCCAGCTCCTGCAGCTTGCGCTCGATGCGGTTGAGCACCTGGTCCTGCATATCCTGCGCCGTGGCGCCGGGCCAGACCACGATGGCTGTCATCTGCGGCACATCGAAGGTCGGGTCCTCCAGGCGCCCCAGGCGGCTGAACGAGAACGCGCCGACGACCAGCGTCACGATGATCAGGAACAAGACCATCGGCCGGTGCGTGACGGCCCATTCGGAGAGATTGAAGCGTTTCATCAGTTGCTCTTCGCGACCGTGGTCGAGGTGGCCTCGGGGGAACGCTCGATGGCGCGCACGGCGCTGCCGGCGTCGAGCTTGTGGGCGCCGACGCTCACGACCCGGCTGCCGGGGTTCAGGCCGGTGACCTGCACCGTGGCATCGTCGATGGCGACCACCTTGACCGGCGTGAACACCAGGCCGGAACCCTCGGCGTCCAAGACCCAGACGCCCTCGGGGCCGCTGCCCTTGAGCAGCGCACTGACGGGCAGCGCGACGGTGGGCGTCCCTGCCTGGGGCGCCGACAGCGTCAATTGCACCGTGCTGCCCAGTGGGAGCGCCGACAGCTGCGCGCGCGATTCGGGCGTGGCGGCATAGCGAGCGCGGTAGGTCCGGCCTGGGGCGCTGGCCTGTGGTGACAGCTCGCGCAGCACCAGCTGCAGCTTGGCCGTTGGGTTGGCCCAGGGCGCTGCGGTGGCCGTGAGGCTGCGCGCGCGGCCCACCCAGTCCTCGGGCAGCTCAACCACCACCTCGTTGTCGCCTTCACGGGCCAGCGCGACCACCGGCTGGCCTTCCGACACCACGTGGCCCCGCTCGAAGCGGATGGCCGTGACGACACCGGCATAGGGTGCGACCAGAGCGGCGTAGCCCTCGCGATTGCGGGCCAGTTCCAGCTGCCGCCGGGTCTGATTGAGCCGGGCCGCGGCGGCGGCGGCACGAGCCTGCTGCCGTTCATGGTCGGCCGCACCGACGGAACCGTCGACCAACAGGCGGCGCAACCGAGCCTCGTCGGACGCCGCTTGCTGGGCATCGACGGCGGCCACCTGCACCTGGTCAGCCGCCGCCGCCACGGCCAACTGGTAATCGGCAGCATCCAGGCGAGCCAGCAGCTGGCCAGCCTTCACGCGATCACCGACCTCGATCAGCCGTTCGACCACCTTGCCACCGGTGCGAAAGGCCAGCTCGCTCTCGACCCGCGCGCGAACCACCGACGTGAACACACGCATCTGCGTTGATGGGGCTGGGCTGACGGTGGTCACAAAGACCGGCTTCACGACTGCAATGGGCGCTGGCTGCTCGCTACAGCCAGTCAGCAACAGACTCACGGCGGCAAGGCTCGTGAGCGACAGGGTGGGAATGATTCGGTTCACGGGGATGTCCTTGCGGCAAGAGGTGTCGATTGGATGCGGTCCTGGTCCTGGGAAAGGCCACTTTCAAGTTCGGACGTTGGGGCGGATGCGTAACCACCGCCCAGGGCCTTGTAGAGCTGCACGTCGGCCAGCGCCTGCTGCAGGCGGCTGTCCGACAGGGCCAGTTCGCTGGCGAGCACGGAGCGCTGCACGTCCAGCAGGGCGAGCAGGTCGATCTGGCCTTCGCGCTGCAGCGACTCGGCGCGCTGCAGTGAGCGGCGGCGGTGCTCGACGCTGAGCGCGAGCGCGGCGTTGCGCTCGGCCTCCTGCGAGCGCACGAGCAGGCTGTCCTCGACTTCCTGCACCGCCACCAGCACGGCCTTCTGCCAGGCCAGCAAGGTTTCGTCGGCGCGCGCAGACTGCCCCTGGATGCCAGCCTCGATGCGGCCGGCGTTGAAGATCGGGGCGGCAAAGGCCAGTGCGACGTTGGAGAAATGAACTGGCGCGAGATCCAGCGCGTTCAATCGCAGGTCCTGCCGACCCACCAGTGCGTTCAGAAACAGCTTGGGCCACCACTGGGCGCGTGCTTCGGCGCTGCGCAGCGCTTCGGCGCCGACGCGTGCCTCGGCGGCGACGAGATCGGGGCGGCGCCGGAGCAGTTCGCTCGGCTGGCCTGCCGCGATGGCCCGTGCCACCGGCCAGGCGAAGGCCTGGTCCGCTTCGACGACCTGAGCCGATGGGTTCCGGCCCAGCAGCACAGCCAGCTTCGTTTGCGTGGTACCGACCAGCATCCGCAGTGCTGGTAGCTGGGCGTCCAGTGCGTCGGCCTCGGCTCGCGCCCGATCCAGGTCGAAGGCGCTGGCTTGACCTTCGCGCAGGCGACTTTCCACCAGCAGCGCCGTCTGGCGCTGGGCGGCAGTCAGAGCCCGCACGATGCGCCGCCGTTCCTCGGCACTGCGCAGCACGAAGTACTGCCGCGCCACTTCGCTCGTCACGAGCAGGCGAGTCCCATGGACGCCGGCGACGGCGGCGGCGGCATCGGCTTGCGCCGCGTCACGTGCCGCGCGAACCGCGCCGGCCAGGTCGACTTCCCAGGCGACCTCCACGCCGGCGCGCAGCGCACGCGTGTCGGGCATGCCTTGCTTGAACGGTTCAGGAACCCCGCTTTGGCTACGCGACACGACAGCCTGCACACCCACCGTGGGCCACAGCCGGGAAGCCTGTACGTCGCTACCTGCGCGTGCCTGGCTGACACGGTGCAGCGCCATGGCCAGGTCCTGGTTGCTGGACAAGGCCTCCTTGACGAGCCGCGCCAGCGTGGCGTCGCTGAAGCCGTCCCACCAGGCAGGGTCGAGCACCGATGCGGTAGGGGCGTCAGGCTTCTCGTTCGAGAAGGAGACTGCCAGTGGCACGGACGGAGAAGGCGCCTGCAGCACTGGGGATGAACAAGCGGATAGGATCAACAGTGCCAACACGGCCAGCGCTGATCGGCTCGTAGCGATACAAGGGCCGCCGCTGCGGCGAAGTGGAAGCATCATGGAGGCCAATCTGATTTAGTGGACTTTATTGTCCAATAAGTTTATCGACACATACTGGACTGTCAAGTACATAATATAGGCAATGACAAAAAACGACGACGATCCCGCGCCCCTGCCGCGCCGCGGTCGCCCGCGCGACCCCGAGCGTTCGCGGCGCATCATCGAAGCGGCGCGCAACCATTTCTATGCGCACGGCCTGGAGCGCGCCAGCGTGGACGCGATTGCGGCGGAAGCCGGCGTCTCGAAGATGACCATCTACAGCAACTTCGGTTCCAAGGAAGGGCTGTTCGAGGCGGTGGTCCAGGAGCGCACCGACCGCGTGATGGGAGACGCTGTCGATGTGCTGGACCCCATGAAGCCAGCCGAGGTGCTGCTGGCCTTGGGCAAGCAGTTCCTAGCGCTGACGCGCGAGGAACAGACGCTAGGCAAGTTCCGGTCGCTGTACGGCGCTGCCAGTGCCCACCCCGAAGCCTGCCGGGCGTTCTATCGACAGGGCCCCGAGCGGCTGAACGGCAAACTGGCCACCTACCTGCGGTGCGCTAACGAAGCGGGAACGCTGCAGGTGAAGAACCCGCAATTGGCCGCAGATCTGTTCCTGGCGATGTTCCTGGGCGACGGTCACATGCGCGGGCTGCTGATGCTGGAGATGCCCGACACAGAGCAGGGCAATGCGTTGCTGCGCGAGGCCGTGCGCGTGTTCCTGGCAGGCTACGAGGCCGAGGGCTGACCTGCAGAAGAGCAGACGGTCTGGGGGCACACCAACAGCTGACGAGGTAGACCTAGGAGCGTGGGCGGCAGAACGCTTTCAGATCCAAAAGCGCCTGTTTCACGGGGGCTTGATCCCTTGGCAGCCTCGGAAAAATCGCTGGTAGACCGTTTTTAGAGGCCGATTTTTTTGATACCAGTCGCAGAACTTTCTGCCGCCCATGTTCCTAGGCTGGTGCTGGTCGAGGGCGTCCAGCGCCCCTGAGCCTCAGAGCCGCTCGAAGATGGCAGCGATGCCCTGGTCGCCCCGATGCACATCGTCAGAAGAACGGCCTCTTGATTTCAGTGCAAGCGGCCCGAAACCCCGTTGCGCGAAGACAGGCTTGCACTAGCTCGAATCGAGGAGTTCCATGTTTCCTGTCGGGTAAACGCTTCCTGGAGCCATCTGTTCACCGCCAACTCGCTCCAGTAGACATGTTTGCCAAGACGAACGGGCGGGGGGAAGTCATCGTTTTTGACCATGATTTCAAGACATCGAGGCGAGCAACTCAGAAGTGTGCAGACTGCGGCTTTGTTGAGCAGGGTAGGTAGTGCTGTCGGGGTCATGGAGTTCTCGAAGTTAAAGTGACCTTGGGTATAGCTTCGCTCACCGAACATGATTTCCTCAAGACAACAGGTCACGTCACAAGCAAGCAGTGAATACCGGCGAAGATTTTTTTGACAAGGTGGGGCGCTCCGCTGATCGCTACGCGGCTCCTACGTGACCACCCAGTACTGGCCTGGATGCTGACTTGATCCGCTGACATGGAACGGAAGCTCAAAAATCTCTGTCGTTTTTCTGACGGTTCTGTCCTAGAATGGCTGTGACCTGCCCCCCGCCAGCCGTACCAGCCTGAAGTTAGTGAAGTCCGTCAACCACCAGGAGAATGACGGACATGAAGAAGAGCAGATTCACCGAGGAACAGATCATTGGCTTCCTGCGGCAGGCCG
>JACCDQ010538603.1_pt1 | contig 10438 bp, 10 predicted proteins | sample 7446031 | NCBI WGS metagenome assembly JACCDQ01 (sample SAMN15323442, study PRJNA562643) | freshwater metagenome | isolation source: river surface water | place: USA:Blue River Watershed | collected 2017-08-17
CAAATCCTTTTACAAATTGGTTCTCTGACCATGGAGCTTTTGTCACCTGTGAATAGGCATCTGAAATCGTTTCTTGGGTATTCAGATAAATGCCCGCCGCGATGTGAGGTGTGGCGATGACCTCCTGAAAACCCAAGGAATTTAAGCCTTGTAGCAGGAACTGGCTTTGATCCAGGTCTGCAGCACCATCATCGATACTTGGAAGGACGTGGTTGTGGATGTCAACTCGCAAACCCCAAGGAGCCGCGGCTTGAACGGTCTGTTTTTTAAACCAAGAAAACATGTGTGATGTATCTACTAAATAATTTAGAATTATCTAAATCCCCAGATAAACGATTAATATTAAACTGAGAAAATAACCTAACCCAATCATTTAAAATAAAAATGATGTGAAAATTCGTGAATATCTAATTTAATTGTATTCAGTAAATCTGAAGATGCATATTCACTAATTTCTAGATTTGACTTATATAAACTTCCATTCAGAAAGTCTTCAATAAGTGCTTCTAGCTGAAATTCGTTATTTGCAACACTCAAATAATTTAATTTATTAAAATATCTTGCTGTGGCAATTTGATGGTCACTTCTATGTTCTCCTAGTACATATTCTCTAGGGAATACTATAATTTGTTTGTTTTTTAATAATGCTGAAATTATTGTACCCATTCCTGCATGAGAGATAACTAAATCAGCCAAATCAAAATAATAATCATATTCAATAGGGTTAAGAAAATTAAAACACTTGATATTTCTACATTCGTATTTTGATTTATTTGAAATTTGAGCTACTACATCCAAATTAAACTTAAATGCCAATTCATCTATTATTGATATAAATCTATCAAATGGCTCTTGAGTTCCTATGGTAACAAAAATCATTTATATTACTTTAGTACGTTACCTTTAAATTTTATCCTGTTTGTTTCCAAATGAGGCCATTGAGTATAGGTTCGATCTGAAAAATAACTAACAATTTTACAACTCAACGACACTTTTTCACAATTTGCAATACTATCTACCCAAATTGTTTTAGCACAGAAAATTTTTCCAATCAAAATTGCCAAAAGTCCCGGCGCTGCACCAGTTGTTATGATAATTGAGGGTCTAGTTTTAATAATAATTATTAAAATCGCAAATACGCATTTGGCGAGTCCAAAAACATCTCTTCGATGTCCATCAGGAATTGAATGAAACTTCGCACCATTAACAGTAGACTTAAAATGAGAGTTAGTTGTGACGTATACTATTTCAGCATTCGCAAATGATGGATTTAGTCTTAGAAGTTGTATCCAATGACCTCCAATTGAAGCTACGGCTAATATCTTCATTTAAATAATGTATACAATTATATCAAGAACCAATAAAATGGAGATAATCTATTAGAAGTATCGAGAAAATCATTTTTTATAAACCAAGTCACAATAGATTGAAAAAAGTCGATTACTAATTGATTCTTCATCTAAATTCAATTTAATAATTCTTGACCTACCACTAGATGTAGAATCATCAGTTACATTTTGATTTAATATTCTAATAATTGGACGCAAAAAATCATAAGGATCAAAAGATTCAACTATACAAGAGTTATTTACACCATATAATAAATTACTAACATCTCCAACGTTGGTAGATACGACTGGTGTATTACAACTAAGTGCTTCTTTTATTATTTGGGGTGATCCTTCTGACAAAGAAGTCATTAAAAGTAAATCTATTTCATTCAAAGATTTATGAATCTCAATTCGAGATTTATTTGAAAACTCAACAACTCTAACTTTTCTTTGAATTTTTTCCTCCAGGAGACTAATTATTTGTTTAAACAAAGAGTAGTTTTTAACTACTCTTTGTTTACTTGAGGGAAACCCAATTATTATTTCATTTGGTTCTTTTTTATATCTCTGAAGAGGTCGAAAAAAGCTAGTATTTATACCACACGGGAGAATCGACACTTTATATTTAATTGAAATCAACCTATCTAGCATTGAATTATTTACCAATAAAACCATTGTAGATCTATAAGCAACTAATTGAGAAATAAAGTTAATTAAGCGAGAAGAACCTACTTTATTCAAATCACTTCCATGCATAGTCGTAACGATTGGACACTTTATTAACGGATTAAATAAAGTAAATAATCCACTAAGTCCAAAATGTATATGAATTAGATCAAATTTATTTGTTAGAAGTATAAAATTTATATTAAAAATACTTTTAAGATAACTGATTGAAGATTTTTTGCCATTTATATAATAAACTTGAAAAGTTACATCAGGATAATACTTCTTTACACCTTCTAACTGTTCTTTTACAAATATTCCATACTCTCCTTGCTCCGAAGATGGCCACATATTAGTTACAAGTAACACATTCATTTTAACTAAAAATCATTATTCTGATACAACACATTCTTATATTCTTCAATATAACTAGCAGATGTATTTATTATATTAAAATTTAAATTAGCAAATTCAAGTGCCTCGGAAACTATTTTTTCTTTTTGGAATTCGGTTAAATTTGTCATAATATGTAAAATTTTATTAGAACAGTCTTCTTCATCACCTCTTTTGAAGAAAAACCCAAATCTACCTTCATCAATTATTTCCATAGGACCATTAAGGTTTGATACTAATGTAGGGACTCTTGCAGCTAAAGCTTCAACAATACTCAAACCAAAACCTTCAAAATTTGAAGGCTGAACTAACAAATCATATGATTTGAGATTTTGATATATATACTTACGTGTACGATTCCCTAAAAAGGTAACGTTTTCTTCTATGTTAAGTTCCTTAACCAGATTCACTAAAAATTCTTTGGATTCTCCATCTCCAATAAATGTCAATTTAATGTTATATAATTTATATTTATTAACTAAAATTCCGACAGCTTTAATCAATAAATCTTGTGCCTTTTCAGAATGATTTAAACGACCAATTTGAATAATATTGAAATCCTTTTTACTATGCCATTCTACCTTTTTCAAAATATTTTGAAAATCTATTCCATTGTAAATCAAAGTTGATCTAATTCTAATTTTATGATAAATAAAGCTTCGCATTGATTTAGAAATCGAAATAATTCTTTCATATTTATAAAAGTTCTTTAAAGAATATTGTGTCCCATGAACTGTTAATACTTTTTTGAAAAAGCATCGGAAAAATAAAATATTAACAGCATTATGATTATGGAAATGAAGTATATCAGCATTTGATCGAATTACTAAATAATTAAAATAAATTAATTTAAATATATTTATACTTGATTTAGCTCTACCAATTAAACCAATTTTAACGTTTCTGTGAACTTTATCTAAGAGCGAATAATTTATTTTATCATTTATTATCAAAAGCTCTATTTCATTTGTTTTTATTTGCTCATTTATAATATCGATGAGCATATTCTCCGTTCCGCCAGTTTCCAAGGAAAAAATTATATGAAGAATTTTCATTTCAATTCTATCTGAACAAAATTAAGCATATCCTCAGCACCAATATCAGATATTTTTTTAGCAGGATTACCAGCATAAGTACTATTGCTTGACAAATCTCTATTTACTATAGAATTTGCTCCAATAACAACATTGTTTCCAACAACAATATCTCCGAAAATTACCGAACCTGGTCCGATATAAACATTATCTCCAATAATTGGATAGCCCTTATTTTTACCACGAGGTTGAAAACCTAACGTAACTCCTTGCGAAATATTTACATTTCTTCCAATAACTACATTGCTAGATATCACAATTCCCCCAAAATGACCAATGTAAAAACCGGGAGAAATTTTAGTTTGTGCTGGTATATCAATACCATATTTATACTTTAGATGGGTTAAAATGCACCAAGGGAAAAAATAAACAAATTTATTAAACCTACAAAAATTAGCAACCCTTAACCATACTGTGTAGCGAAAACCGCATGACTGTAAATAGAGTTTAACTATGTTTAAGAAAGTTTTATTTCCAATATACCTAAATGCATCATTTTTAATTAAATCAAATAAATTCATTCTATTTTAATTAAAAAGCTTAAAAACCTACTTGAAAAACAATTTTAATAAATTATAATAAATCTTGATTTTATTTTTCGATAATGACATTGCACCATGCTTATTTAATGTTTTGTTTATCTCTAATATAAATTCTCGACCTCCATTATAGGTTTTACTCTTTGACCATACTCTAAAATAACTACACGATTCTGAATCAATATTATAAATAGGACCCAAACTTAACAACTTCAACCATAAATCTAAATCCATACAATAATTTAAATTACTATCTAAATAATTCACCGTAGAAAGATATTGACTATTGTAAAATGACCCCGGTTGAATTAAATCATAACAATTATTTAATAATGTATTCTTACTGCCTATATTAAGTTTTCTTTTGTTAATAATTTCACCAGACTCATTTATAATAAAGAGATTATTGTTAAAATAAATTGCACCGTCGCTATTTTCCAAATATCTTTCAACGACCTCTTCAACACTTTTTTCACTCAAAATATCGTCCGAATTTAGCCAACCAATTAAACCACCTTTGGCTAAACGAAAGCCTTTATTAATTGCGTCAGTCTGACCATTATCTTTCTCATGAATAAAAATACCTATTCTATCTATGTATTTATTTATAACTTCTAAGGTCCCATCGTTGGATCCCCCATCAACAATTATGAGCTGAATATTATTATAAGATTGACCTAAAACACTCAATATTGTCTCCTCTATGAATTGCCCTTGGTTGTAAGAAGGAATTATTATTGATACTAATAATCCCTTATTTTGAGAAATTAAATTACTACTTTTCATCTTCCAAATTAGGGTTTAATGTAAATGCATAAATAGTGAACATCAAATACATACTTATAAATGATGATAAACTATTAAATAAATTGCCCCAAAAAAAAGAAAAAAAGAACCAGAAAAAATATAGAAATTGATAGTCTGAATATTTTTTTTTCAAAGCCAAACTACAATTCTTAAAAAAGATAATAGTAAACAAAATTACACTACCAATACCACTTTGAAGATAAAGGGAAATAAATGAATTGTGGGGATCTTTTAATTCAGCAAATTGAAACGTCCTGAAAAGTTTAAAAGCTTCTGAACCAAACCCTGTAAATAAATTTTCAAATCCTAAATTAATCGAGTAAAACCAAATAGCTTTTCTAAATTCAATATCTTGAATTAGTGCCCCCAAATATGGAATTTCTAAAAAAGATAAAAGAGGAATTATTAGAAAATATATAATTATAATCAATAAAAATAACCTATAAAAATACTTTTTACTTTTAGAAATTATGACTAGAGAAAAAAACGTTGCAAACCAAGCACTTCGAGTGTCTGTTGCTATCAAAGCAATAAATGAAAAAAGCATTAGAAGTATAAATATGTATCTTTGATAATTTTTATATTGTATAAACGAAAATAAAAATACAATTGAAGCAATTGCGGAGGTATGTGCATAGTAGAATAATCCACCTAACCTTTCAAACAATTCAGATGATCTATCTGGGAAAAAAACTATTTTATGTCCTTGAAATAAATGGAAAATAACACAGAATACCAAAATAAAAAATGAAATGAGCAGAAAAAGATGCTCTAACAAATGAAAATTTATTTTGTAAACAAACTGTAATAGACATAATAATATCAAGTAACTAAATAGGTTATTCGCAAAATTATAAAAGTCCTTAATTTCTGCACTATTCCTAAAAATTGAAATGATAAAAAAATAAATTAAATATATAATCCAAAGTTTAAAATTGGGAATTAAGCTATATTTAATATTAAATTTATTTGTAACAAAAAGACAAAAAAATGTACCTAATAAAAACAATGATTGAGAATTATTCTGAATAAAACCCGTCCCTCTTTGAGCATCCTCAAAGTCAAAATCAAGGCCATGAGAATAGTAGATAGTTATATTTATGAAAAAACTTAAAACTACTATTGAATTTAAGTTAATTAAACCCTTCAAAAATTTACCCTTTAAATTTAATAGTTCGAGCAGGGACGCCTATAACAATAGCATTTGATTCAACGTTTTTATTGACCACTGCACCCGCACCGATTACAGCGCCATCACCAATAATTACGCCTGGCAATATTGTAACATGAGTACCAATCCAAACATCATTTCCAATAATGACAGGATTTTCAATTACCGGATCGAATCTAATATTATTAGTATTGTAATCATGTGAAACGTTTGTAATTGCTGTATGAGAAGCAATTAATACCCTATCACCAATTTTAACTCCTAGATTTCCAGCCCAGATATGTACAAAAGAATTAATTACACAATCATCACCCAATTCAAGATTATTTTTATTACGTATCGTAACATATCTATCCACTGAAAGTCGCCTCCCCCCAGATTTCAGCCTAAGGCTAACAAGAAAACCATTCAGAAAATTATATCTGAATAGAATTAAAGCTTTTAAGATGAATAAAACATTTGAAATTTTTATTTTAATCATAATTAATCTAATTAAAAAAAGTTCTTTCGTAATTGATTTAAAGTATTGGAAATATTATGAAGCCTAAATTGTTGCACATTCAAGACATTAATCTGAATGTTTTTGAGATTTATAATCAGGATACATAAAGCTATAAATTCAGTAATAACCCAATTAAATGCAGCTCCCAATTCATTTAAATAATTTACCATTAATATGTTTGAAAAAATACTAAAAAAGCCGACAATAAAGGTTGTTCTTAAAAATAGATGATCTAGTTTCAAATTAATTGTGACATGGATCGCCAATATAACACCTAATGTTATTATTAATGGTACAAATGCAAGAACGCGACACACTATAATGGATGGATAAAAATTAGATCCATAAATTAATAGAATAAAATTTGGGGCATATATATAGAGTACTAAACCAATGACAAAAGTTATTATAGAAATCAAAGGTATTATTTTTTGTACAATTGAGATTCCATAACTCTTATCAACTTTAAAACAATCGGTTAAATATGGGAATAATGCATTTGTTAATGGTACAGAAATTATCGATTGAATTATTGTTATAATTTTTTGCCCTGCGATATAATAACCCAAAGACTTGGGGCCACTTATTATTCCGAGCATAATTAAATTGGTACTTGTATACAAATTAATAGCACAAAGAGTCAAAAAATAACTTTTTTCACTCTTTAACAATTTTATACAATCTATAAAGCTAAAACGAAAAAGTTGAATTTTGTATCTATAAATACCCCAAATAAATGATATTAGACTAATTAAAATGTTAGAAACGCTTAAGGCTAAAGGATGCCAATAATAATCTGATTTGTTTTTTATCTGAGCAAAAATCAAGAAAGTAAATACCACTTTACCAATTATTGCCAGAAAAGCAATTTTTCTTAAATCGTGCATTGATTGAAACAACCAACTTTGAGAAAATACGGTACTAAAACAACTTAAAAAAGCAAAAATTGCAACTAGTTTATTTTTGTTTAATTGAGGCAAGAGGTATAAGCACAGGCTAAAAACTAAAATACTAAATGATAGTAAAATTATCTGAGAATATAAAACTTCTGAAAAAACTTTGTTTCTGAAATATGCATCTTGAGGGTTTAACTTAATTCTTCGAGTAGCAGTTAAATCAAAACCAAAACCAATTAGTAAAATAAAATATGAAGAAAATGTAATTGCAAAATTAATTACCCCAAAATTGTCAGGTCCAATTATCCTAGACACATAAGGTAATGTGAATAATGGGAAAAAGAAATTTGCAAACTGAATAAATCCAGATGACACTAAATTAGCAAAAACTTTTTTTTTAAGAATATTCAAAAATATATCTACTTAATTTTTTGAATCCAAAACGAACCAGGTTCTCGATCAATTGTGAGTAAAGGACATTTTAATGCTAATTTTTCATAATGGTTATGCTTTAGATAGTTAACAGCACAAACGATCTCAAAGTGGTCATTAAAACTCAAAAAAGCTTCTAATAAGTATTGCTCATCCCAGAAATTTAACCCATTTAATTTCCACTCATCCAAATAATCTTTAGGAGAGAAAATATCATGTATATGAACTAATACACCTGAATTTAATGAAGGTAAAATTTCCAGATATTCAAAAAGTACATCTCCTTGAGGTCTAAGAATATGACTAGAATCAATAAATAGAATATCATTAGTTCCTAAATCTTTAAATAACTCCAATTCAACTTCTTCAACTCTTTTACTTATCAATTTAACATCTAAATCATTTAACCATGAATTTTCATATGGCTCAATACATGTATGTTGACAGTCATATCTAGGATCCTCAATTTTATTAAACTTTATTGCATGCTGAATCATAAGTGTAGAATGACCACAACCTATTTCTATGATTCTTTTGGGCTTTTTAAATCGAATAAAATTAAACAAGATATCCGAATCACCTGATCTAAATGGTCCCAATTTAAATGAATAATTCAAATGTGATTTGGGTAACTTTGAAAGTTCAATCAACTCATTCTGATATTCAAATTTATTTAATAAATCTAACTGCTTGCTTACTTTAAAATCGATACCATTCAAATTACGATTATTCCGAAGAGACTCCTTTAATAATGAACGATCAAAAAGAGGTTCGTAATAATGATTTATTATTGGGAATAAGCCAATTTTCTTGAAAATATAAAAACTAACAGGGGAATACGAATGAAAAAATGTAATTATATAAGTTCTTATAAACTTTAACCAAAGACTAGACAGAATTGTCAGAGGGAATAATAAAAAATCAATTATTAATAAAAATATTTTTTTCATTAGTTTGTATGAAAATCAAATATGTTTAGAACAAAATAAAAGGGTAATGTATAAGTACATTGAAGACACAATTAAAATATTTTTATTTTTTTTTAAGTTTAATGCTAAAGAAGAATTTGTGAATGATTTAATTTTCAAAAAGATTAAACTATATCTTTTTGTACCACTTCTTTAAGATAGAAAAGACTGAACCACTTTTTCTAATATCCTCCGCATAATACCCATAACCGTACCCATAACCGTATCCATATCCGTACCCATACCCATACCCATACCCATAACCCTTCCCATACATCTTCACTCCACGCGGCTTGAGTCCATTGTAGACTAGGTTCATTTGATTGAATTTCTTCGCTACAAAGAGCTGCTGAATAAAATCCAGGTAATTTTTCGTCGTGTAATTATGACGCAATACATAAAGGGTTGCCTGGGCATGATGCGCCAATACCTGGGAATCCGTTACCAAGGAGATCGGTGCGGTGTCCATCACGATGTAATCAAAACGTTCTTTCAATCGTTCCATCAATTGCTGAAAGGCCTCTCCACCCAATAATTCCGTCGGGTTCGGCGGAATCGAACCTGCAGAAACCAAATAAAGATTTTCTACATTGGGAACTTCTTGAACAATTTCATCTTCTGTGGCCAAATCAATTAAATAATCCGTTACCCCAGCACCCTTCGCCAACCCAAAATATTGACGCACCTTAGGCTTGCGTAAGTCCAATTCCATGATCAAAACCGAGCGACCTGTCAAGGCTATCGTTGCTGCTAAATTTCCTGACACAAAGGATTTACCCTCCCCCGAAATCGATGAGGTGACCTGTATGACATTGCCTTTGGGCTGATTCAAGCCCAAATAAGCCAAGTTGGTCCGCAACATCCGAAACTGCTCAGCCAAGATCGTCCGCTGTCCATGCTTTACTACGATATGTTGATCCGCTTCCCCTTGTGCCAGCTCCCCTAGTATCGGAGCCTGAACACGTCGTTCGATATCAGAGCGGAACAAGACCTTCGGGTTATACGTCTCCTTAAATAAGACATACAAGACACCCAATCCCAATCCAATCGCCAATCCAATCAAGTAAATAATGTTTCGCTTGGGTTTAATCGGAGATTCGGAAACCACGGCGGGTTCCACTACCCGACTGTCCGCTATGGCCGATGCGGATGACAGGGCGGATTCCTCTCGCTTTTGGAGAAGAAAGGTATAAATGGTGTTCTTAATTACCTGTTGCCGACTGATCTCCACCAAAGCCTTTTCCTTGGATGGGATTTCGCCGAGCATCGAATTACTTTCCTTCAACTTCCCTTGTAAATTATTTTGAGCAGTCACCAAGTTCTTCCGGATATTTCCTAAATTCTCTAAAATCGAGGGCTTCAACGCCGCAATTTCATCGCGCAATTGTTCCTGCAAATCAGACTGTCCACCGGTTACCTTGGAGACACGCGACAATTGTAATTCAGTCTCATACAATTTAGTTAAGAGCTGAACCAAGGTTGCATCGTTAATTCCCATCAGAGAAGGGACGACCGCAGTACTTGGTTTTTTGGCCGTCACATAGGATTCGATATCGGCTAAGACCGACAACTGTATTCCAATCTCTGAAAGTCGTTGGTCATTTTCTTTAACCGACTCCAGAAATAATTTTCCTTGCTC
>JACCDQ011631291.1_pt1 | contig 10438 bp, 8 predicted proteins | sample 7446031 | NCBI WGS metagenome assembly JACCDQ01 (sample SAMN15323442, study PRJNA562643) | freshwater metagenome | isolation source: river surface water | place: USA:Blue River Watershed | collected 2017-08-17
TAGCTCAGTTGGTTAGAGCAGAGGACTCATAAACAATTTAATAACTTGTTTGTGAAAATATTCTTCAATGAAATCAACAGGTTAAACAGTCCCAAGGGGTGGAGATTTGCTTCCACACCGCTTCAACACTTTGCTGAATTTTTCAGCACATTTTGGCAGCCTAAAATTACAGGTTTAAGGGGGGCGTTAGCTCAGTTGGTTAGAGCAGAGGACTCATAAAAATTGTGCACCGAGAGGGGAAACCGCTCGCGTGAATGGCGTCAAATTCGGTGAAAGCTAAGTCGCAAGATATGCCAATGCCGAGCCAAGCTTCGGTGAGAAATTGCTGTTGAAGGTGTAGAGACTAGACGGCGCCCACCTAACTCGAAAGACAAGGTGAAGGCATAGTCCAGGGAGTAGTGAAAGCTACACAAACCAGAATCCTTTGGTCGACAGTTCAAGTCTGTCACGCCCTACCAACATGGAAAAGCCACTGACTTTGTTCAGTGGCTTTTTTTCATGGCTAAACGCTTGAGCGCGTAATGTTGTATCCAACCCACCAATTGCAGTGCAGCAGGCGTCAGCGGTAGGTCGTGGCGTCGGACTGTGCAAATTAAAGGGCTCGGTAGGCTGTCTTCGACTGGGACGATACAAAGTTGCTCCTTGAACGCGCAATTTTCAAACAAGATGCGAGGCAGGGTGGTCATCCAATGTTCAGAGGATGCCACCAAGGCGGGTAAGGCCAGAAATGACTCACACAGCATTTGCACCTTGGGTGGGTTCAAGCCAGCTTTTTGAAACGCTTCCTCAATGACAGCACCCGGTCCGCGCGACGGACTCGAGAGGACCCAGTCGCAATCTTGCAACTGGCGCAATCGGGTCGCGCGCGAGAGCGGATGTGACACGCCTGAGACGATCACCACTTCGCTCGAATACAAGGGTTCAGCCACCAGGTCGTTTTCAAGATCCACCCTGTGAACGGGTGTCAATGCGAAATCCAGTGTGCCATCACGGATCACTGGTGCGATGTTGGGATACAACCCGTCTCGGCAATGCACCTTTACATTCGGGTGTTGTTGGGTGAATTGTCGCAAGGCCATTGGCAGCAGTCCTAGGCCAATCGCGGGGGAGACTGCCATTCTGACGGTGCCTTCCCAGTGACCACGCAGCTGAGAAATCTCGTCCTGTGCGCGACGGCTTTGGGCCACGATGAGCTTGGCGTGACGCAAAAAAGCCTGCCCAAAGTTGGTAAAGGTCACTCCTTGACGGCTACGCACGAGCAGAGGGGCTTTCAGTTCTGCCTCAAGCTGTTGAATGGCCGCCGTCAGCGCAGGTTGCGTGAGATTCATCGCCTGCGCAGCTGCGCGAAGACTGCCTAGCTCTTCGATGAGGATCAGCGCTCGCATGGTGGGTAGTCTCACGTGCACCTCTCTATATAAAAATTTTTGATCGTACGGATGAATTTCTGAATTTCATTTATTAGATCTCTTTTCTACGATTCCCTCAAGTCAAAAGAGTACCCAATGGGTGCATTCACATAAGGAGACCGTTTTGTTTATCAAAAACTGCTGGTATGTCGCTGCATGGGACATTGAAGTGCCACAAGAGGGGATGCTTCCTCGTACCCTGCTCAACGAGCCGGTGTTGCTGTACCGAGATTCAAAAGGTCAAGTGGTCGCGTTGGAAAACCGCTGCTGCCATCGTTCGGCTCCCTTGCACTTAGGCCGCAAGGAAGGCGATTGCGTTCGCTGCATGTATCACGGTCTCAAGTTCGATCCAACCGGTGCCTGTGTCGAAATTCCAGGCCAAGACAAGATTCCACCCAAAACCTGCGTCAAGAGCTACCCTGTGGTGGAGCGCAACCGCTTGGTCTGGATTTGGATGGGGGAGCCGACGCTGGCCAAGCCCGAAGACATCGTGGATTACCACTGGCATGACTCGCCAGAGTGGCGCATGAAGCCCGGTTACATCCATTACAAAGCAAATTACAAGCTCATCGTTGACAACTTACTGGATTTCACGCACCTGGCCTGGGTGCACCCCACCACGTTGGGTACTGAGAGTGCGGCCGCTTTGAAGCCCGTGATCGATCGCAACACGGACGGTATCGGCACACTGACCATCAGTCGCTGGTACCTCAACGATGAGATGCCCAACATCCACAAGAAGGTGGCCACATTCGAGGGCAAAGCTGATCGCTGGCAGATTTATCAATGGTCGCCGCCCGCCTTGTTGCGCATGGATGCTGGTTCTGCTCCCACAGGCACCGGTGCGCCCGAGGGTGTTCGCGTGCCGCAAGCTGTGCAGTTCCGCCATACCTCCATCCAAACGCCAGAGACGGACGTCACCAGCCACTACTGGTTCTGTCAAGCGCGCAACTTTGCGCTCGACAACGACCAGATGACTGAATCAATCTATCAATCGGTGGTGGAAGCCTTCGAGGAAGACCGCACGATGATCGAAGCCCAGCAAAAAATCATCAGCCAAGTCCCTGATCGCCCAATGATTCCCATTGGCGCTGACAGTGGCCTCAATCAAGCGCGCTGGCTGATTGACCGCTTGATCAAGGCTGAGGCTGGGCAGGGTGACGCATGATTCAAGTCACTGTTTCCAAGGTTCAAGCCTTGGCGCGCGATGTGATGTTGGTCGAGTTACAGGAGGCCAACAACCAGCCGCTTCCTGGCGCAACTCCTGGATCACATATTGATCTTCACTTGTCTAACGGTCAGATCCGTCAGTACTCGCTGACCAATGCTGAAGGACTTTTGAGTCAAGCGAATTACCAAATTGCTGTCGCGCGCGATGCGCAAAGTCGGGGTGGTTCGGATTGGATTCATGACAAGTTACGCCTTGGCACAGTCCTGTCGATCAGTACACCCCGCAACCTCTTTCCATTAGACACAACGGCTCACCGAAAAGTGTTGTTGATCGGGGCTGGAATTGGCATCACGCCCATCTATGCCATGGCCAAAATGGCGGCCAAACAAGACATGGACTGGACCTTGATGGCCTGCGCCCGTTCGGCTAGCCGCATGGCGTTTCAGGAGGAGCTGCTCGCGCTGGATGACCAACGGGTGCGCTTTCACTTCGATCAAGAGCAAGGTGGTCCGCTCGATTTGAAGAACTTGCTTAACGGTGACGCATGGGAAGCCGTCTATGCCTGTGGTCCTGCTGGCTTGTTGGATGCCATCGAAGCAGCAACCGCTCATTGGCCCGTTGGTTCGGTGCACATGGAGCGTTTCAAGGCGCAGTCCCAAGACGATTCCGGTAACACCGTGTTTGAGTTGGTTCTTTCAGCCAGTGGTCAATCCGTGCAGGTGGGCGTAGGCGAGAGTCCGCTCGAAGCCATGGAGCGAATTGGCATTGACCATCCGTTTTCTTGCCGAGAAGGCTTATGTGGCACCTGTGAAGTGCAGTTGTTGGAAGGTCAGCCTGATCACCGTGACAACGTATTGGATGCCAGCGATCGCGCAAGCGGTCAACGTTTTATTCCCTGTGTCTCGCGCTGCGGTGGCGACAGGCTTGTGATTAACTTGTGAGAACCCTATGAATTTGAATCAAAAAATTGCCATCGTCACAGGTGGTGCTTCCGGTTTTGGTGCTGCGACAGCACTGCAGTTGGCTGCAGCTGGTGCACGCGTGATGGTTGCCGATCTCAACGCTGAGGGGGGTCAAGCTATTGCCGAAAAAATCAAGTCGGCTGGTGGTCACGCCGCAAGTGTGGTGGCCGATGTCGCGGACCGCGATTCTTTTGAAAATATGGTGGCCAGCACTCGCCAAACATTTGGCGGTTTGGATATTTTGGTCAACAACGCGGGCACGACCCATCGCAACAAGCCAGCATTACAGGTCAATGAGGACGAGTTTGACCGCGTGTATCGCGTGAACGTCAAAAGTCTGTATTGGGCTGCACAGGCGGTATTGCCAGGTTTTGTGGCGCAGGGTAGCGGCGTCATTGTGAATGTGGCTTCAACCACGGGTGTCCGCCCCGGACCTGGCTTGGTTTGGTACAGCGGTAGCAAAGCCGCCATGATCAACCTCACGAAAGGTCTCGCCTTAGAGTTCGCTAAGTCAGGGGTACGTATCAATGCGGTCTGCCCAATGATTGGTGAGACAGCCATGCTGGGGGACTTCATGGGCATGGAGGACACGCCTGCGAACAGAGAGCGCTTTCTCATGCGCATTCCACTAGGACGTTTCACGCGTCCAGCGGATGTTGCCTCTGCCGTTACGTTTTTGGCCAGCGATGAGTCCTCTTATCTGACCGGTGTGTGCTTGGATGTGGACGGAGGTCGCAATATATGAGTACCGTGTACCGCGCGCCCAAGCTCTTGATTCAGGGGCAATGGCGGGCTGGTCGTCATGCCATGACGATGCCCATCGTCAACCCAGTCAACAGCCAGAAGTTAGACGATTTGCAGTTGGCCAACAGTGAAGACATCGCACTCGCCTTAGAAGCGGCTCAAACGGGGTTTGAGGCTTGGCGCCAACTGCCCGCACATGAGCGTTGTGCGCGTCTTGAAAAAGGCGTCGCCCGTATGCGACAAAGCATCGAGCAAATTGCCACGTTGCTGACCTTAGAGCAGGGCAAGCCCTTGGCTGAAGCTCGCGCTGAATGTGCCATGGCTGCTGACTTGATCAAATGGTATGCCGAAGAAGCGCGTCGCACGTATGGGCGCATTGTTCCGGCGAGGTTGCCCAACAGCAGCATGCAGGTGCACAAGTTGCCGGTGGGGCCGGTTGCAGCGTTTTCACCTTGGAATTTTCCATTGGTGCTGTCGGCCCGCAAGATCGGTGGCGCATTGGCTTCGGGGTGCTCCATTATTCTCAAAGCCGCTGAGGAAACGCCAGCAAGCGTTGCCGCCATGGTTGCATGCTTCAGTGAAGAACTGCCTGATGGCGCCTTGCAACTTCTGTTTGGTGTGCCAGCGGAGGTGTCTGAACAGTTGATCACCTCGCCCATCGTGCGCAAGGTCAGCTTCACTGGTTCGGTACCGATCGGCAGACACTTGGCACAGTTGTCAGCCAAACACCTCAAACGTATCACCCTAGAGTTGGGGGGGCATGCGCCTGTGATCGTCTGCGGCGATGCAGACATTGACAAGACAGTGGCCATGATGGTGGCACATAAATTCCGTAATGCGGGTCAGGCGTGTCTGGCACCCACGCGTTTTTATGTAGAGCGTGCGATTGAAGGGCGCTTCATGGAGGCCTTTGTGGCAGCGAGTCAGCGCTTGGTGTTGGGTGATGGCATGGACAGCCAAACACAAATGGGCCCCTTGGCGAACGCCCGTCGCGTTGCGGCGGTGCGCGATTTGATTGACCGCTCGGTGCAGTCAGGTGCGCAAGTTCACCGAGGCAAAACGCCAGATGCAGGTTTCTTTGTGCCCGTGACGGTGCTGACGCAGGTGTCCCCAGATTCGCCGATCATGCTGGAGGAGCCATTTGGACCGGTTGCCACGATCACGCCTTTTGACACCCTGGATCACGCGCTTCAATTGGCCAATCAATCGCCTTATGGTTTGGCCGGTTATCTGTTCACCGATTCGGCACGCGCGGTCCACCGCGTGAGCGAGCGCCTAGAAGTGGGAAGCTTGGCCATCAACGGCATGGGAGTATCCGTCCCGGAGGCACCTTTTGGGGGCGTCAAGGACAGTGGTCACGGCAGTGAATCAGGCATTGAAGGCATGGAAGCCTATCTCGACACCAAGTTCGTTCACCATTGCGTTTAAAGCGCATGCATTCAACTTCAATATTTTTTACCCACCACAACGGAGACAAATCCATGAAACGCAGAAATCTTCTCTCTTCTTTGGCCGTCGCATCAGCACTCTTGATGTCAGGCACTGCCTCTGCACAAGCCGATAAAAGCTTGCGCGTATTGGTCGGATTCCCAGCCGGCGTATCCATCGATGTGGTCACTCGAATCTTGAGCGACAAGATGAAAGACGAACTCAAGCGCCCAGTCATCGTAGACAACCGTCCGGGCGCTGGCGGACGACTGGCCGCTGATTTGTTGAAATCTTCTGCTCCCGATGGCAACACCGTGATGATCACTCCGATCGTTGTGCCCGTGCTTGCACCCATGGTGTTCAACAAACTCAGCTACAACCCTGAGACTGACTTTGCGCCGGTTGGCAAGGTGTGCGATTTCTCTTTCGCATTGGCTGTTCCTGCCAACGCGCCAGTGAAAAATTTGAAGGAATATGCGGCATGGCTCAAAGCCAACCCGCAGCAAGCGAACTTTGGCTCACCAGCTGCAGGCAGCTTGCCTCACTTCTTTGGTGTGATGATTGGATCGGCGTTGAATGTAGAAATGGTCCATGTGCCGTTCAATGGTGGCGCTGCATTGCAATCCGCTGTGTTAGGTGGTCATGCACCTGCCGGCATTGATGTGGTGATGGAATGGCAACAAAATGCCAAGTCAGGCAAGGTGCAAGTGCTCGCCACTTCGGGGCAACAACGCAGCAAAGTCATGCCTGATGTACCGACTTTCAAAGAGCAAGGCTTTCCGGATGCTGTTGGACAAGGTTGGTTTGCCATGTATGCGCCAGCCAAAACCCCTCAGTCGAGCATCGATGACATCAACAAGGCTTTGAACAAGGCGTTGGCCACAACTGAAGTGCGTGAGCGATTTGCCAGCTTGGGTTTAGAGGTCGGTGGGGGTTCACCTGCGGATCTCGAGAAAACCATGCGCGAAGACGCCAAGCGCTGGGGTCCCATTGTTAAAAAATCAGGCTTCAGAGCTGATTGATCGGTGAACCCTTGACGGTTGCCAGGATTGCAAATGCAACGACCTAACATTATTTTTATCGTCGCTGACGACCTGGGCTTTGCTGATCTCGGTTGCTATGGCGGTCGTGAGGCAGAGTTTGGTGCGGTCTCGCCCGTGATCGACCAACTCGCAGCCAATGGACTCAAGCTCACCGAGGGCTACGCCAATTCGCCCGTGTGCTCGCCCACGCGCTTTGCGCTGATGACGGCGCGTTACCAATACCGCCTGCGCGGGGGGGCGGATGAGCCCATCAGCAGCAAGAGCAAAGGCAGCCCGGTGCTGGGACTGCCTCCCGACCATCCCACGTTGCCTTCTTTGCTTAAATCTCAGGGTTACCACACGGCGCTGATCGGCAAGTGGCACCTAGGCTATCCACCGGCTTTTGGTCCGATCAAGTCCGGGTACGACGAGTTTTTTGGGCCCATGTCAGGTGGGGTGGATTACTTCACCCACTGCAGCAACACTGGCGCCCATGATTTGTACTTGGGTGAAGAAGAGCACGCTGAAGAAGGCTACCTCACCGATCTTTTGTCCCAGCGCGCGGCCGACTATGTGCGACGCATGGCTGCGTCCAAGCAGCAAGGGCTTCCGTTCTTTTTGAGCCTGCACTACACCGCACCGCACTGGCCATGGGAGACCCGCGACGACGAGGCCGTGGCAGAGGTCACCAAGAGCAACATCTTTCACCTCGATGGCGGCAACATCCATACCTACCGTCGCATGATCCATCACATGGACGAGGGCATTGGTTGGGTCGTACAGGCCCTGCGCGAGACCCAACAACTGGACAACACATTGATTGTTTTCACCAGCGACAACGGAGGTGAGCGCTTCAGCGATAACTGGCCTTTGGTCGGAGGCAAGATGGACCTCACTGAAGGTGGGATACGTGTGCCTTGGGTGGCCCACTGGCCAGCTGTGATTCCTGCAGGTACTGTCAGCGATCAACACTGCCTCACCATGGATTGGTCGGCCACCATGCTGGAGTTGGGTGGCGCCGCACCCGACGCGCAACACCCTTGGGATGGCGTCTCGTTGGCTGCGTTCTTGCGCGACCCTTCACAGACATTTGAGCGCCCCATGTTTTGGCGCATGAATCACCGAGGCCAACGTGCGATGCGCTTGGGGCCATGGAAGTATTTGCGTGTGGACGGGCACGATTACCTTTTTAATATTCACGCGGATGCGCGTGAGCGTGCCAACTTGGCGCAACGTGAACCGCAGCGACTCGCTCAGATGCGCCAAGCGTGGGAGAGCTGGGAAAGCAGCATGCCACCGATTCCCTCTGATGCGGCAGTGAATTTGGGCTACTCTTACAAAGACATGCCGCAACGATGAGTTGGCCTCGTCGGCGATTGCCTTTTTTGAGTTGGCCGAGACCAACGCTGGCGCTCTTGCGGGGTGAACTCATGGCAGGTGCGAGCGTGAGTTTGATGCTCATTCCTCAAGCCGTTGCATACGCTGCGTTGGCCGGTATGCCGCTCATTACAGGGATTTACGCAGCATTTCTGCCGTCATTGCTGGCGGTCTTGTTCAGTGCTTCGCATCGCTTGTCGGTCGGGCCCACTGCCCTGACGGCAACCTTGGTTTTCTCATCTTTGACTGGGCTGGCCGATCCTGGCAGTCAAGACTGGGTCAACCTGGCTGTGTGGTTATGCCTGTTGAGCGGAGGCCTGCAACTCTTGCTCGGATTTGCCAAGTTTGGCTGGCTGCTTAACCTGGTCAGCAGCCCCGTGCTGGCGGGATTTACCCAAGCGGCGGCGGTATTCATTGTGTTGAGTCAAGTGCCCGCCCTGCTGGGCATGAGGGGCGGCTGGTCGTCGGCCCTCGCACCCGACACGTGGCATGTTTCTGCTTTGCTGATGGGCTTGGGCAGTCTGGGCACGCTCTTGTTGACCAAAAAATGGCGCCCCTCGTTTCCAACGGTGCTGGTACTGGTGCTGCTGAGCGCGCTCTTGAGTTTGGCATTGGGCATGTCCGAGCAAGCAGGCTTGACCGTGGGTGCGTTGCCACAGGGTTTGCCTGATTTTTACTTCCCTAGCCTCTTGAGCTGGGAGGGTTATAAGAGTTTGATGGTGCCTACCTTGGCCATCACGTTGGTGAGCTTTATGGAAACTGCTTCCAGTGCCAAGGTGGACAACGACCAAGCTGGTAAAACCTGGGACCAAGACCAGGACTTGATTGGACAGGGGCTGGGAAAAATAGCGGCGGGATTCAGTGGCGCGTTTCCTACCAGTTCATCGTTTTCGCGTTCTGCCTTGAACCTGTTTGCTGGTGCGCAAACGGGATGGGCCTCTTTGGTGTCGGTGATCATGATCTGGTTGTGCCTGCTCTTGCTCACACCCCTGTTGCAGCCTGTGCCACAGTCGGTATTGGCGGCTATTGTTGTGGCAGCGGTATTGGGCTTGATCAAGCCCAAGCAGTTGTTGCACATACGCCGGGTAGATCGGGTAGAAGCCATCACGGCCTTGGTCACGTTTTTAATCACCTTGATCTTGGCACCGCAGTTGTATTGGGGCGTGTTGGCAGGCTTGCTGGTGGCATTGAGTCACTTTTTGTATGTGCGCATGCACCCGCGAATCATCGAGGTCGGGCTGCACCCCGACGGCAGTTTGCGTGATCGGCATCTCTGGCAGCTGCCTGCCCTTGGCGACAACATTTATGCGTTGCGCATGGACGCGGCTCTTGACTTTGCTGCAGCTTCAGCGTTTGAAAAAAATATTGTTCAGGCCATCGGTTCCCACCCAGGGCTGGCACATGTCTGCTGGTTTGCCTTGCCCATCAACCGAATTGATGTGACTGGCACTGAGACCATGGCAAGGCTCGAAAAAAGGTTGCAAGAACAACAGATCACTTTGCACATTAGCGGCATGAAGTTGCCAGTTGAAACGGCGCTGCAGCGTGCTGGCTGCCTGGTAAAAAATCCGTATTTGAAGATGTACCGAACCGATGCCGATGCCATTGAGGCCCTAGCCGCATTGAAGAAGGCTTGATACCAAAAACGGAAAAGCCACTGATTTCGAGCAGTGGCTTTTTTAAATTTTCAGATCTTAGCGACAAAGCGATGTGCCGCCCCGAAGGGGTGCTTGTTGATGAGCTCTGTGTTTCCGTCAGTGCTTATGGGTCGAGTGATCATGTGGCACAGAGGGTTTGGGAGCATCGGTCTTCGTGGCTGGCAGCACGTTCAACTGGCCCCGCATACCCGCTTCATAGTGTCCTGGTATCAAACAAGCCATTTGCAAGGTTTGAGCCCGATCAAACCGCACCACCATTTCTCCCCGTTGACCTGCAGGAACTGAGATGGCTGCACCAGTGCCGTGGCTATGCCCATCGTCGTGTCCTGCACCTTGCTGCATGGCTACGGCATGGGCTTTGATTTGTGCTTCATCACCCAACACCATTTCGTGTGTTGTCTTGCCATCGTTGTAAAGCACAAAGCGAATGGTTTCACCTGCTTGTGCATCAACACGGTTGGGCGTGAAGCGCATTTGATCGTCCATGCGCAGTTCCACACTGCGGCTGATCACCATGGCACTCACGCTTTCCTCAGGCTCGGTATGTGCAGCAACGTTGTGTGAATGACCGTGACCGTCGCCCGCTGCAGCCCACTCTGGATGCTGAACCAACCACTGCCAAGCACCGTAACTGCCGCCGCTCACGATCATCCCCACCACCAACACATAA
>JACCDQ011702255.1_pt1 | contig 10438 bp, 8 predicted proteins | sample 7446031 | NCBI WGS metagenome assembly JACCDQ01 (sample SAMN15323442, study PRJNA562643) | freshwater metagenome | isolation source: river surface water | place: USA:Blue River Watershed | collected 2017-08-17
ATATTTTAGATTACAGCAAACTGGAAGCCAATAAGGTACAACTCGAAAAAATACCTTTTAATATTCGAGATTTGATTGCCAATATTGTGAGTATCAATGCCCACCGAGCAAGAGAAAGAGGCAACGTCATCAAAGTTGAAATTGCCGACGATGTGCCTTCTTACCTTTCGGGCGACCCTACTCGCTTGGTGCAGGTTATCAACAACTTGGTGTCAAATGCCGTTAAGTTTACCAAAAAGGGAAGTGTTACTATCAAAATTTCTATCATCGAACACGGCGAAACGTTTGATAAATTACTCTTTGAAATAATTGATACAGGCATTGGCATTCCGAAAGAAGCACTTGGCAATATTTTTGAAGAGTTCGCTCAGGCTTCTTCTGTCACTACACGCCAATTTGGTGGTACTGGCTTGGGCTTGGCTATTATTCGTAAGTTGCTCCGCTTGTTCGATAGCAATATTCAAGTCAAAAGCGAGGTGGGGCAAGGCTCTAATTTTTATTTTACTATCCAATCTCCCAAAGTACTTGCCCCACATACCCGCAAAACAATTGAAACAGAATATGATTTCAATGGTTTTGATGTGTTGGCTGTCGATGACAACGAAATTAATCTACGTATTATCAGCAAAAATTTAGAGAAAAAAGGCGTTTCTGTGCAAACCTTTTTCTCGCCAATCGAAGCACTTACGTCGGTGCGCTCGGGGACAAAATACGATTTAGTGATTGTAGATTTACAAATGCCCGAAATGAATGGTTTTGAATTGGCTGCCGAAATTCGGAAGATTTTACCTCATGTACCAATCATCGCAAGCTCGGCCGATAGCAACAACGAAACGCTGGAATTAGCCTTACAGTCGGGTATGAACGACTACCTATTGAAGCCGCATACGCCCAATGATATGTATATTTTGTTGGCCAAACATTTGCTTTTCAAAAACGAAGATGTAGAAGGTTAGGAAGATTTTGACAAACTATTTCCAACGAATAGTATTTGTAGAAAAAAAAGGTAGTGTCATGACACTACCTTTTTTTATTTGGTATTTATTTTTGAATAAAAAAAATATTCAAAATTGTTTTTAATTTGAATAAATTACGTATTTTTGTCTAGTTAAATTGTTTTAAATAAATCTCTAATGCTTACAAATCATGGACGAAAACAAAAAACTCAAGGTTATTTATTGGATTAGTACAGGTATTTTAGCTCTTTTTATTTTACCGGGCATTTTCTTCATTAACAGCGAAATGGCAAAAGCTGGAACACAGCATTTGGGTTTGCCCGAATGGTTCAGAATAGAAGCGAGTATTGGGACTTTTCTTGGAGGTGTTTTTTTAATCCTTCCTTGGGTTGGTTCTCGTTTAAAAGAATGGACGTATGTTGCCCTAGGTATCACTTATATATCGGCATTGATTGCCCATCTTGCTGTTGATGGTATGGTTGCTGAGTCGTTTATGCCACTTGTTACTTTTGCTTTATTGCTTACTTCTTATGTGACTTATCATAAGGTAATCAAGCAATAAAAGGCCTTGTTTTACCAAAACCTTTTATCAAAAGTCATCCTAAAAAACTCCTTTCAATGGCTGTATTGCAAAGTATTGCACGTGGCTTGTACCGTGTGTTTGCATGAGTCGTATTTTCGTAAAAGGAGTACTAGGAAAAAACAACTCTGTCATGTTTACCGTGCCTTTATCGGCAAATAACTCGGCCGAAGCAACATCAAAAAACACCTGTAATTCAATGGTTTGGGTATCAAGGAGGCGTGGTGCTACATGAATTTGCCTTGCAAAATCTGTAGAAAAATCGTTCTTGCCTGCGTTGATACGGTTACTGAAAAACTGTTTTTTTGCTATATCATATCCTACTGTATAAACCTCTTTTTGTGTATTTGAAAGTTCTATTATGAGTTCTCCTTGAGGTTGTTGCGGTATATCAAAACGTAGCGTAACAACCGATAGGGTGGGGGCAAAAGCCAACACTGGCTCGAATGGCTTATCAGGTGTTAGATGAATAGCCCGTGCTTCATATTTTTGCGGAAGAAACAAATGTTTGACTTCCTTTACGGGTAAAGATGCCAACCGATAGCCTTGTTTTGTATCAACCAACGCCAAGGTTCTAGGCAAGGTATTGGCACTACGCCAAATATCTGTTGGTACTTGGTTGGCATATTCCCAATTGCTCATCCAACCCAAGAAAATACGCCTTCCATCTTCCTTCGGCAGATCCGACCACGTTACGCCGGCGTAATTGTCACGACCATAATCAAGCCAAATCGCTTTGTTTTGTTGTAAACTTTCCTGCATTTTTTTATCTAGTTGAAAAGTTTTTCCATCAAAATCGCCAATGAAATATTGCGTAGCCGAGCCGTGATTAGGCCCTCCTGGGTTGATGCTTGTCAGCAGTACCCATTTGCTTTGATGAATTTTAGGGTCTTCTAAAATAAAAAAATCAGGACATTCCCATACGCCACCGTGTGCCCCCCATTCTTTCCCGAAGCTGCTTGCATGTTGCCATTGCAAAAGATTAGATGATACCCAAAATTCTACATGGTCTTGTACTGCCAGTACCATTACCCATTGGTTGTGGATGGTATCCCAACTTACTTTGGGGTCTCTGAAATCTTTGATACCTTGGTTCGGAATCACAGGATTGCCAGCGTATTTTGTCCAAGTACGTCCTTTATCATGGCTATAAGCAATCGCCTGTGATTGAAAATTGCTTGCTCCACGCTTTTCGGCTGCCATGTCATGATACGTAAAGATTGCTATCAGTGGCGGTTCATTATTTTTTCCTAACCCACTGGTATTATGCCAATCAACCACTGCACTTCCCGAAAAGATATAGCCTAGGCTATCGGGATACAAAGCAATAGGCAAATGTTGCCAATGTATCAAATCGGTGCTTACGGCATGTCCCCAGTGCATAGGCCCCCAAACGGTGGCATCTGGATAATGCTGATAAAACAAATGGTATTCGCCAGCGTAATAAACCATGCCGTTTGGGTCGTTCATCCAAGCTTTGGGTGGCGTAAAATGATAGGCAGGGCGATGGCGTTCTTGTGCATACATGGCATTTGTTTGAAGAAGAAATAGAAATCCCAAGCAACTGACTGTTGTTGTGAAATACTTTAACATGATAAATTTTGTTGATAAAAATGGTTAATGAAATAAACGAAAATATTAGTTACTAAACTTTTCGATACGCATCTCAGTACCGTTCCAAACGGCGTAATGATAGCTTGATACAGGGCTGTCGTAGCACCATTCGCCCAAGTTGATGTAGCGGCTATCGGGTGCAACAACCATATCGAGCAGTAAATGTCTGTGACCAAAAATATAGAATTGGTGATGGGCTGTTTTTTCAACCTGGCGAGCGTGGTTGAGTAGCCATTCGTCTTCGCCTCTATAAACAAGCTCTCTTCGTTGGCGTTCGGGGTCTTTGCGGCTACCCGACCACCATTGAGCCAAGGCAATGCCCACGTGTGGATGTAACCACCCAAATGCCCATTGACAAAGCTTATTTTCAAAGATTTTTTTCAACACTTTGTAGCCATTATCGCCAGGGCCTAGGCCATCGCCGTGGGCAATGTATAAGTGATGATGCTGAGGCGAATTGGCATAGCTTAGGTGATATTGCTGTGGGTCACGATATACTTTAATGCTCATTTCTTTCGTAAAATAATCAAAAATCCATATATCGTGGTTGCCTGTAAATAAGATGATTTCGATGCCATTATCGGATAATTCGGCGAGTTTCCCTAGCAAACGCACAAAGCCTTTGGGAACGGCATTTTTGTATTCAAACCAAAAATCAAAGACATCTCCAACCAAAAAGATTACCTGAGCATCGGCTTTGATGGTGTCTAGCCAGCGAAGCATCTTTTTTTCACGGGCTAAACTGGTGTCAAAATCAGGATAACCCAAATGAAAATCGGAAGCAAAGTAGATTTTTTTATTAACTTGTAAGTGAATAGGAATCATTGATTTGATGATAAAATGAACAATCTTTCGTACAAATAAACAAAAAGCCCTTTATCTATACCAGATAAAGGGCTTTAATTTTATGTAATTATCGAAAAGCTATTGCATTAAGCTTCTGTTGAAGTCGAAGCCTCGTTGTCGGCTTGTGCCGCTTCTGCCGCTTCAGCTTCTTCTTGTATTTTCTTTTCTTTTTGCTCTTCTCCTCTGATAAACTCTTGGTAGGTGGTTAGCTGTGCATACGGACGAGAACCTACTAATCGTTCTAAATCATTTTGGAATAATACTTCTTTTTGTAATAATTCTTGTGCCAAAATCTCTAATTTATCTTGTTTGGCAATCAACAAATCTTTGGTACGTTGATAAGCCTCTTTGATAATTTTGCGTACTTCTTCATCAATTTCTCGGGCTGTTGTTTCTGAATACGGCTTATTGAAGTTGTACTCAGAACCTTTAGAATCGTAGTAAGAAATATTGCCTAGGCGGTCGTTCATACCGTAGATTGTCACCATACTATATGCCAACTTCGTGATACGCTCTAGGTCGTTTTGAGCACCTGTCGAGATTTTTCCGAAAATAATATCTTCGGCTGCTCGTCCGCCTAGCGTAACGCACATCTCGTCAATAAGTTGTTCGGTACGGTACAAGAATTGTTCTTTAGGCAAATACTGTGCATAGCCCAAAGCTGCTACCCCACGAGGGACAATCGTTACTTTTACCAAAGGATTGGCGTGTTCTAAGAACCAACCTGCAATGGCGTGACCTGCTTCGTGATAGGCTACAATTTTCTTTTCTTCTGGCGAAATCAACTTGTTTTTCTTTTCCAAACCACCAATTACTCTATCCATTGCCTCTTGGAAATCTTTCATATCAACAGCCGTTTTGCCTCTACGTGCCGCAATTAAGGCAGCCTCATTACATACATTGGCAATTTCTGCCCCAGCAAAGCCTGGTGTTTGGGCTGAAAGTTCTTTCGGGTCAACATCGGCCGATAATTTCAATGGCTTCAAGTGCACTTTGAAAATCGCTTCACGGCCAACAATATCAGGTTTGTCAACCGAAATTTGGCGGTCGAAACGACCCGGACGTAACAAAGCCGAATCTAGCACATCAGGACGGTTGGTTGCTGCCATGATAATAATACCTGAGTCGGTGGCAAAACCATCCATTTCAACCAACAACGAGTTGAGGGTATTTTCACGCTCATCGTTTGCCCCCGGCATTGCACCACGGCCACGAGAACGACCCACAGCGTCGATTTCGTCGATAAAAATGATACATGGGGCTTTTTCTTTGGCTTGCTTAAACAAATCACGCACACGAGCCGCACCCACACCCACAAACATCTCTACAAAGTCTGAGCCCGATAGCGAGAAAAACGGTACACCCGCTTCGCCAGCAACAGCCTTCGCCAAGAGCGTTTTACCTGTTCCGGGAGGGCCTACCAACAACGCACCTTTCGGAATTTTACCCCCCAAGTCGGTGAATTTTTTAGGATTTTTCAGAAACTCAACAATCTCTTGAATTTCTTCTTTTGCTTCATCCAAGCCAGCCACATCGTTGAACGTAATTTTCACTTTAGCTTCACCTTCAAAAAGGGTAGCACGAGAACGCCCGATGTTGAAGATTTGTCCGCCGGGGCCACCAGCACCTCCCATACGGAAGAACATAAAATACACCCCAATAAACATCAAAATCAAGAAGCCTGGGCCCATCAAAAACTCAAACAAGCCCGTGCGTTCGTCGGAAGTAGCATGAATGCGTTGTTCACGAGGGATATTTTTTTGCAGTTCGTTCAGTTCTGTTTCAAAAGCAAAAGAAGAGTTAATTTTCATCTCAAAGTGAGGGCCAGAGCCTTGTCCCATGACACTTTGCTGCTCAGAAAGCTCGGCTTTGTATTTGGGTAGTGCTTCTTTTTTGAGTGTAATCTCAACAAGATCTTTGTTTTTGATAATGGTTAGTTTTGAAATCTCTTTTTTGAGCACCATCTCTTCAAATTGAAGAGGCTCAATTTCTTTCAGCACACGTGTTTTACTGAGGAAATAGATGCTAACCAGAGCAATAATTAAAGCCACCACTAGCCAGCCTTGAAAGCCACCGTTGGGTACACTGGGGCGGCGAGACGGTTTTTGGAAATCGTGCTGTCTGTTATCTCCGCTGTTGTTTTCTGCCATTGTTTTTAAAATTACACTTTAAATTCTTGAATGCGAATCCAGCTATTGAATTGTGCAAATTGCTTTTAAGGAGGTACAGAATTTTTGCCACTTAAAAACAGGTTCGGAGTAGGTCAATAGCCGAATGTTGTCTTTTACTTTATCCAACATCTTTTATAACTAGATTGTTTCTTGATGCTACAAATCATGAATAAAGGCGAAATGATTTTATGAGAGGTTGTAAAAATGCTTAAACGGTGTCTTCGTCAAAATAAGAAAAAGTGGCATCGCCCCATAATTCTTCTAATTTATAAAATGACCTTCTATCTTTTTTGAAAATATGCACTACTACATCGTAATAGTCTAACAAAATCCATTCTCGGTTGCTTTTGCCTTCTACGCTACTCGGATTGAGGCGGGTTGCTTCCCAAATTTCTTTATCTACAGAATCGGCTATGGCATCTATTTGGGTATCTGATGTTCCTGAACAAACGACAAAAAAATCGGTGAACGCATTTTTCACGCCTCGCAAATCCATCACTACAATGTCTAGTGCTTTCTTTTCTTGCATTCCTTTGACTACTAAACGACTAAGTTCCTCTGAACTTATTTCTTTTTCTGCTTTAATTTCTACCATGCTTAATGCGAATATGTTGTTCTCTTGTGGGCTGTGCCTTGTATATTTGTGCAATAATAAATACGCAGAGGCTGATATTTTCTAAAAGAATTGATTGTCTCCTCGGAATATTACTATTTAAAACCTAAAATTACAAAATAACCTTGTACAAAATTCAACCCAACACTTTATTTACTGGCAAAAATATTAAATATCTGCCAACTTGTCATTCTACTAACGACATTGCGGCTGAAATGATTCAATCAAATCAGGCTTTTGAGGGAACTATTGTAATTACCGACCACCAAACGGCAGGTCGAGGGCAGCGTGGTAATACTTGGGAGGCTTCTGTAGGGCAAAACCTTACTTTCTCGCTGATGCTCAGGCCTTCTTTCCTCAAAGCAAGCGAACAATTTCAACTCAACGTGGCTGTTTCTTTGGGTGTTCATGCGTTTTTGAGTGCTTTTGTTGCCGATGGTTTGAAAATAAAATGGTCGAATGATATTTATCATTATGATAAAAAAATAGGCGGTATTCTTATTGAAAATACTTTGCAAGGATACCACATTGGCTACTCGGTGGTTGGTATTGGATTAAATATCAATCAAACCGACTTTGGTGTACCAACGGCATCATCGTTGCGTACTATCACACAAAAAAACGTACCTTATTCGCTACCTGAATTGCTCGCTGCCTTGGCAGAACAAATAGAGAAATATTATTTGCTTATCAAACAAGGACAATACGACAAGCTCAAACAACTGTACCTTGGTGTGCTTTATCGCTATCAAGAATGGCATTATTTTGTAAAAAATGATAAAAAGTTTTTAGGACAAATCATTGGAATTGATACTTATGGAAAATTGGCCATCGAAACAGAAGAGGCCGAAATACAGTATTTTGATTTCAAAGAAGTATCTTTTGTTATTTAAACTTATAAGACAAAAGCGTTGATTGCTTCGATGATGTAGGCTACTGCCTCGGCTGATAATGCGGGATGAATGGGCAAGCTTACCATTTCTTGCGTAAGGTGTGTGGTGTTGGGTAAATGCAGGGTACGATAAGCCGCATAAGCTGGTTGCTGATGCGGAGGAATGGCATAATGCAAGCTCGTTTCAATGCCCTTGGCTGTCAAATATGCACGTAGGTGAGTTCTGGCGGTACAACGAACGACAAATTGGTGCCAAGCGTCCTGCCATAAAGTATCGGTTGGCGGAAGGATGACTTGCGGATGCCGAATGCCCTGACAATACTTGTACGCAATGATTCTTCTGCGTTGGTTCATGGCATCAAGGTCTTGTAGTTTGGTCGATAAAAAGGCGGCTTGTAGCTCGTCCATACGGCTATTAACACCTTGATAAATATAAGTTTGCTTGTCGATACTTCCATAATTTCGGAGGCTTTTGATAGCATTGGCTAAGGCTGTGTCATTGGTTGTAATACATCCTGCATCGCCCAATGCACCTAAGTTTTTGGTTGGATAAAAGCTAAAACCTGCGGCTAGGCCTAAACTACCTGCTTTTTTGCCTTGGTATTCGCTCCCATGTGCTTGAGCTGCATCTTCTAAAACAAGCAATTGGTATTGATTCGCCAAGGCGTGTATTTCGTTCATGGCGGCACATTTGCCATAGAGATGCGTAACCAAAATAGCCCTGGTTTTTGCTGTGATAACTCGCTCAATATTAGCAACATCGGTTAAGTAATTGCTTAAAGATGGTTCTGCCAATACAGGAATATGCCCAGCCCTCGAAATCGCCAGCAAGCCTGCGATGAAGGTATTGGCAGGAACAATAATTTCGCTGTTGGGAGGGAGTTGTAAAGATTTGATTATCAAGTATAAAGCGTCGAGTCCATTGCCTACACCAATGCAGTGTTGTACGCCACAATAGTTGGCAAACGCTTCTTCAAATTGGGCCAACGATTTGCCTAAAATGAATTGTCCTTCTTGTAATTTTTGGCTAAAAACGCTTTGAAACTGCGTTTCATACCGACGATTGATGTCGGCTAAAGGTAGAAAAGGAATGTGCATAGGAGTATTTGAAATGGTATAAAAGAGCGTAGGAACAATTCTAATAGGTACATTAATTGATACCTATTTTACTTCCAATGTAACTTAGTAAAAACTGCCTAAAAGGATGACTTTTGTTCTGTAAAATTCTCTCGTACTGATTTTTCCAAAAAGCCTTTTTTTGCTGCTGCGGAAGGCTTATGAAGATGGCATTTATTCCATCTAACACTTCTTTCGCACGAGTTTCTTTTAATTGTGTATGATTTAAGTTCAGCACTTCTATAAAAGCCTCTACTTGTTTTTTCGTTTGTTCATCCAAGTTGTGTTTAGCAAATACACTTCCATCTGCATAAGCACCAAAGTAACTGTTGGTTTTTGAATCGTTTGCTTCAGCATTTCCATAAAAAATGATAGGACTGATAAGGCTACTTAGTCTTTGCTTGTCGCAATGAACTTTGCCTTCACTATCTTTTATTTGTGTCTTACAAACCGCTACTAAGTTAAAATAATTCGTTGAAAGGTTTACATTATGCTCTTTAGGGGTAACATGTTCAATGGAAGCGTTTTCGAGAGTAATAACCTGTTGGCAATAAGCACATAATCCATGTTGTTCACCAAGTAAAAAAGCCTTAGCAAACTTTACATTTGTTAGAGAGTTATAATCTTTTTTATAGTCAAAAGATCTTACTCCATTGGCTGTTGTAAACCATTTCTCCCAATCGTTTGGTGGCGTAGTTTGTTTTTCTATGTATTGCATGGTGTTTATACTTGATTCATTGATTTTTGCCATTCTAAAAGTGCAATAGCTTTGCTAATTTCAAAATCTTCCAAGCCCAATAGTTGCGTAAGTTCACTAAGTAAGTTTTCTGCTTGTTCAAATTGATTTTCGTCAATCAAGCGAAACAGTTGGTTTAGTTTATTTTGCGTAGGAATGTGTCTATCATAAGCTCCTAGTACATTTCTTAGTACATTATTGACTTGTTTTCCGAAAAACTCAGATTCATATTTTTGCACTTGGTTATTATCAATTAAATAGAGTGTACCGTGTTGGAAATTGGCGACTACTGTTGGGCTATGCGTTGTGATGAAAAACTGTACATGAGGAAAAAGCTTTTGAATAATATCAATTGCTTTTGCCTGCCATTTGGGGTGAAGATGTAAATCAATTTCATCTATTGTGACGACACCTGTAATGTTTTCAGAAATTTCATTTAAAGTAAGCCAAGGATTGAGCTGTGAGGCTCTCCATACCAAGTCGATAATCAAGTAAAGCAGATTCCTAAAGCCATCAGAGTAGTAATTCAGAGGCAAATCGTGTTCTTCGTCAAAATAGATAAAAACTTCATGGTTAAAATAAGGGTCTTGGTAAATCTTTAGAGGAAAATCTTCGGGTAAATCTAAAAATAAAATTAAAGTTTTTTTAATGGCTTCCTCAACATTTTCTAAAACAAAGTCAGTTTTACCAACAATGTCTTTAATTTGTAAAGTTGCTCTTCTTGTTACAGCATTGCCTAGCCATTCCTTTAAAACCGTTTTGATGGCGTTTTCTTCAAGACATTGCAAATATCCATTTCTTCTTCCAAAAGCTGCATCATACGTTTGTTTGGTAGATAACCGAGCATCTTTGAACAACCTTTGTGTAGAATAATAGGCAATTAATGGTGCAATATCCTTATTGTCAGTTACTTC
>JACCDQ011298077.1_pt1 | contig 10437 bp, 5 predicted proteins | sample 7446031 | NCBI WGS metagenome assembly JACCDQ01 (sample SAMN15323442, study PRJNA562643) | freshwater metagenome | isolation source: river surface water | place: USA:Blue River Watershed | collected 2017-08-17
AATCGTTACTTCTAATGCTTTTTGTGGCGGAACTTTTACACCATCTTGTGTTAAATTAAATGTAAAGAATACTGAATCTGTATCTCCATAAACATATTCTGCTTTTGTATGCATTGGACCATATTTTGTTTCTACATCAGCATCTCCATAAACATTTTCAATAATTTCTTTTCCATAAATTAATAACTTACGACCAGTTGCAGTAGTAGATGCAGCCACATCCATTTCGTAGAAACTACTGGTTTTAGCTCCACATTGTCCATATAAACTATTTGCGGTTACTTTAATACTTAATTGTCGTTTATCTAAAATATTCTGTTGAAATGGGTCAGTTTCTTTTTCCATTTGTTTTTTAGTTGATTTACGAGCTGCTAACAATTCTTGTAAAATAGAAGGTAAAATTGCTTTTTGGTCATTTGGATATTGAGCATATCTACATACTTTATAACCATTTAATGTTTTTACCATCTTCTTTTTTCCAGGTACATGTTTATAAATATAGGTATCATATTTTACATCAACATAAGTATATTCTGGTAAATTATCATAAATAAAATTTCCTTTTTCATCACGATAACCCCATACAATTGAGTCACCATTACTATATGTTTTTAATGAACCATCCATATTAAATTCTTTTGTCCATACTTTGCTATCGTGTGATAAATTCTCACTAATTATAGAAGAAGGATAAAGAGAACTATAATCTACACAAGCTACTGGATCTTCTAGATATAAATTACATTTTGGATCCAATACAATAGCACCTTCATACGCATCTCGTGGATTTCCTTTTGAAATAAATGGCATTAACACATCTTTCTCTCGACATTTTTTAGCAACATAACTTGTTAATTTAATTCCTTGACCTCGCATTACAAGGAAATTAATTGGAACACTACATAATTTACTCATTTCAATAAATGTAGTTAATACATCTACTTTTTGAAATATATGATGAACTAGATTACAATCCTGAATACAATATTTTGCAATTATACCACGCTCATCAGGCCCTTGTTTTGTCATTTCAAATATTTGTTGTGGTGATACATCATCTTTAGCTAATCCCCACGTCATTTTATCTTTACAGTCTAGATTACCTTCAATTACAAATCCATCTTTTTCTAATTGAATCACTTTAAATTTTTTGCCGTTTTGATATAAATCAGTTGAATGATTAATAACCTCAAAATGAATAAATGAATTTTCTTCTAATCCCTTCATATTTTTTGTCCAAACTCTACATTGATTATTATTTCCTTCATAATTATTTTCATATTTTTTTACATTGTCACTTAATAAATAACCAGCTACATAATCTAATTTATAAGAAGTTAAATTAAATTCTTTTCGCATATAAACTAATAAATCAATTTGTAAGCGTCCACTCATTGGAATCTTTTTAAATTCATAGGGTCCTGATGCCAAAATAATAGTTGATTCTTCTAATTCTGTTTTATATTCATTGTTACGACCTAGATTCATAAATTTTGTAACACAATCACCGCCATTTTCACAAGCTCTATCATACATAAACTCATAATCGAAACCAAATATATTATAACCAATAATAATATCCGGGTCTTCTCTTTCAATTAAATCACGCCAAGCAAGTAATGCTTCTCTTTCTGTTTTATAACTTTCTAAGGTATGTTCTGGGGTAATTTTATTCGTTGAATTTACACAAATACAATGTTGTAATGTTGGCTTTTCATCTCCATAATTTACAAAAGTTGATCCTATGAATGTGACTTGATCACCTTCTAAGGATGGAAAAGTGCTATCCAAAATATCCATTAAATACATAATTTTTACAGGTGTATCAATATTGTTAGATGTTAGCATCGCAATTAAATCTGCCTGAGTTTCTAAGGTATTAAATGTATGTTTTGTATTAGAATTATAATTCGTTTCTTCCTCAATATTTTCATCATCATCTGTTTCGTCATCATTATTATCTGGCAAATCACCTTGTTGAAATTTTCTCTTTTCTTCTTCCTTTTTAAAGAATGTATTTAATCTATTTTCTACTTCTTTTTTTTTACTTACCTTTAATGCCATCATTTTATTAAACCCATCCAATACTTTTGTTTCTGTCATTTTTTGTTTTGGGTAACAAATATCAATCGGTAAATTTGATTCTACACTAAATACATTTAATAATAATTTTTTCAACATATTTGGATAATCTTCTTTATTTACATTTTTCTCTAGAAAATAAACAATATCATAGGCAACTTTTTTATAATCTTTAATTGCTTCTGGAAAATCACCGTGACTACTACTAGCCTCAATATCAAAACTACAAATTTTGTAAGGAACTGGTGTATCCTTATTTACTGAAATTACTTTTTCATAATCACTTACTAATTCATAATTACATTTTGTTTTTTTTGTTTTTACTGAATAATATTCTTCCAAACGAATCCAACCTGAAGGACTAATTTCTTGAATATGAAAGAATCGTAATAATGGAGGAACCATTGATTCATAAATATACGTTTTTGTTCCAGCAAAATTATATGAATTGACTTGTTCTTTTTCTTTATCATAATACAAACTTTTAAGAGCGTGAATAAAACTCATTGTTTTTGCTTTGATAAAGAGAAATTTATGATATTTTCCTCCATCAAACCCATAAAGTGATTTCTTTTTTACAATTTCATAACTCACAATATGTTGAGAAGCTCTTTTAATAGTTGGATTCTCATTTTGTTTAAGAAAGTTAATAAATTCATCACACGTTGTCTGTGTCCAAATAGAAGAAAGACGAATATAAACAAATGGTAAATAATTTTTAACTAAAATAGAATATGTATTTCGTTTCTCATCAATTCCAAACATTTGAATTTGGAATGAATCAAAATATTCATTTACCACGAAATCCACTAATTTGCATTCAATTGACATATTATCCGTTTTATCCATTTTGTTCATTTTATTCTTTTATGTAATTAATAAAATGAATTTATGTTCTTTCAATTTTTAATTAAGATTTAATAGTATTTTAATTTTTTCCATTTGTTCTTTTAATAATAATATTTCTTCATTTTGTTTGTTGATGGTTTCTTGTTGTTTTTCAACAATCTTATCTAATTCTTTTATTGCCGATATACCTATTGTAAATATAGCATTTTTTTCTACATTTCTAAAATCATTTACTTCTTTACCATATAAAAAATATTCACTATTGTTTAATTCTTTATCTATAATTATATTTTTATCTATAATATCATTTACTTTTACAATAATTTCTGTATTTGATATGTCATATAATTTTATACTATCATTTATTGAAATATCATAGTTCTTCTCTATTATTAATTTATTTTTTTGACAAATAACTTTACAATAAATATTAGGTATATAACTATTTTCAATATTTACAATATCAGGTAATATCTTTTCTATTTTTTGTGCTATAAAACCATAATTTAGTTTATTATTTTTTATTAAATCAATATGATTATATGTTACTGGTTCTAATAATTTTATTGTATCTAATGGATTTGTAATTAATTTTATATTATTTTTAATTCTTTCATCAGAAACTACATTTACTTCTCCTAAAACTGCTCTTCCATCAGTAGCGTGTAAAGTTATGGCTATACCACCAGATCCTATACTTGAAGCCCCAGTCGTGCCACTATTTGTAAGATATCCATAACTATAAGACGCAAGAGTTCCGGTTCCTTTTACTTGCAATGGACAAATTGGGGTTGCTGTTCCAATGCCAATCCTTCCTGCGTTTGTAATGACAAAAGGAACACCAGATAAAGTAGAACTAGCTATTCCAAATTTATCATTTCCTAATGTAGTTCCGCCAGAACCTATCGCCCAGGTTGCGCCGGTATTATTAGCATTTTGATAAAAACCAAGTGCACATTCCGCACCATCTGTTGCTGGAGATATTTTAATAGCACCCCAAGCATTTCCTGAAGTTTGTGTAAGATTAATTACCCCATTAACATCTAACGCATATGATGGATTAGTTTTTCCAATTCCTACATTACCACTTGATGTTATACGCATTCTTTCTGTTTCTGTTGTTGCACCATTACCTGTTCCTGGACTAGCAGTCCAAAATGTAATATGTCCAGAGAATGAACCATCATCTATTGCCATTATGCTTGTTGATTCTCCTCCAGAACGACCATAAGCAGGGCTAAGATGAATTCCAACTTTATTTCCTGAGTTTCCATTTCCAGATAATCTTATAAATGGTGTATTATCACCCCCTATACCGTAACTATTTTTTATGTCTAACGCATAAGAAGGAGTATTAACCCCACCTATACCTACACCAGTTGTATTTAATGACATTACGTGTTTACTTCCTACAGTGTTAATTCCATCTGATATTTTCCACACATGAAAATCAATAGAATTCTCAGCATCTGAAACACTATTATGTCTTGAACCAATAGAATGCATATACCTATTGTCACCATACCCAAATAACATTTGTATATTATTATATGCGGAACCGTTTCCTCCGTTTCTTAATAAAGTTGTGCCACTTACATCTAATCTGTAGGTTGGATTAGAATTCCCGATTCCAATATATCCACCATTTTTTTGAAGAATTAACGCATCATAATTATTACCTGTTCCTTTTCCATCATTTTCCGTTCCTATTTCTAAACGTGCTGTATTTTGTGTTGTTGAACCATTTATATCATCATTATAACGTATATAACCATAATCGCTCCCGATATCTGTAGCGTGTTTAAATACAATTGATGATTTACCTCCAGCATTTCCGTGTGAAATTGTAATACTTCCACTGGTTGCGTCTCCTTCAGTTCCTGTAGATTCATGAACGTGTAATGCTGAAACTGGCGTTATTGTTCCTATTCCAACATTCCTTGCCATTAGACACATATTAGCAGTTTGATAAGTTCCTGGTGTTGTAGGTTTATAACATATAATTCTTCCATCATAATCTGATTCTGTAATATCGCTCGAATGAAAATCTATTCCACACCATTCACCACTAGAATACATTTCTAAATAAGGTGAAACACCGGTTGAACTTGTATTATGAGAAATCTGTGTGACTGGACCTCTTAATATATGAAGTGTTTTTCTTGGAACACCATAATAAATATTTGTTGTATTGTTTTGGTCAGTAAATAAATTTACATCTTGATTTGTATTAATCGCACCAATTTGATTTGGTGTTGATAGGTTATTACTCATAATTATAGTATTAATATTATTATTACCAATCGTAATATTACCTCCACTTGTTTGGTCTGTAAATAATTCAACAGGCGATGATTTAGTTGTGCTTGAAATGTTATTTGGAACAACCAAAGAATCACCTTGTAAAGTTGTATTTGTTGTGGTTGAACCAATTATTACATTACCTCCAGTGGTTTGATTTGTAAATAAATTAGCAGTGCTTCCTCTTGAATATACATCTGTTGTATTTGGAATATCTAAAGAATAACCTAATATACTCATAACTCCTTGTCCTACAACTGCGTTGTTTCCTCCTTCACAAGATATTCTAGAGTCATAATCAATTGTAGAATTAGAAGAATGAAAATCTATGTATGAATAATTTGTTCCTGTATTTGTTTCTATACAATTGTTATTATTAAGAGAAATTTGTGTTTTATTTCCATAAATATTTGTGTTTAAATTTGATTTTGTTGGATTACCTAAATTAATATATGTTCCATCATCTTGATTAATTCCAATAGAAACATTTTGAGTTGTATTTTTAAAATCAAAATTATTTGGGTTAGTAAAAGAACTAGAACTATTCAAATTAAATACACCATTCACTGTAATATCACCATTAATAGTCATTGGACCAGTAACAGTATTTGTCCCTACAAAATTTATTGATGTTGTAGAAGAGCCAAAATTAACAATATTTGTATTATTTCCTAATGTTAACATATTCATTGTTCTATCTCCATAACCATTAATTATACTTGTATTAATGGTAGAAGCTAATAAATTATCATTAAAAACACCTTTTCTAGAGAACAAATTACCATCAACAACAAGTCGATAAGTCATTTTACATAAACATTAGAATAATTAATTACAAAATAACCGTTACAATAAATTTAATTTTTTAATTTTTTCTAGATTTTTTATTTTTTTTAGATTTGATTGGTTTTATTGATTTTCTAGATTTCATAGTTTGTATCGATTTACTAATAAATTTATTAGCAAATTTTATCATATTAGGTATAGTTCTTTCTTCGTTAAATTTTAAATGAATTTTACCATTACGTAATCCTATAATTGTAGGAAATCCATCTGTATTTTTACCGGCAACACTATTTGATAACATAGAATGTTCTGACATACCTTCACCATTTATTTCCATAATATGAACACGAGGGTTAGTTTCTTGTTTCATTTGTTCCCAGTTAGGTTTTAATTGTATGCAATGACCACAACTAGGATGAAATATTAATATAACACCAGTAAAGTTTTTTAATTTTTTTACAGCATCAGAATATTGCGGTGGGTCAATCTTTTGTACTTTGGGCATAATTATAATATATAATTATATTAAAAATGAAAAAAAATGTTAAGAATATAATTATATATTTATTTGTATTTGTAATGTTTGTATGGGGTGCGATTTTTATATCAAAACAACCAATTGAAAATAAAAAAGAAAACTTTATTAGTAATCATTGTCCAACAATGATGGTGAGAGACGGACAAAATATTTATGTATTTGACCCAAAAAAGGAAAAAATAGCAGGCGTAAATCCTATTAAATTAAATAATTTAGAGGAATATAAATCTTATTTGGAATGGCAACGCAATACAAATTCAAGTTGTCCAATTTTACATTTAGAACACGTATACTCAGTTGATGGAGCAAACTCATTTGAAATTAAACCAAATTATATTGATCCTACTCATGGAGGTTTAGAATATGGAATTCCAGAAAATTGTATGACAAAAAATCCAGAACATAATAATTTAATAAATCATCCTATTTTTAACAGAGATAATACATATCAACCATTTGACCCATACAATCAAACGCAAGGTAATCCAGGTGTAATGACATTAGGATTAATGTAAATAAGATATTCTTTTAAATTTTGAATTACATTTTTTCCTAATTTTCTCTTTTTGCCATCTTTTTCATAAGACATTTCATTTAAACATTCTGGGTTTTCATTTAATTCTTGAATTAAAACATTAATATGTTTATATTTATCCATCAATATACACGCAATAGTAGAACTAATACCAGGAATTTGACTTAACATATAAATACAAATATTATCTTTGTTAATATTTTTATTTTTTTGTTTAATAATACTACATTCTTCGTAAGTTAATGTAGAAGCTTCATTGCTTTCACTAGCTTCATTTGTTTCGTTATTTTGGTTATTTTGATTATTTTTATTTGTTTTATTTTTTAATTTATCTCTTTCTATTTTATCAGTAAATTGCATTAAAAATAATGCACTTTCTTTTATACTTGATGGTTGAATTACATAAAACCCTTTATATGTAAGACTATATATACAACTAATTAATGTTTCTTTTGAAATAGATGAACCTTTATAGGTTGTGATATTTCCTTCAATAAAATAATATACTCGATAACCTTCTTTCATAGATTCTTTTAAACGAAAAGATTGTTCAGTATATCTACCATCTTTTATACTAGCTACTAAATCATTTAATGTTTTTCTCTCGATTAAAATTTTATCGATTTGAATATCTCCTAAAAATAGATTTGCATATTCAAAATTAATTTTGGGATATTTTTGTTTTAAATTTTCGCATTCACTAAACAAATCTTTTTCTCTGAAATCTATTTTAATCATTTTATTACATTAAAATAGATTGAAATGTCTTTATTATTATTTATTATTTAATAAAAGAGAACATAAATTAACGATAACTTGCACAGCATACGCGAATAAACGGCGGAAGACGATGTAATGCCTTTCTCTCTACGTGTTTGCTACTTACACCGTTCCATTCATTCGATGGAACAAGACCAGCTTTTTTTGCTCCACCGCCATAGCCACAAGCATCCGCGCGATTTATAGAAGATTGTATTCTACTTATTCTACTACTACCTTTTGCCATTATATAATTTACTAAAATATTTTATTTTTTCTCTAATATAGATATTCTTTGTTCTAATTCTTTAATACATCCTAATAAAACAGCTGTAAATGCTTGATAATTTACTGATTTTATTTTCCCGTGATTTGTAATCAATTCAGGAAATCCACTCTCAACTTCTTGTGCAATTAAACCAATATTTCTCGATTGTTTTATATCAGTACGATCGTATTTATACCCATTTATTTCTTTTATTTTACTAATACAATCGCTTAATGGTTCTAAATTCGTTTTAAATGATATATCAGAGAGTGCAGTTACATTTCCAATTAAAAATATGTCTTTTCCAAAATAACCACTTCCAGAAACGTTAATATCATAATCTGTATTTGGAATATCATTTGACAGAATATTATAATTAAAATCATCATATCCTACTCTTATTTTTCCTGAAAATCGTGTGTCGCCTTGATGACCAATTGATAATACAGTTCTATGATTATCTCTAAATTGAGCAATATCATGACTAAAACTGTCAATTTGATCTACAATTAAAGCTGGGCCTGTTCCATTATTACTTACATTAATTTGGTCAGTGACTTGAACTTGTGTTTGTAATAAAGTTATAGCATTTTGTGAAGCTTCTATAATTAAATTCCCACTTGGTTTTATACGAAGTTCACTGTATACATTAATTAATCCACTGTAATTAATGGTTCCTTTAGAACTTATATTTAGATTATTATCTGAATTATTTGTTCCTATGTTAATTGGGCCATCATAAACAATTCCTATACCAGATGTACCATTGTTTCCACGTAAATTAATAGCACAAGGTGCTGTAAGTCCTACATTTAAATTATGAGAATCAAGATTAGTTCTTCCTCCGGTTAAGTCTATATTACAATAAGTTGATGAAACATTTACAATTCCATTATATTTTAAACCCGTTATTCCACCTATTAAATTTGTATTAAAATTATTCGAATTTAAATTAAGTGTATTTGTTGAACCAGTGCCTATATTAATTGGTCCATTATAAATAATACCTACTCCATTATTCGTTGCTGAATTAGCACTTAAATCAAATGTAGTTGCTACATTACCATATTTTGATTTTCCAACTCCTAATTTTATAGAACCATCGTGTATTAAATCACCATAAGTAAAAGAATTTAAATTTATTGAATCAGAACTTACATTACTTAACCCTCCAAACTGTATAGAGGCAATTTTTGAACTGTTTGAATTTACAAGTAATTGGCTATGAAATGTTGTGCTCGAGTTAAATAAAGCAAATCCAGCTAATTGTGTTATAGAACTAATATTTCCACTTGAATTATATTCTATATATTTAAAATCATCTAATGTAAGTTGATTAACATTATTATTTAATTGAGGTTGTCCTTGAATTGATTGTATTTGAGCACATTTTAAAGTTCCAATTGTTGCTGTACCAGGCACATATAATGTTTCTCCAGCAGCATTCAAATTTAATGTTCCATTTAATATGGCATTTCCATTTAGAGTTGTAATTCCATCAATTGTTGCTGTAGATTTAGCGCTAAGTGGTCCATAAACATTTGTTACAATTGTGCTATTTGAATAACTACCTATTTCTAGAGAACTACCTAAAATATTCACATTATTTTTTAAATTAGTAGTTCCATTAGCATTTATTGTGTTACTAAAATTAGTTATACCATATATTGAAACATTTCCATATACAATTAAATTATTCTGAATAATCTCTGAACCACTTACATTTAATGAACCGGCTATATTTGCTGAACCAGATAAATTTAATAACCCATATAAATTAGTTTGCCCACTTATATTTACATTACCCGATATATTACCATTACCACTTAAATTTATATTTTTATTCACAAATAAATTATCATATAAATTGACACTTCTACTAAAATAAGAAATATCAGATACATTTAAAGTTCCAACTAAATATTCGTTTCCGTATAATTTAGTATCTCCTACTACATATAGATTTTTATTTAATGATACATTTTCATAATGATAGACGTTATTATAAGTGTTTATAGTTCCTTTTACTGATAAATTACCAGATAAATTTAATAATCCGTATAAATTAGTTTGCCCACTTATATTTACATCACCTGATATATTACCGTTACCGCTTAAATTTATATTTTTATTTACAAATAAATTATCATATAAATTAACACTTCTACTAAAATAAGAAATATCAGATACATTTAAGGTTCCAACTAAATATTCATTACCATATAATTTAGTATCTCCTATTACGTATAGATTTTTATTTAATGATACATTTTCATAATGATAGACGTTATTATAAGTGTTTATAGTTCCTCTTACTGA
>JACCDQ010686528.1_pt1 | contig 10434 bp, 8 predicted proteins | sample 7446031 | NCBI WGS metagenome assembly JACCDQ01 (sample SAMN15323442, study PRJNA562643) | freshwater metagenome | isolation source: river surface water | place: USA:Blue River Watershed | collected 2017-08-17
AGGCCAATGGCAACGTGACAGTACAGACTGGCAAAGCCGAACTAGGCCAAGGCATCTTGCATGCCTTGAAACTGATGGCGGCACACGAACTCGATTTACCCGTCGCACAGGTTGACATCGAAGCCGCTAATACCAGCACAAGTCCCGACGAAGGCATGACCTCTGGCAGCTTGTCCGTTCAAGACTCAGGCCTGGCCATCCGGCAAGCCTGTGCGCATGCGGCTCATTTGTACAAAACGCACGAATGCAGCTCTTATGCACAACTGCGCACACTGATCGCATCAGATTTGTCGGTCGATCTGACTTTACCCAACAAGGCCACTGCATTGAATCTGACCGAAGGCCGTGATGACCTAGCGGTACTGGTTCAAGGCCACCCCATCTTCCTCCACGACCTCGGAATTAATGTTGATCTGACCCCAATTAAAAACAATGGGGGTCAGATCAACATTAATTTGTGGCATGGGCGGATGGTGCGGGGGCCTGGCTTAGGTTGTACTTTACTGGATGAGGGGTGGACTGAGGGTGTGGCGGGATTGCCGGAGGGGGTACAGGCTTTTCGGGATGGCTCATTGGTGGGTGTTGTGGCACCTACTGAAGACTTGGCTGAGAAAGCAGTCAGCAAGCTTCAGCGTTTACTGAATTGGTCGGTTGAGGCATTGCCCGCTTGCCACGATGGGGGTGTTGATTTGTTTGAAGTGGCGCCCGCCATTGAGACTCAGGTGTTTCATGAGGTTGGACAGGCGCCTGAAATAAATGCAGATGCCAAGGTTTATGAAGCAGTTTATTTCAGGCCTGCTTTGCACCATGGGTCGATGGGGCCTAGTGTGGCGTTGGCGGTTTGGGAATCTGCGGAAGCCAACAGCGGCTTGAAAGTGTGGAGTCACACGCAGGGTATTTTTCCATTGCGCAAAGACTTGGCGCTGGCGTTTGGCATCGATGCACAAACCATTGAAGTGCAGCATATGCGCGGTGCGGGTTGTTATGGGCACAACGGGGCAGATGATGTGGCGTATGACGCAGCTTGGTTGGCCAAGCAAGTGCCTGGAAAGTATGTACGCGTGCAATGGACACGAGAAGAGGAAATGCAGCAGTCGCCCTTAGCGCCTGCGATGCGGGTGAAGCTTCAAGCTGTTGTGAATCCCGTGAGTCATGTGGATTCTGTGAATCCATCGAATCAGTGCCAGATTGAATCTTGGCAACACGATGTGTGGAGCCAAGGCCACAGTTCAAGGCCGGGTCGTGCCGCTACGCCCGCCTTCAAAGACAGTTGGCAAACAGCACAAAAGTTTCCGGTGTTAGAGCCTATCAATGTGGCAGCTGCCGCTGGCGCGGGTGCCGAACGCAATGCCATCCCGCCCTACAACAGCGCTTACACCAAAGTGAATGCACATCGCTTGTTGGGCTTGCCGTTCAGAACGTCTGCCTTGAGAAGTTTGGGGGCCCATGCCAATGTGTTTGCTTGTGAAAGTTTCATAGATGAAATAGCAGACGATCTGGGCTTGGATCCAGTGGCATTTCGCTTAAGCCAATTAGAAGACCTGCGCGCTCAAGCCTTAGTGAAAACTGTGGCGGATCAAGTCAACTGGTTAACGCGACGTCAAAGCTTGGCGCAAAAAGAAGGCTGGGGTTTGGGCATTGCTTATGCGCGTTACAAAAGCAAAGGCGCTTACTGTGCTGTGGTGGCCGAGGTAGAGGTGACGCATCAAGTGAATGTGCGCCGCTTGTGGGTGGTGGCCGACATTGGCGAAATCATTCACGCCGATGGTGCTGTGTCTCAATTGGAAGGTGGTGCCATTCAGTCGACCAGTTGGGCTTTGAAAGAGCAAGCACATTGGGATGAAAACCACATCACCAGCACCCATTGGGACGCTTATCCCATCCTGCGGTTCAGTGATGTGCCCGAAGTGCATGTGCACTTGATGCCCGGAGACTCGCATAACGGTACTTCACTCAATCCGCCCTTAGGTGCAGGCGAAGCCACACAGGGTCCCACCACAGCCGCCATTGCCAATGCGGTGTTTCATGCGGTGGGGGTGCGCGTCAGGCAGTTGCCACTCACACCAGACAACTTGGCAAAAGCCGCACTGGCATAAGTCATCGACAGCTCAGGCTTTGAAAGGCTTTGAGCGAATGGTGGTGCTGAGGTCTAGCTTAGACCACCGACAAAAAGCCACCTTTTGCGCGCATCTCTGCGTGCGTTGGGCTGGTCAACATATCGATCATGGCTTGCGCCTGAGCCGCACACGTGCTGGTAGAACGAACACCTGCGGTGTACATGGTGGCCAGTTCAAACTCGAGGGGCAAGTTGGCCACCAAATCAACGCCTTGTGTGATCAAAATTTCAGTGACTTGGGTGCAGCCAATCACGTGCGGATCTTCGCACGCCGCCATGGCATTCATGGCGGTGTTGCCGTTGGGAAAGGGGCGCAGTTTGCTGGCCACTGTTTCTGCAATGCCCAAGCCATGGAGCACCTTCATAAAGTGAATGCCTGCTGTGGCCAACTGGGGATCGGGAAAATAAATGCCTGTGGCCGCCAACATGGCCGCTTTCAGTTGCGCCGCGGTCTCCACTTGAGGGTGAGGTGTGCCGTGCTTCACTGCAACCCCCGTTTTGACGGGACCCAAGTGACGTGCACTGCCTGCCAACACATGGCCAGAAGCCGTGAGTTGTTCAATGAGAGCGGCCGTCAGAATGACCACATCGCAGGAAGCGCCTTCTAGTAACTTTTGCTTCATCAAGCCCACAGCACCAAACGTGCAAGAGAGTTGGGTGTCGGTGGTTTTTTCAATCGACGGCTTTAAGGCGTTGACCAAACCTTGAGCAGCACCGCCGCTCAGTAAGTGCATAAATCGTGTCAAAAGAATTAATCCAGTTTGATGTTGGCAGACTTGATCACACCAGCCCATTTGGCAATGTCATCTTGCAAATATTTGTCAAATTGTGTGGGGTTCAAAACAATGGGCACGGCCCCTTGTTTGGCCCATTGTTGTTTGACATCGGGTTGTGATGCAATTTTGGACACGGCTTCGTTAAGTTTGTCGACGATGGCCTTGGGGGTGCCTTTGGGTGCCATGAGGCCTAACCAAATGGTGGCCTCGTAACCTGTCACGCCGCCTTCGTTCAAGGTGGGAACTTCGGGCAACACGTCTGAGCGAATTTTGCCACTGGTACCCACTGCTTTGACTTTGCCCGCCTTCACTTGCTCGGTCATGGTGGTCACAGCATCAAACATCATGTCGACCTGACCGCCCAGCACATCAGTGCGCGCGCCCGAGCTGCCTTTGTAGGGTACGTGCACCATGTCAATTTTGGCCATGCTTTTGAACAACTCGCCAGCCATGTGGTACGGCGTGCCAGGGCCAGACGAGGCGTAGTTCAACTTGCCGGGCTGCGCTTTGGCCACACGAATGACATCGGCCAAAGAATTCAAACCTTTGGTGGGATTGACCACCAAGACCAAGTCGGAATAGTTGATCGGGGCCACACCCACAAAGTCTTTCATGAGGGCAAAGGGTTTGTTGGGAATGAGGGTTTCATTGACCGTGTGGGTGTTGGACATCAACAGCAAGGTATAGCCATCGGGTGCTGCTTTGGCCGCAACATCGGTACCAATGACAGAACCTGCACCTGGTTTGTTGTCCACCACAAAAGTTTGGCCCAAGCTCTCTTGCAAGCGTTGCGCCATGAAGCGCGCATAGTTGTCAGCTGGGCCGCCAGTTGCAAAGGGCACCACAATTTTGACGGGGCGTGTTGGGTAGTTTTGGGCGTGCGCTTTTTGCGATAGAAAAATGCCAGTGCCTATGAACAAGAGGCTGGCCAAAGTCACCAAGGTGCGGCGTTTTTGGCTTTGCAATTTGGCTGCTTGGGCTGTTTGTGGGGTACGTGTTGTTTTCATAAATGTCTCAGTCAGTTAGATTTAAATGCTTATTCCACTTTGCCAATTTTCTTGACCACATCGGTCATGCGTTTGGCATCGGCTTGGACGTATTTTTCAAATTCAGGGCTGTCCAAATACTGAACAGGGCTGCCGGTGTTCTGAATGACATCACGCGCTTTGGTATCTTGTGCGGCCACTTTGGCGGCTGCACGCAAGCGCTGTGCAATGGGTTCGGGCGTTCCGCTGGGAATGAACAAGCCCGACCACTGTGCATACTCGGCGTTAAAGCCTAAGTCCTTGAGGCTGCTGACATCGGGCATGGACGCTAAGGTGCCGTTGCCCCAATGACCCAAGACACGAATCTTGCCTGCTTTAACGTGTTGCAACACGGTGGCAGGACCCGTAGAAAGTGCATCAATTTGACCGCCCAACATGGCCACGACGGCAGGGCCAGCACCTGTGAAAGGAATGTGCGTCATTTTGACGCCGGCTGTTTGCGCCAGAATTTCCATGGGGACGTGCATGGTGCCGTAATTGCCAGAAGAACCGTAGTTGATGGCACCCGGGCGTTTGCGAGCGTCTTCAATGAACTCTTTGACGTTTTTCCAGGGTGAATCGGCGCGCACAGCCAACACGGTAGGGTCAGCTGTGTAACGAGCAATGGGACGCAATTCGTTCAACAAGAACATGGGGTTACGTCCCAGTAGCGCATCGGCTTCTGGAATGACAGTTAAGGAAGACAAGGCCAAAAGAACGGTGTAACCGTCTGGCTTAGAGCGCGCTGCCACACCCATGCCAATCCCACCGCCTGCACCGCCCCGGTTTTCAATGACCACGGGTTGACCTAAATCTCTGGACATGGCTTCTGCGACAGGTCGCGCCACAATGTCGGCCAAGCCGCCAGGTGGAAAGGGCACAATCATGGTGATGGATTTGGTGGGGTAGGCTGCATTGGGTGCCTGGGCCAAGGCGTGGGTGCAGAAGCCTGCCATCAGCAACAAAGAGCCTATGGCCCATTGTTCGAAAACTTTCCCAATTCGATGTGTCTGCGAGCCTCGTGCCATGTTGTCTCCTGTAATTTTGGTAAACGCACTGAATAACACTCTACACCTGCTGAAAGATTCATGCATCACCCACATAGAGAATGGTGTTACCCATTTGACAGGGCATGAATTTCTGAGACAGGCACAATTCATATCAGTCACTTAACTTTCAAACCCATCACCATGCGCATTGCTGCTTTTTTCTATCAAGACCAGCCCCACGTGGGCCTCGTTTCACAAGACCTCACTTCCGTCTCACCCTTCGATTTGCCCTTAGCCGATCGTGAATTGGGCGCATTGACATTGGTGGACACGTTGTCTCGCGGTGAGGCCTTGCCGGCTCAAGGTGCTGCCATTGCGTTGAAAGACGTACAACTGCGCGCGCCGCTGCCACACCCTCGCCGCAACATTTTTTGCGTGGGCAAAAACTACCATGCACACGCCAAAGAATTTGCGCGCAGTGGCTTTGACAGCAGTGCCAAAGCAGGCGGTGAAATTCCTGCAGAGCCCATCATCTTTACCAAAGTACCCGAGTGCGTCATTGCCACGGGCGAAGCCATTGAAATGCCCAAAGTGTCAACTGCCATTGACTACGAAGCCGAGTTGGCCGTGATCATTGGCAAAGGCGGTAAGGGCATTACCAAGGCCGACGCTATGAAACACGTGTGGGGTTACACCATCGTCAACGACATCACGGCGCGCGACTGGCAAAACAAGCACATGCAATGGCACATGGGCAAATCTTTTGACACCTTCTGCCCCATGGGTCCTTGGCTGGTGAGTGCCGACGAACTGGACGGCACCAACACCAACGTGCGTTGCTATGTGAATGGCGAAGAGCGCCAAAACGCTGCCACGCCCGATTTGATTTTCGACATTCCCACCCTCATTGAAACGTTGAGCGCGGGCATCACTTTGTACCCAGGCGATGTCATTGCCACAGGCACACCCGTGGGCGTGGGCATTGGTTTCACGCCACCTAAATACCTGAAGGCAGGCGATGTGGTGCGTGTTGAGATTGATGGCATTGGCGTGTTGGAAAACCCCGTCAAGTAAGCCAATCAAGCTAAAGCAAAAGGGCAAGCACCTCGCGGTGTTTGCCCTTTTTGCTTGGCGCATCTCAAGGAATGCGTCTCCTGCTTGCAGCTTACTTCAAGCCAGCTGCCGCACGCAGTGTGGCAGCCAAGTTAGTACGCTCCCAAGTGAAGTTAGGCTCGTCACGGCCAAAGTGACCGTAGGCGGCTGTCTTGCTGTAGATGGGGCGCAAGAGGTCCAGCATTTGAATGATGCCTTTAGGACGCAGGTCAAAGTGCTCGTTCACCAAAGCGGCAATCTTGTCGTCAGCAATCACGCCTGTGCCTTCGGTGTTCACAGTGATGTTCATGGGACGGGCCACACCAATGGCGTACGCCACTTGAATTTGACACTTGGTAGCAAGGCCTGCGGCCACAATGTTCTTGGCCACATAGCGTGCAGCGTAAGCGGCAGAGCGGTCCACCTTAGAAGGATCTTTGCCTGAAAAAGCACCACCGCCGTGAGGGCAAGCACCGCCGTAGGTGTCCACAATGATCTTGCGACCGGTCAGGCCGCAATCACCTTGAGGACCGCCAATCACAAAGCGGCCTGTGGGGTTGATCAAGTACTTGGTGTCTTGCAACCACTCTTTGGGCAAGACAGGCTTGATGATCTCTTCAATGATGGCTTCGTTGAAGCTGGCCTTCATCTTGGTGGCCGATTCGCTCTGATCAGGGCTGTGCTGAGTCGACAACACCACGGTGTCAATGCTGTGGGGCTTGCCGTCCACATAGCGCATGGTCACTTGGCTTTTGGCATCGGGGCGCAAGAAAGGCAAGCGGCCGTCTTTGCGAAGCTGTGCCTGACGCTCGACCAAGCGGTGTGCGTAGTAAATAGGCGCAGGCATCAGGTCTGGGGTTTCGCTGCAAGCGTAACCAAACATCAAGCCTTGGTCGCCAGCGCCGGTGTTCAGGTGGTCGTCAGAGGCGTGGTCCACACCTTGGGCAATGTCATTGGACTGCTTGTCGTAGCAAACCATCACCGCACAACCTTTGTAGTCAATGCCGTACTCGGTGTTGTCGTAGCCAATGCGCTTGATGGTGTCGCGGGCCACTTGGATGTAGTCAACGTGGGCGTTGGTGGTGATTTCACCGGCCAGAACCACCAAACCGGTGTTGGTCAAGGTTTCGGCGGCCACGCGGCTGCGGGGGTCTTGTTCAAAAATAGCGTCGAGAATGGCGTCTGAGATTTGATCGGCAACCTTGTCGGGGTGGCCTTCGGACACGGATTCTGAGGTGAAAAGATAGTCGTTTGACATGAGGGGTCTCCTAAAGTTTGGCATTGCATGTTGATCTGCGCTACCTGAGCTTTGGGGCCTCGGCGAACGCTTTAGCAGATTTGTCCGAAGACAAGGCACAATTCGAGGCATGGGTGCATGCGTTTCAAACGGTGCGTGTCGCCCTGCAAGTTGCTCTAGTTAACTCAGCGACCCGCATAGTTTACCAAACACAACATGATTTTTTGGTTTCGTTTTTTGTCACATTGGCCTTTGTGGGCTTTGCATGCCATGGGCCACGCGGTCGGATGGCTGGCGTGGCTACTTTCGCCCACCTACCGGCGCCGATTTTTGGCAAACATCAAAACGGCTGGCCTGAGTTTCTGGCAAGTCAAGGGTGCCATTGGGCAGGCCGGCTGCATGTCGACCGAATTGCCTCGCTTGTGGCTCGGCAAAACCCCAGCTGTGGTGTGGTCGGAGGGCTCTGCCGCTCGCCTAGACAAAGCCTATTCAGCCGGTCAGGGCGTGTTGATGTTGACCCCTCACTTAGGTTGTTTTGAAGTCACTGCGCAAAAAATAGCTGACGAATTCAGTCGCACATACGGCCCTTTGACGGTGCTGTTTAGGCCCTCGCGCAAAGCGACTTTGGACGAAGTGATGCAGTCCTCACGCGCCAGACCTGGCTTGGAAACGGCACCCACCACGCTGCCGGGTGTTCGTCAAATGATCAAAGCCCTCAGAGCGGGCCGCTCGGTGGGCATGCTGCCCGATCAGGTCCCCCCCGAGGGCATGGGACAGTGGGCGCCATTTTTTGGCAAGCCCGCTTACACCATGACCTTGGCCGCTAGGCTTGCCTTGCAAACGGGTGCTCAATTGGTCTTGGTGTGGGGTGAACGCTTGCCTTGGGGACAAGGCTACAAAGTGCACACGGCGGTTTTAGAGGAAGCACTGGCCGAGGATGTGGACGGCGTGGTCGTGCAAATCAACCAAGCCATGGAGCGCTTGATTTTGACCCGTCCAGATCAGTATTTGTGGGGCTACGCACGCTACAAACAACCTCGGCAGGACACCCACGCATGAGCGGCTTGTTCATTGCCTTGATGCGGTTTTTGTCCCATTGGCCCTTGCCCGCCTTGAGGGTGTTGGGTCATGTCCTGGGTGTGCTGTTGTGTGGGCTGGTGCCTAGCCGAAGGCGTGTGGTGCAGACCAATTTGCGTTTGTGTTTCCCAGAAAAAACACCCGCTCAAATTGATCAATTGACGCGCGCGCATTTCATTCAATTTGCCCAATCGTTGTTAGACCGCGCCTGGCTTTGGCATGCACCGCTAGAGACGGTCAAGCAACGACTTCATTGGACGGGCTCAGACAATGCCTTGTCTCAGTTGATGCAAGACGGCCCGAAGATTGTTTTTGCTCCTCATTTCGTTGGCTTAGATGCGGGGGGGCTGGCCTTGACCTTGAAGGCTGCCAAACCGGTGTCGTTTATTTTTGTGCCTCAGCACAACAAGGTACTCGATGCATGGGTCAATGAAGGTCGCCAAAGAACGGGCAACGTCAAACCTTATTTCCGCCATGAAGGGGTGAAGCAAATCATGAGCGGTTTGCGCCAAGGTGAAATGTTGCACCTCTCGCCCGACATGGACTTTGGTCCTGAAGAATCTATTTTTGTGCCCTTCATGGGCGTGCCGGCGGCAACTGTGCCCTCACTCTCTCGGTTTGCCAGATTGGGGCGTGCACCTGTGATGACCTTGGTCACGCGCATGACGCCACAAGGCTATGAAATGAATGTGTCAGAAGTTTGGTCAAACTTTCCCACGGCCAATGTTGAAGCCGATACACAGCGCATGAACGATGAATTGGCGCAGGCCATCAAAGCTTCACCCGACCAGTACTATTGGGTTCACAAGCGCTTTAAAACCCGCCCAGAGGGCGAGCCGTCGGTTTACAAAAAGGCGGCTATTTCGCGCTGAATCACTTCAGGCAATTCGTGAACCACCCAGTGTGATCCTTCTGGAATGGGCACGTAAGTGAGTTGCGGAATGTACTGGTCCAAGCCTTCGTTGAGGCTGGGCAACAAGGCCACATCTTTCAGGCCCCACAGCAATAAGGTGGGTACCTCAATGCGGAGCATGCTGTCGGGCAGCTCCAAATTTTGCAGGGTGTTTTCGCCTGCTTTGCTGGGCTTCAAAGGCGATGCACAGTAGTAGTTCAAGCCACCCTGCAGTCCGCACGACCATGCGCGAACATAGTGTTCTTTGACTTCAGGGGTGAGCCAGGTGGGCTTGACGCCTTTTTCGAGAAAACTGAACAGCACTTCAAACTGGTTGGCACTGAGTTCGGCTGCGGCTTGTGGCTCGCAGAAATAATTCATGTAGTCGCTGGCCGCAATTTGGGCAGGACTGTTTTTTAAGTCGCGTAGGAAAGTCCCTGGATGCGGCGAGTTGATGATGACCAATTTGTTCATCAACGATGGACGTTGATTTGCTAAATTCCAAGCCACACCGCCGCCCCAATCGTGCGCCACCAAGGCTTTCAAAGGCGCCGAGCCCGATTCAATTTGAATCAATGCCTCAATGTCTTGCACCAAAAACTTGGCGCGGTAGGCTGAGACGTCGGCGGGCTGACTTGATTTTTCATAGCCGCGCAAATTGGGGGCCACGCAGCGATAGCCACCGTTTTCAGGTTGAGAGAAATGCAACAGCATCTCGTCCCACACAAACGCTGCCTCTGGAAATCCGTGCAAAAACAACAGCACAGGCTGCCCTTTTTGACCTGCGGCACGGCAACTCAGTTCAATGCCGTGGGGCAGGGTTTGTTGCCAAGTTTCAATCATCGGTGTGTGTCCAATCCCACATCAGTTGAGCCAAGTCTTCAACCCCTTGTTTTTTCAAGGCCGAGAATAATTTGGCTTGTCCGCCGCCTGCTTGTAGCTTGGCGATGGACAAGGCCTTGGCCGCCTCGGACCGGGTCAATTTGTCGGACTTGGTCAACAAGACCAAAAAATTCAAGCCTTCTTCCACGCGGGGCCGAATGACCTCGAGCAAAACCTCGTCAAGCTCGGTCATGCCTAGGCGGGGGTCGCACAACAAGACAATGCCTTTGAGGTTTTCCCGGGTGACCAGGTAGTTGGCCATGACTTTTTGCCAGCGCAATTTGTCCTGTTTGGGCACGGCTGCGTAGCCATATCCGGGTAAATCGGCCAAAACGGCGTCCGTCACGC